>Ga0310690_10000169_pt1 | contig 152343 bp, 133 predicted proteins | sample AusTroGonzalo_MG_2_FD_207661 | JGI IMG/M metagenome (GOLD analysis project Ga0310690, IMG submission 207661) | Bovine rumen microbial communities from tropical cattle in Woodstock, Queensland, Australia - Gonzalo_04 (v2) (version 2) | ecosystem: Host-associated > Mammals > Digestive system >...
GGCGGCTCCGTCGGTGGTTCCGTTGGCGGCTCCGTCGGTGGTTCCGTTGGCGGCTCCGTCGGTGGTTCCGTTGGCGGCTCCGTCGGTGGTTCCGTTGGCGGCTCCGTCGGTGGTTCCGTTGGCGGCTCCGTCGGTGGTTCCGTTGGCGGCTGAGTCGGAGGTTCAGTTGGAGGATCAGTTATTTCTAACGGAGTTGCATCAACTACACCGTCATCATCGTCCACATGCGACTGTTCTCCACTAAATATACCATCTCCATCGCCTGACGGATAATAATAATTTCTTTCTTTTTCGCCTCGCCCAATACCTTTAACATCACTAGGTCTGACTGCATGTCCTGTAGGAATATCAGGACCATTTTCGACATATACTCCCTTAACCTTATTGGTTGAAGGGTCTATAGTTTTTGAGAAACCATCTCTGTTAAAGTGAGCAGCAATACCATTAGCATAAACATTATCAGCAGTAATATCCAAAGTCCCGCGATCTAAAACAGCATTATCAACTCTAACAGTTGAGCCTGCCCATGCTTCATAACCGCCATCTACAAGCTGTTCTGTATGTCTTATATTATGGTTAATATCAAGAGCCTTAACAACTGCATGATTTGGAAGAGCTTCATTTCTGTAATCGACACCTGTATATCCGCCATCTTGCTGCCCATAATTTCTTGGTCCAAGATAATCATTCGGAATTACAGATTCATCAGTGATATGACCAAGGTTTTTAATTTCAAGGTTTTTACCTCTTGTAATAACAGTCAAATCGCCCTCAGCAGTTATATTTTCAATTTTAGTATCACCCGCAAATTCAATATTTGCATCACCTTTTCTTGCGATAATTGTACAAGCTTTGTTTTTAGCAATTTCTTTTGCTCTACCATAATCTGAATCATTGAAACTATTTTCTTTTAAATTGATATTATTCTCTGCGAGTACGTCCATACTATAACCTTGACTTGCACCCGTTTGAATAAATGTAACCGCTTTATCGGAAGTGCCTATACTCCCGTTAGAAATCAACGAAATACCGGTACCTTCAATATTTGTATCATAATTATTGCTTCTTGCATTGAGCATGTTATAACGGTGAGAGCCAGTATTATTGTAGCCATAGTCATCGTCAACAGTTAATATTACTCTACCGTCAGCCTTAATCGTATCAATATTCATATCAGAATCAATTGCAGCATAATTAATAACCAAATCATCAGGTTTCGTAACCTTATTTGTTTCAGCATTGACTTTACCTTTAATATTAGCATTTACTGATTTTTTAAAATCTCTTGAACCTTCATTTTTAGGGCCTATACCCGTGCAACCAGATCCCGTACAGGCAGCCTGCTGAACAGGAAGACCAATAGTCCCATCTGTAACATCCATGGTAAGATTTCCGCCGGCATTTAACAATACCTTTTCTACACCATAGTTAAGTATACTGCCGTTATTAACTTTGATTGCAATATCATTTCCTGCTTTAACATAATTATTATTTGATGTGCTATCACCGATTACGACATTACCGCCTCCTTTTTGGAGAACATTAATGTTTTTATCAGCATTTATATAACCTTTAACATTGACACCACCTGATGCATTGTCATCGACATAAATATTTTTATTTGATTTTGCTAAACCTGAAGATGAAACATTGATGCCTTTTGCCCCGGTATTTGTCATATATAAGTCACCTTTATCATTAATAGTGCCGGAAAGGTTAATACCGTTTGTACCTTCGTTCGTAAATTTACCTGTTCCGCCAACATTAACAGTGCCTGATATATTCATGCCATCAGGGCTTGTACTAGTATTGTAGAATTCTGCATCTCCGGTAGTATTAAATGTACCTGTAATATTCATTCCCGCAGTATTATTTTTAGCAGCTACATTTGCAGGATAACCGTTTTCAACATAAGAATTGCCATCATGATTTATGGTACCTGAGATATTCATACCATTTTTACCCTTGTTACGAATAGTCAAATCACCCTTAGTATCAAGAGTACCTTTGATATTAAGTGCAGTTTCGGTTGAGCCCTGCATTGGAATATTGAATATATCGGTTTGACCGTTATTTTTAACTTTTCCACTAATATCCAAATTCCCTTCATTATTATTAATTAATACTCGACCTTTCGCATTAGCAACATTACCGCTTATTTTTAATCCGTTAGCTGCATCATCATAGTTTCTGATTTCTAAAGAACTTCCGGTACCGACTGCAAAGTTTTTAACCGTACCAGCAATATTAACGCCATTTGCATTTGGTGAACCTGTACCGCTTCCTTCTGCAGAAATTCGGATGTGACCGTTGCCATCACTTGCAAAAGAATTACCGGTATTCATATTATCGGTATTTACCAATGTGTTAAAGAATGTAGTCGCATTGTATTCGTTACCAAAATATTTCATCTGGCTTGCTTTTACTCCGCCGGCAATATATGCATCACTTGCAACATCAACAGATGAAGCTTTTAATTCAATATCACCTGCAGTAACAATTTTACCGTTGACTTTTATCGGACCTCCAACATTCATGTCATTAGCTTCCAAATCAGCTAATGCCGAAGATGTTTGTTTATTTTTAATTTGTGAATAATTATATGAGTCAGGAGAATATACGCCTAAAGATCCAACATTTAAAACACCTGATGCCCCAACCACCATGCCATTAGGAGATATAAATACAGCTCTGCCGTTATAAAAACTATTACCACGAACAGAATTAACAATACCATTAATATTAATTTTGTTATCAACCAAATTGACAAAGGTATTGATATCTGCAAAATTTAAATTTGCAACATCCCCTTTACTCAAATCGAACTTTTGATAGTACCTAAAACCGGTATTCCCATCAACTTTTGTCGGATTAATGTTAAAAACTCCGTATGTTTGATTAAATCCCGATATTTCACTGGCAACAACACTCAATGCCATCGTTTGTTGAAGCATAAATACACCAGTCATGAGAGATGCAATTATTCTTCTCTGAGTCTTTCTACTCTTTCTCATAATGTCTGAATCCTTTCGTTTTATAAATACATGTATTATCAACATAAAACAATCTGACTTGGCTTTTATGAGCACACACAGCCATAGTCATGTCATGATTATTCTTTATAAGTATATAAACGAATTTTTAGTGATAAATATTTACAAGAAAGATAGAAATGTTAATAAAAATTTACAATTAATTTAAAAAATATAGGGATAAGTACAATTACTTGCCCCTATATTTTCAATATACATATTGATTTTATCTTAACGAAACTTTGTTTGCTTCATCAAGCATCATGTTCATGTATAATAATTGATTTGCCGTAGCCTGATCAAGATTTACGAACTGAGCCCCTGCTCGGTGTGAAGTTGCAGAAACAACTTTAGCATTTGCTCTTATATCAAGTGAACCGTATTTCATGTGAACAGGAATTATGTCACCGACCTTAAGATTATTGTCGTGTGTAACCGATACTCCGCCTCTTGAAACATCCAGTAGAGAATCTACTCCAGGAGTTCTTTCCAAGGATATTGGATTTCTGTTGTTTGCTACAGTGTATCTTACATATTGACGTTTATCCATTGTATCAAGATTGTCTTCAGCAATTCTGTTATTATATAACTGTTTCATGGCCTCAGGATCTTGAGTTGGTTCCATTGTCGGAGGTTCCGTTGGAGGTATATCCGTAGGGGTATCCGTTGGGGGAACATCCGTAGGTGGATCTGTTGGGGGCACATCCGTAGGTGCATCCGTCGGAGGCTCATCCGTAGGAGGATCCGTTGGTAAATCTGTCGGACCTTCAGTAGGCGCATCCGTTGGCGCATCTGTAGGTAAATCCGTAGGCATATCCGTCGGCGCATCCGTTGGTGCATCTGTCGGCAAATCAGTCGGCGCATCTGTAGGTGCATCCGTTGGCGCTAACGTCGGTGCATCTGTAGGAGCATCCGTCGGCGCATCCGTTGGTGCATCTGTCGGCAAATCTGTCGGCGCATCCGTAGGAAGTTCTGTTGGTGCATCTGTCGGTACATCTGTCGGTGCATCCGTTGGGAGTTCTGTTGGTGCATCTGTCGGCAAATCTGTCGGCGCATCCGTAGGAAGTTCTGTTGGTGCATCTGTTGGTACATCTGTCGGTGCATCCGTTGGAAATTCTGTTGGTGCATCTGTCGGTACATCTGTCGGTGCATCCGTTGGAAGTTCTGTTGGTGCATCTGTCGGTGGATCCGTTGGAGGATCTGTCGGTGGATCCGTTGGGGGATCTGTCGGTGGATCCGTTGGGGGATCTGTCGGAGCATCCGTCGGTGGATCCGTTGGAGCATCCGTTGGAGGATCTGTTGGAGCATCCGTTGGAGGATCTGTTGGAGCATCCGTTGGAGGATCTGTTGGAGCATCCGTTGGAGGATCTGTTGGAGCATCCGTTGGGGGATCTGTTGGTGGATCCGTTGGGGGATCTGTTGGTGGATCCGTTGGGGGATCTGTTGGAGGATCAGTTGGCGGATCCGTTGGAGGATCTGTTGGCGGATCCGTTGGAGGATCCGTTGGAGGATCCGTTGGAGGATCTGTTGGAGGATCTGTTGGAGCATCTGTTATAGCCAAAGGCGTTGCATCAACGACATTATCATCGTCATCTACATTTGATTGGACTCCATCAAATATACCATCGCCATCACCTGACGGATAATAATAATTTCTTTCTTTTTCATCCCTACCGATACCTGTTACATCATCCGGTCTAACAGCATGTCCAGTAGGAATTCCGTTTGAACCCTCAATTTTTGAAGTAGACGGATCTGCCAATTTTGAAAAACCATCTTTACCGAGATGAGTAGCAACACCGTTTGCATAAATGTTATCCGCAACAATGTCTAATTTGCCGTTATCAAGTCTCCCGTCGTTAATTCTTACAACAGAATCGGCATAACCATAATGACCGTTGTCAACATAAGTACCGTTAGGTCTTACTGTTTTGTTAATATCCAGTGCTTTAACAGTTGCGTTGTTTGGAATCGAATCTTTTTCTCCCGTGCCTTTATATCCACCGCCTGGTAGAGATGGATTATCAGCTAAGCCATTAGTTCTGGGTCCAAAATAATCAACAGGAGTTTTGGGGACAGTACCTAAATGATTGATTTCCACAGATTTACCTCTTGCTATAATTTTCATATCATCTTCTGCGGTAACTTCGTCAATATAAACATTACCTGCGAATTCAGCATTGAGTTCACCTTCTCTTGAAATCATTGAACATACATTATTAACGGCATATTTATCATCCAAACCTTTTATGTTGATATCTTCATTTGCCAAAACATCCATACCGTAACCGCCTGAAGGTGTAGGATTATTCTTTGTTGCAAGAGAACCAGGTTTAGTCTGGTTAAACGTCAAAGGAGCACTTGAAGAACCAATATCTTTGCTTGCTATCAAAGAAATTCCATAGCCCTCGACATTTGGTTTTGCGGCATTTTTAGAAGCATTGTTCATGCTATACCTTGTCACACCATCATTTTGGTTATAGTCAGTTGTCAAAATTACTCTACCGTCAGCATCAATCGTATTAATATTCATATCAGAATTGATTGCGGCGTAATTTATAAGATAATTGTTTTGTTTCGCAGCAGTTGTATCTGTTGTATGGGCTGTAACAGTGCCATTTATTTTGGCATTAACAGATTTTGCATAATCTCTTGTTGTTGAAGCATTTGAGATACCTGTGCAATATCCGCCGGTACAATTATCACCGACATTAAGACCAATAGTCCCGTTAGTAACATCCATGTTCAAATCACCGCCAGCACTTAACAATGTCTTTGCATTAGCAATTTTCACAACTTTTGCATCAGATTGCTGACCTTCAAAGTTTAAAATACTGCCGTTTTTAACGTTTATATCAATATTCTTACCTGCTTTAACATAATTGTTATTTGTTGTTCTGTCACCTATAACAACATTACCTCCATTAGCATTGATATATACATTATCATCAGCATTGGTTAAGCCCTTATGAGCAATCCCTGATTTTGAAGTATCATTCATCAAAACATCGTGGTTAGAATCAACTCTGCCTGAAGATGCAATTAAAATACCGTTAGCACCCTTGTTTGTGAGTTGAACATTACCGTTTGAACCCATATTACCACTTAAAACAATACCATTTGTAGAAAGGTTATTAACAGATGCAACACCTTTGCCATGATTTATAACAGAACCTGAAACATCGGTACCGTTAACAGAAGTCAATGTTATTGCGCCATTATTTTTTGAAAGTGATTTTGCAGATTTCATTGTGCTGGTATTAACCAATTGTTCAAATAAAGTTCCGTCAAATGCACTTACGGTACCTGTGCCACTTGCAACAACTTTACCTGGGATTTTTATATTAGAGGAAACAATATCTACATCTTGAGCCGCAAGAACCTTACCATCAATTCTTACCGTTCCGCTACCAGCATTATCAGCAGACTGCAATGCTGACAAATCTTTACCTGGGTTGTTTTTATAAAATTCATATGTCTGTGAATTAGGAGTATAAACGCCTAAAGAACCAACATTTAAGACCCCTGAAGATCCAATAACAACACCATTTGGAGAAACAAATACAGCTCTCCCGTTATAAAAATTACCGTCTCGCATAGTGTTTACAACACCACTGATGTTAATTTTGTTATCAACAAGGTTTACAAATGTATTTATATCTTTTGTACCGTATTTAAAAATTAAATTTGCAATATCCCCTTTACTCAAATCAAAATCAAGGTATTTTCTGTAACCAATATCAGTATTTTTGATTATCGCACTAGGATTAATTGTATACGTACCATTCTGACCTGATACAGGGCTCCCGTTAGGGTTTGTAATACTTGTTGCAAATGCGGTAATCATCATAGTCTGATGTAGCAAAAACAATGATGTAAGTGCCGCACTAACGAGTTTTTGGGTTCTTTTTCGGCTATCCATAGCTTTATCCTTTCGTATATCTTTTTATAAATATCGTAATATATCTTATATTCTACCAAGAGCAAAACTGAAATACTTAAAATGTTACTGATTTTTAAGCACAATCATGCCAAGAAGACATGTGTTTTAAGTTCATCAAGATTTAATTTTGCTATTTAAATCCGAAATATTAAGATATATTAATCTGATGTCTTATATAAAAACAATTTTATTACTGTGTACAGAAAATAAAATATAACTATTGTAGAAATAAATTGTATTGAACCCGCAATATTAAATAAACCTAATTTAAAAGTATAAGATAATAATGCTGTAGGAATAAGCGCAATCAAAATCCTTAACAACGTATTTTTAGGAATTTGCAGGTGGAAATCAGGCAATACAACAATAGCTGACAATAAGAAATACAAAAAGTTTGCGCTAAATGTGGCAATACCAACACCTATCAAGCCTAATTTAGGGATTAGAATGATATTTAAAACAACTCCGACAATCCCTGAAATCAATTTTATAATGAACTCGAGATGAGTTTTGTTGGCAAGGTGATATTGCAAAGTTGTATAATCAGTCAGACCGAGGAAAAATACTCCGAATGAAAAATACGGAACAAGCAGACTTGCTTCGTAAAATTTCGGATTGGTTTTTAATAAAATCGTATAATCGGAACTGTAAACAGACATTATTGCAATTAACGGCAGAGCAAGCAGAATATAATACCCCATAAATTTTGTAATAATAGGTCTTACGTCAATTTTTGCTTCGTACATGTTAATAACTCTGGGGATAACTGCAACAGTCAGCATAGCAAATAACGGCATAAGAATAGGAAGCGTCAAGCCGTAACCGACACCGACAAAAGCAGCCTTTGTAAAACCACTGATACCGCCCATGATAACCTTATTACTCTGAGTAATAATCCAGGCACTTAACGAAGTTGCGGCAACTGGAATACCGTATTTTATAATCGGTACGATAAATTTGAATTCGATTTTCTGGAATTTGAATATTTTAATAATATCGCATTGATATAGTAACAAAATATCAATAAGTGAAATCGCCACACCCATACCAAGCAGGATTGAAGCGGCACCTAAATTAAAGAATTTGGCAAAAAATACCGCAAGTCCTATAGTTATAAACTGATTTAAAATAGTCGTAAACGAATAAGAAATTGATTTAAGTTGCGCTCTCAAAATTTGCTGTAACAATGCTCTTATGGCAACAGGTATAATTAATACCAGAACAGCCATAAAGTATTTCAGCGGGATATGGAAATGAGAATACATCCAATTGTGGAACATATAAGACAAACCAAACATCAAAACCATATTTATCGTCAAAATTGAGACTATCATTGTAAGATATTTTGGCAAATCTTTTTCTAACTGATGGAATCTGAAAAACCTTAAAGCGGAAAGCCCAACCCAATCGGAAAATATAATACACAAAAACGAAAGCATCGCTATTGATACAGTGTACAAGCCATATTGTTCCGTCGAAAACAGGTTTGTATAAATCGGGACTGTTATAACATTACCAAACATGCCACACAATTTTGACGGAGCATATTTAATCATATCGGTAAATATTCCCCGAGTTTCTTTTTCTTCCAATTCTTTATTAACAACATATTCCATTTTATTCTTCCTTATACAATTTCGCCGTACAAATCATATTCGTCGGCATTTGTTATTCTTACATTTTCAATATCCCCCGGAACAACAGGTTCTTTAGATACAGCACACACCAAACCGTCAACTTCGGGCGCATCATGTTCGGAACGCAAAATTACAGTTCCGTCATCACTATATCCCTCTACGATACATTTTAGGGTTGTATCTATATATTTTCTGTTATTTTTAAGAGAAATTCCTTTTTGTAATTCCATTAGTTTTTTATATCGCTGATGTTTTACTTTTGCACTGATTTGAGGTTTCAAAGCATAAGAATAAGTACCTTTTTCCCTTGAATACTCAAGTGCACCCATTCTGTCAAACTTTACATTTTTTACAAAATTGCAAAGATGTTCAAATTCTTCATCTGTTTCACCGGGATAACCGACAATTAAAGAAGTTCTTATTGTAACGTTGGGGATATTTTTACGCAACTTTGCAACAAGTTTTTCATAATCCATGACAGGTCTTTTCATTGACTTTAAAATTCTCGGATGAGAGTGCTGAAGCGGAATATCGACGTATTTTACGACCTTATCAAGAGTCGCTATGGCATTTATAAGTTCATCCGTCATCATTGTCGGATACGCATACATTATCCTTATCCAACTTATATTATCAATTTTGTTCAGTTCCACAAGCAGTTTTGGCAAAGCCTGATGACCGTACAAATCAATGCCGTAGGATGAGGTGTCCTGCGCTATCAGAACAATTTCAGTTACCCCTTTATCTGCAAGTTGTTTTGCCTCATTAACAATGTTTTCAATCGGGCGTGAGACATATTTCCCGCGCAATTTAGGGATAATACAGTAACCGCATTCATAGTTGCACCCGTCGCCGATTTTTATATAAGAACTTGCACCGACAGTTATTTGCTGTCTTTGAATATCTTCGGGGTATGAAAATTTTGGATTATCATCAATAATATCTTTCTGCTGACCTTTAGCCAAATCTCTGACAATTTTTACAATATCGGCAGGACTTGTCGCACCAAGCATTCCCTCAATTTCAGGTATTGCATTTTTTAGTTCGAATTTGTGTTTTTGTGGCAGGCAGCCTGTAACAATGACCTTTTTACCAGAGTCAGTCATTTGCAAAATACTGCCAACAGACTCTTTTTCGGCATCATGAATAAATGAGCAGGTGTTAATAATTACAACGTCTGCTTCATTTTCATCAAGCGTAATCTCATAACCCTCTTTATCCAACGCACCAAGCATCAATTCGGAATCAACAAGATTTTTTGCACAACCATGGTTTATCAATGCAATCTTCATAGAATTATTTTATCATTAAAACAATTTTACCCCTAAAATATTACGATATATTTATTAATTTGTAGTAAAATAACTCTATGAAAAAAGTAGAATTACTCTCACCGGCAAAAAATTTGGAGACCGCAATATACGCTATTAATAGTGGTGCAGATGCAATTTATATCGGAGCGAGCGATTTTGGAGCAAGAGTTAATGCATCAAATTCGCTTGAAAGCATTGAAAAACTTGTAAATTATGCTCACAAGTTTTATGTCAGAGTTCATGTAACAATTAATACAATTCTTAACAATGACGAATTAAAAAATGCAATAGAACTGGTAAAAAAGCTTTATAAAATTGGGGTTGATGCAATTATAGTTCAGGATATGGGACTTATCAAAGCGTCGATTGACGGTAAAATTCCGCCGATTCAAATTCACGCAAGCACGCAATGCAATAACAGAACATTAGAAAAAATAAAATTCTTTGATAATCTTGGGGTATCAAGAGTAATTCTGGCAAGAGAATTATCCCTAAAACAGATAGAAGAAATATGCCAAAACACTAACTGTGAAATTGAAACCTTTGTTCACGGCGCATTATGCGTATCATACAGCGGTCAGTGCTATCTATCTTACGCAAACGGCGGCAGAAGCGCAAATAAAGGAGAATGTGCGCAACCATGCAGAAAACGTTATTCTCTTATTGATGAAAACGGAAAAATTTACATTAAAGATAAATATTTATTATCATTAAAAGATTTTAACGCATCCAAATACTTGGAAAAACTTATAGATTGCGGGGTAAAATCATATAAAATAGAGGGGCGTTTAAAGGATGAAAATTACGTCAAAAATGTAACGCTGTACTATAACAATCTTATCAATAAATATGCAAAGAGAACATCTTCAGGGGAAGTTTTTGCAGATTTTGAACCAGATATAAATAAAACTTTTAACCGCTCTTATACAGACTATTTCCTAAACGGCAGAACAAACTGTTACAACTTTTTAACCCCTAAATCAATGGGGGAATACATCGGTAAAGTAACTAAAGTTCATAAAAATTGTATCGAAACAGATACAAAAATAACCCTAAACCCTCAGGATGGTATCTGCTATGAGTATTTGGGCGAGTTTACAGGATTTAGAATTAACAAAGTCGAAGGGAGAAAAATCTACCCGAATAAGATACCTGAAATACAGGCAGGTACAAAATTGTACCGCAATTTCGACTCCGGATTTGAGAAGATATTATCAAAAACAAAAACAAGAAGAAAAATCGGAGTAAAATTTGAAGTTTTTGAGGATAAAATTACAGCGCAAGATACCGATTTAAATAGGGTTACAACCCATTTTGAAGAAAAAGAGTCTGCAAATAATCCTCAAAAAGCAAAAGAGAATGTTATTAAGCAGCTTGAAAAGACAGGTGATAGCGACTTTTATGCAATTTATACAGATATAAGAACAGAAAATATTCCGTTTTTACCCGTTTCAAAAATCAATGAAATCCGCAGAACTTTGTTACAAAACTTAATGAAAGAAAGAATTAGGAATTATCCAAGATTAGTTCAAAAACCTATTTGTTATGCACCTTTTCAGCAACAAAATACAGATTACCGACTGAACATTTCCAATGATGAAGCAAAAAAATTCTATCAAATTTGCGGATGCGACACAAATGAAAAAGCACCCGAAAGTTGCGCCAAAATCCCTCACGGGATTGAACTTATGCGATGTAAACACTGTCTTAGATATGCCTGCGGGTTGTGTTCAAAGGATAAAAAATTTAGCAAAAAACTATTTCTACAAGACGAAAACGGGAAAAAATATCAGTTGAAATTCGACTGTAAAAACTGTGAAATGGCTATATTAAGTCCGTAGACTACTGATTAAATTCACTGTACAGAAGATTCAAATATTTGGTTAAAAGCTTTTCATTGAGTTCATTTAACGGTACCTCAGCCTGTGTATTTTCACAAGTATCAAGTCCTTTGTGAATGATTTTTAGGTTAAATTTTGCAAACCCATCATAGTGCATAACAAGTTCACTTTGTTTTTTACCTGACTTAACACTAAAAACGCATTCAACCTTATTCGCATACTGACTAATTAAGATTCCGTCGGATTTAATTTGAAATTCCTTTTCTTTTCTGAAAAACAAAGGCTCTATAATCTTTGTTAATTTTTTATTAAACACTTTTTGGAACAATTTGAAATGCATATCTTTTTGAGGTAAATCTGTAAGATTTTCGTCAATGTTCATATTTTGGCCGAGCGAAACATACAACTCACCATTTAAAATTGCTGATTTAAGACTATCATTTGCATTTTTTTCCAATTCATCAAAACTGCAAATATCAAGAAGTGAAATTCCAGCATGAATTTTAATATCATCACCCATAAAATCTGCTATTTTCTCAACAACTGTCTTAGCGCCATGTAAATCAGTTTTGGGCAAGAGCAAATAGTATTTCCCTGAACCCTGAGCAATAACATCTGTCTGGCGCAGATATTTTTTCAGATTCAAACCCAAACGATTCATGGAAACTTTTGTTTTTACTGCCGAATCAATAGACAAAACAATATAAGCACCCGTTTTAAACAAAGGGTCTTCTCTGATAGAGTCAAAACTATCTTTAAGTGATTTGTGAGTAAACAGCCCTGTTTTTGGATTAATAGAAGACGTATTAGACATGAACAAAGACATAACAGATAATTTATCTCTGAGAGTAATATATTTTAAAAAATTTAATATTTTTATATTGCATTCGGATAACGTTGATGCCATATTTATGAAATCAAATACTCCGATCTTAATACATTTTTTAATAAACTCATCATCATTTTTACTGAGGATAACTACTATAAGTGCATCCGAATAATTTCTGCTAATAACTTCAGCAGTTTTTAGTATTTCATTTTGAAAATACTCCTTCTCATTTATAAATACAAGGCGAACATTATCAGATAAAACTCGCTTGACATTGGAAAGAGAAACAATTCCTACAGACTGTCCCCTGCGTAAAACAGAATCTTTAGAAAATAAAAAATCAAGATTTGATTTATCTTCACTTATTATTAAAACATTTTCGTCCATTTCAAACTAAACCTGCAAGTGTTTTTTAATACACCAAAAACTTCCGACTGCACCAAACAATATACTCATAGAAAACATTACAAGAATAACAAGATTTTGAGCATATGGAGGAGACGGAACCATAAAGAACTTATGGACATTCAAAAGCCCGTTTTGAACGTAACTTAGAGGAAATGCGGCTATTAGAGAGCCCATAAAGCCGTAAAATGCTCCCTGCATAATGAACGGGAAACGGATATACCAATTATTAACACCCATTAAACGCATAATTTCAATTTCTTCTTTTCTGGACTGTATTACAAGTTGAATTGTATTATTGATAATAGTAATAGTTAATAGACCCATTATTATAATAACAATCAAAGTTATAGTCTTAACAACATGATTAACAAGTTCAATTTTTGAGGCTAAATCTTTAGCATAACTCATATCTTCAACAGATTTGATAGATTTAATATTATCAAAAACTTCCTCAAGATTTTCGGGATTATCAACTTTTACATGCAAAGTATCAGGTAAAGGGTTATCAATATTGGGTAACTTCATCTCATTTTTTAATTTATCCCACGAAACCGCCTTAGGAATGGTCGTTATTGCTTCGACATGTTCAAAATGGGAAATCTCAGATTTTGCCTCCCGCATATCAGAAGAACTCTTTAAGTAAACCGAAATTTCAAGTGCACTGCCAAGTTCCTTTGAAAATGATGAAATAGAAAGCGCAGTTCTGAAACATGAACCAAAAATCATCAATATAGCAGCCATTGTTGTAATAATAACAATATTGACTAACCCTGTTCTTTTAATATCAGTAATTGTCTGAATTACAAGTCTGAAAAGAATACGCAACTCACAAAGCCAATCTTTAGGGATATGTTTTTTGACGTTAATTTTCAAATTATTATTCATAAGTACCTGCCTGCATATCTTTTACAATTTCACCATGGTCAAGCTTGATAACCCTCTTTCGGAAATAATCAACCACATTATTATCGTGAGTAGAAACTATAACAGTAATACCCCTTTGATTAATCTGATCAAGGATTTGCATAATTTCTAACGAATTTTGTGGATCTAAATTCCCCGTAGGCTCATCTGCAATTAAAAGTGGCGGACCATTCACTATTGCCCTTGCAATACCTACTCTTTGCTGCTCACCACCAGAAAGCTCCGCAGGAGTTGCATTCATTTTTTCATACAACCCGACAATTTTCAAGGCTCCCTGAACCCTGGCATTAATCTCTTTACTGCTGATACCCAAAGTTCTAATTACATAAGCGACATTATCAAAAACCGTCTGATTTTGGAGAAGCTTATAATCCTGAAAAACAATCCCCATACAACGTCTTAAATTAGGGATTTTGTTACTTTTAATATTAGCAATATTAATCCCGCCGATTGAAACAATACCGCTTGATGGTTGCTCCTCACTATATAAAAGTTTCATAAGAGTTGACTTACCTGCACCTGAAGAACCGACAACAAAAACAAATTCTCCTGAGTTTATTTCCAAATCGATATTCCTGAGTGCATAATGGTCATTTTTATATTTTTTTGTAACATTTTTTAGTTTAATCATGCATTAATTTCCTTTTTGTACATGGTCGAAATACGTTTTACAAGTGAGGCAGAATCAAGTCCATAGTATTTGACAAGCTCATCAGATTTACCACTTTGCCCAAATTCATCATCTATACCGATTCTGTAAACTTTTGTAGGATAATTATCACAAATAACTTCGCAAACAGCAGAGCCCAATCCACCAATCGTAGAATGGTTTTCAACCGTTATTACAAATTTTGTTTCTTTAGCACATTTGATAATAGTTGATTTATCAATGGGTTTAACAACAGGAACATTTACAACCCTTGCATCAATGCCGAGTTTTTTTAATTCATGGGAAGCAAGAATACATTCCGCAAGCAGTTCACCGTTTGTAAAAATTGTAACATCATCGCCATTTTCAACAGTGAGGGCATTATGAATATTAAAATGATATGAATCGTCAAATATATCAGGGACATTACAACGCGAAAGCCTTATATACATAGGTCCATGATGAAAAGCAGCATATTTAATAACTTCTTCACATTCTTTTGCATCAGAGGGAACAACAACTGTCATGTGCGGAATTTCTCTCATAAGAGCAATATCTTCGAGAGCCTGATGAGTTGCACCGTCTTCTCCAACTGTTATTCCGCCATGCGTTCCGACAATTTTTACGTTCAAATCCGAATAACATACGCCATTTCTGATTTGGTCATAAGTTCTTCCTGTTGCAAACATTGCAAAGGTCGCCGCAAAAGGCACTTTCCCTTGAGTTGCCAAACCTGCGGCAGTAGCTATCATATTCTGTTCGGCAATTCCGCAATTAAAAAATCTTTGCGGAAATCTATCTGCAAACATCTTTGTTTGCGTAGAGCATGACAAATCCGCATCAAGCACCACAATATTTTCGTTTAGTTCCCCTACCTGAACAAGCGCCTTACCAAATGCCTTTCTTACAGATTGATTTATACTTTTATCAACTTTCATCATAAGCCTTATAAATTCCGCATTTTCGGAATAATTATCCCCTTCTTGCAACAATAATAACACAAAAACTTTTATCTTTCCATGTTAATGTTAAAATGTATAAAGAAAGAAAATTATTGTTTAAATTCATTACCCTTTTTGTAAAGTTTTATTAAAATCGTATATAAATTTAGCAATTATTCATGTTCACATACATTTAATAAGTAGAATGATAATAGACTCAATTTTTATGTAGGAAAGGAAGAATTTATGAATCAAGTACCAATGATGCAACCGATTTATCCGGTGCAGGGTGCGAATTATGCACTACCCCAACAACCAAGTTACAATGCGGTAAAAATTGATATTCATAATCCATCGATAGGCACGCCGGGCATGGCTCCTTGTCAGTGTCAGCCGCAATACCAGCCGCAATATGCACCGGTAAATGCCCCTATTTACAATTACCCGCAAGCTCCGATTTACTGCCCGATGCCACAATATCCGGCAGAACCATCGATAGCGCAAGCACCGGTTTATTATCCGGCACAACCGCTGCCACAACCGGTTCAATATCCTCAACAGGCAGTATATCCTCAACAGCCTCAAGTAATTGAACAGCAAAATGTAAATTATCCGCAACAGGTTCAACCAGTTCCGGTTCCAGCACAGGCTCCGGCAGAAGTACCTGCTCCTCAGGTTTCAAAAGCTCCTGAAGTAGTACCTCCAGCACCTGTTGAACCGGCACTTGATCTTAACGGATTCATTTCAAGATTAACAAACCCTGATTTTGAAGGACAAGCTGCAGCAATGGAAGAAATTGCAGATGTTGTAAACAAACAACCTGAAAAAGCTTCCGAATTAGTGGACAAACAAGTTTTCAAAGCTTTGAATGACATCATTTCTTTCGACTCTTCAAAGGTTGAAGGTCCGTCACAAAAGCAAGTTGAAATCAGACAAAAATTAGTTCAGGGTGAAAAAGTAAGCGATGAAGACAAAGCTCTCGCCGAAACCTATTCGCCAAAGGAAATGGCTGAAAGAAACAAAAGTTATGCATTATTCTCAATCGCATTGTTAGATAAAGTTTACGCTCAAGAAATCAAAAAATTATCTAACAATATCGTTCCTTTAACTGACTTACCAAGCGCTGTAAATGTAGTAAATCAATTGAAAGACAACCCAAACCCAATGGTTAGAGAATCTGCAATTGAAGCATTAAGCTACATCCAAGAACCTGAATACAAAAAAGATTTAACAACTTTATTCACAGTTGCTAAAAACGATCAGGACGCAAGTGTATCAAACGCAGCTCAAGCGGCTCTTGATAAACTGGACAAAGTTGCATAATTAAAATGTAAATGATTTATAAAAATTCCTTTCTTCAATAAAAGCCCCTTTTTTAAGGGGCTTTTTATTATGCTTTAACTTTTTCTTTAACTTCTTCGGGTTTGGGTACACAGTTTTCATAATCCGCCATTTCGGATATCTGCTGTGCCCATTGATAAATTATTTCCTCGTGAGAAAGTTTATAGGAAATCGGCTTACCGACTTTTATAATTACATGTTGTCTTTTAAATGGAAATATTGGCCATACCTTTAAATATCCAGTCCATTCTGCAATAGCAACAGGTACAATATCTGCTTTCGCAACTTTGGCAATTTCAGCAAAGCCCTTTTTAATTCCCTCTAATTTTCCGTATGGCTTTACAGTTCCCTGAGGGAAAATACCCAAAGACCATGACGTTGTAAGAACATCTCTTACAGTTTTAAAAGTTGCAATTTCAGGCTTTGAACGGTCAACCGCGAAAGCACCAAGTCTTGCAACAAGCCATTTAATTTTACAATCGGGTTCAAATAGCTCTTTTTTTGCCATAAATGCAATCGGGCAATGTGCACCCATTACTACCATTGGAGGATCCAACTGCGAAACATGGTTCGCGGCATATATATACTTGCCTCTTTTTGCCATTTTCGGCGGAAGATTTTCTCTGCCTAAAACTTTGTAATCGTAATATATATTATAAATCGGATATACAATTAAATACAAAAAAGACATGTAGAACAATGTTCTGAACCAGTGATACTCTTTTGCAAATCTTCTATTAAAATTTCTTTCTTCTTTAGCCATCTATTCGTTTCCCCCATCAGAAGAATCATCTTCTACATACTTAAATCCTGTTAATTCCTGAATTTGTTCTATCCATTTTGCTTTGACAGATTCCAAATCCTTTTCGTAAGGAATAATTTTTCCTATATTAATTATAATTTTGCCCGAGAACGGTTTCCATTTTGCTTCGTTAGAACCGATAATTCCGACAGGAAGAATATCGCATTTTGTAAGTCTTGCAAGCCCTGCAAAGCCTTTTGTTACCCCTTTGATTTCCCCGGGAACACCTCTTGTGCCCTGCGGGAATATCCCAAGAACCCACTTACTGTCATAAATTGCCTCTACTGTTTTTACAGTTGAAGGGCTAAGATTTTCTCTATCAACAGCAAATGCGCCAAGCCAATCTATCCACCACCTTAAAAACGGGATGTTAAACAACTCTTTTTTTGCCATAAACGCAACATTCCTTGGCATGACCGAAACCAACATTGGAGGATCAAGCGTCGATAAATGATTCGGACAGATAAGATACTTATTATCTTTGGGAATGTTTTCATACCCGTGGACTTCAATCCTATAGATAAGTTTAAGCCTTATCATATAGATAATTTTGCATACAATAAACTGCCACATTGAACGAAACCAGTTAAACTGAGATGCCTTTCTTTTTGAATATTCCTTCGCCATATCCTTCTCTCCTAATCAACAAAAATATTATACATAAAAATAACTTAACATTCCACCTTTTAAAGTTTTTTAGTGTATTATCATGAAAGTACAAAGAGGTGTTATATGTTGATGCAATCAGAAAATGCGTTGGAAAATGAATTATTTAAAAGTGTTTATGAAAAGACCCCAGATTATATAAAAAATCTTAACCTGATGGACTTTTCAAAGAAGGGTGAATTTACTTTTTTACTAAAAAAAGAGCATTTGAAGCCTTATGATGCGCATAACAATCCGCAGGGACTTAATCTTGAAGAATGGTTTGCAGGATATGCCAAAGAGGCAAAAGTTTCAACTGCAGGAATAAGAGGCCCACAAAATATTCTCAACCCGCAAGATACAAGATTCCCGATAAACTTGGTCGGAATAGTGTTGGCAACATTAGCCAAGGCTCTTGTTGCAAAAGAAAAATACCCGAATAAAAGAATTGTTAAGGTTGCAGGATGCGAAGTACGTTATAATTCCCAGTTATTTCTTGATGCAATAGCAAGAATACAGGCATCGCAGGGAATTGAAACACTTGTACCGCAAGGAAGAAAAACAATTCCTATCTGGCTTGCATCATTTTTGGCGTTCAAATTAGACCTTTTGGGCGGTGAATACATCACATCAAGCCACGGGATTTCAGTTAAGAATGCAACAAAAGACCTTAACTGTCAGGGAAGTCAGTATTTACCCGAAGAATCAATGGAATTTGTGAATAAAATTCAGGAAATTTTTGACATCACAAACGAAAAAGGTTCTTATGAGATTAAAATTTCTGCTTACGATAATCCGCTAATCAATGAAAAGGCGATGGCAAACATTGAAGACGGAGTTAATCTCTATGTTGAATACCTAAAATCAGGAGTTGCACAGGATATAAACCTCAATTTAATTAAAGAATATGACGGTAAAATTATTGTCGAATGTGTCGGAGGAAGTGCTTACCGCACACTGTCAAGAGTGCTTGATAAACTTGGTGTTGAGAGCAAATTTGCGTGGTCGAACACGCAAGAGACCCCGTTTTTCCATGGGATAGGCAAATATGACCACACCCCCAAAGGCGAAAAAGCATTTTACGATTATTCGGTTGATGCGACTGTTATTGCTAAAAAATCAGACGGAACAAAGTTTTTCCCCGTTATTGAAACAATGAATTACGGAGAAAAACTCAAAGGATATCCGACAGGAACGGCAGTTTTAATAACAGACCCCGACCATGACCGACTGACAGTCACACAAATTGAAGAGGTTAATACAATTTCAAAACTGAATCGACTTGGGATTGATTACGTAAAACTTGACGATAGCAGAATTTTAACCGTATTTACCGCTAATCAGGCATTTTTGATGATAATGGACTTTTGGGCTAAACAACTCAAAACAAAAGGGGCATGGAATAATCACCCGAGATTTATGATAAAGACCACCGCATCCGCGCTATCATGGGATGAATGGGGCAAAAATAACGGAGTAAATGTCGTTAATGTTCCTGTAGGTTTTAAAGAAATCGCAAATATTATGAAAAAAGTTGAACTCAAACTTAAAAATGCACCTGATAAAGAAGTAGTTATAGATGATGTTTTGGGCAACCCGATAAATTTAGGCATCAATCCTCGTTTAGTCTTTGCAGGCGAAGAATCAGGCGGAATGATTATGGGGACGGAGGAACTTATCAAATCAGAGCATGACAGACTTGCCGTTGCAATGAGAGAAAAAAGTGCGACAGAAGCCATAGTTGTTGCTTCAGCACTCATAGCAAAACTTGGAGATAAGCCTCTTTCGCAGTATCTTGCCGATGTGTTTGAAGAAAACAATATTATCGGCAGATTTGATACAAGAGTTGATATTGCCTACTACAACGAGTCCGAACCTGACATTAACAAACTCAAACTTGATAAAATTGCAGGGGAAGAAAAAAGAACCCTAAACGATATTTTCTATCTTTCAATGGCTATTGCGCTTAAAAAAGGTGAAATAACTCTTGACGGAATTAAAAAAATACTCAATGACAAATTTAAAAATGACGGTTTGGCATTTGATAATTTGAAATCCGTTAAATTTGTCGGTGACGGAACATATCTTGAATTTGACGACAAGTATATAGAAATCAGACCATCAGGAACCGATGCAAAAACAAAAGCTTACGGCGGAGGACTGAATAAAGACGATATTCAAAAATATGCCACAATTTTAGGCAACTATTCGGGTGAAAGAACTCCGTTACACAAAGAACTTATACCGCAGGGAATTTATGATAACTGCAAAGAACTTGCTATGGAGTACTATCTTGCATTTGTAGATAAAGATGCAAACAATGAACCGTTTGAGATTCCGCAGTATAATTTTTAATCTTTTTGTAGTATGCTTTCCTTAGAAACGAGGAAAGATATGTTAAGAGATTATTTTTTGAATAAAGTTGAAGATGCACTGGTTAAAGCCGTTGACCAAGGTAAAGTCGGGCAAATGAGTGAATACCAAAAAGGCACGCTTATTGTTGAACGTCCTAAAAACCCTGATTTTGGCGATTTTGCGATAAATGTATCATCGCTTGCACGAGACGCAAAAATTGCTCCTCCGATGATTGCAAACGCAATTGTTGAACTTATTGACAAAGAGGACAACGAATACACCGTTATTGCAGGGTTTATCAACTTTAAAGCAGGCGAAACACTCTTAACAAATCTTGTAAAAGAAATTATTGATAAAAAAGAAAATTTCGGTCGTCCTGGAAATGCTAAAACAGAAAAGATTATATTAGAGTATATTTCCGCTAACCCGACAGGACCTTTTCATATCGGTCACGGGCGTTGGGCTGCTATGGGCAGTGCGCTGGCAAATCTTTTGAAATTCTACGGTCATGAAGTTTATCAGGAATTTTACATAAATGATGCGGGTTCGCAAATTCAAAAATTAGGGCGTTCACTTGTTATAAGAGTAAAACAGGAATTAGGCGAAAATATTGATTTTCCGAAAAACGAGGAAGAACGTAAAAATTATTACCCTGGGGATTATTTAATACCTGTTGCAAAAGCATTTTTAGAAGAAAAAAAAGAGCTCCTGAAACAAGTTCAGGATGACATTGATGCAATAGACCTTGCCGTATTTTGTGATTTTGCAAAAGAGTATGAAGAAAAAGTTCAGCGTGATTTGTTAGACAGACTGCATGTTGAGTTTGACAATTTCTATTCGGAATTAACACTGCATAAATCGGGCAAAGTCGATGCGTGTGTTGAAGAGCTAAAAAAATCAGGTAAAATCTATGAGCAAGACGGCGCAGTTTGGTTTAAATCATCAGATTACGGCGACGAAAAAGACAGAGTAATCAAAAAAGCAGACGGTTCAAACACATACTTAACCGCTGACATTGCCTACCACGCAGGCAAATTGGAACGAGGCTTTGACAGAATGATAGATATTTGGGGTGCAGACCACCACGGCTATATCCCCAGAGTTAAAGCATCATTAGAGGCTTTAGGCTACGATCCGAATAAACTTGAAGTTCTGCTTGGACAACTTGTAAACCTTGTTATTGACGGGAATGAAGTCAGAATGGGCAAACGCAAAAACATGGTTACGCTGGAAGATTTGGTTGACGAAGTCGGAGTTGATGCAACAAGATTTTGGATGACAATGAGGAATATCGACACAACACTTGATTTTGACATTGAACTTGCAAAAAAATCGTCTGACGAAAACCCTGTATTCTATGTTCAATACGCTCATGCAAGAGCATGCTCGATTATCAGAAACGCAACACAGCCAAAAATCGATACTGAAAGCGGGAAAGAATCTGCACCGATTATCACAGAAAACGATTTTAACACCATGTTGAATAACTTTGATAAAAATATTATTAAATTAACTTTGGCAGAGGCAAGAAAACTCATTTTAAAACTTGAAGAATTTAAGCATTTGATTGTAACTTCTGCCCGTGACAGACAGGTTTACACTATCTGCCGTTATGTTCAGGATTTGGCAAGTGAATTTCATTCATTCTACAACTCAACAAGAGTAATAACGGATGATATTGAACTAACCAAGGCAAGATTATCACTTATTTATGCGTTCAAAACGGTCCTTGCTAATGCCCTAAAAATTATCGCAGTAAGCGCACCTGAAAGAATGTAACAAAATATTAAATGCAATTATAAAGACAGGCAATTCCCCTCTAAAAATAAACTTTATATAAGTGTAGATAGGTTTATTTTGATTTGGAAAGGTAGGTTGTTATGTTAAATTCAATTGGTGCAATTTACAACTATGATTCTGCAAGAAAAAATGAGCATACCAAGAATAAATGCACAACTGCCGCTGGTTTAGGAACATTAGCTGCAAGTTCATTAACATTGCAGTATCTTTCAAATAAAAATCCTGAATATTTAAAAAACATACAAAATAAAACAGGAAAATATGTTGAGAACGCACAAAATTATGTTAAAACAAAATATTTTCAAGTTGTAGATAGCGAAAAAGGCAGAAAAATTATCGAACAAATAAAACAAAAATATTCCGAATTCAAAAAAACAGACCTTGGAAGCAAAATTACAGAAAAAATCAATTCAATTGCAGAAAAAATTAAATCAGACAAAAGTATTAAGAAAATTATAAAAGAAATAGACTCAAAATGGCATAAATTCACAAAAGGACGCAAATTTACAAAAGGGAAATATGCATTAGTAACAGCAGGAATTGGCATAGTAAGCTATGTAGCTCATAAATTAATTTCAAATTACTACAAAAAAGAAGGTGCAATTGATCAAAAATACAAAGATATGGAAGTGATGAATAAAATTTTGGTATAATAAAATCAAACAATAAAACAAAGGATGTGTCTTAATTAAGATACATCCTTTTTATATGAATAACTTATTTTATAACTATACTCATCAACATCAATTATTGCATACCGAATAATTTCACCCCCGGAAATGTCGCACAGAGCCTTATCAATATCTTTTACATTTTTACTGATTTTTGTAATATCTGAAATTATTGAAAAAGCCATACATTTACCCCTTATTCAACCGTAACCGATTTAGCAAGATTTCTCGGCTGATCGACGTCTTTGCCCAAAAATTCCGCTATATAGTATGCGATAAGTTGGAGCGGAATAATTGAAATAATAGGCGAAAGCATTTCATCGACCTCTGGGACTCTTATTATGTAATCAAACAAATCGTCTAACTTTTTATCTGTTGAATTTGTCAGGGCAACCATTCTTGCGTTTCTTGCCTTTGCTTCTTCACTGTTAGAGAGAAGTTTTTCATAAACAGAACCTTTCATCAAAATTGACAATACAGGCATTGTTTCGTCAAGCATGGCAATAGGTCCGTGTTTAAGCTCGCCCGCAGGATAACCCGTTGCGTTTATATAGCTGATTTCTTTTAGTTTTAATGCCCCCTCTAATGCAGTCGGATAATTTATACCTCTTGCAATATAGATAAAATCTCTTGTTCCCGAATACTTTCTTGCACAGGTCTGAATATGCTCTTTGTTTGCCAAAATCTGTTCAATTTTTTGAGGAAGAACAAGCATTTCTGATTTTAAATTTTTAATCGCCTGTGCATCAGTTGAACCTTTGATTTCAGCCATATACAGAGCTAAAAGGTAGAACGAAGTCAGTTGTGCGATATATGATTTTGTTGCGGCAACGGAAACTTCTATACCAGCATTAACAGATAACAAACTGTCTGCTTCTCTTGCCATAGCACTGTCCGGGCGGTTTGTAATAATCAAAATGTGCGAACCTCTTGCTTTTGACTGCTTGATAGCCGTCAAAGTATCCGCCGTTTCGCCTGACTGCGAAACACCGATTACCAAAGTATGAGCATCCGTGACGGTTTTTCTGTAAATATATTCGCTTGATGCTTCAACATCAACAGGTATTCTGCACAAATCTTCTATTAGATATTTACCTATCATTGCGGCATGCAATGATGTACCACAGGCGATGACCTGTATTCTGTTAAGGTTTTTAAGTGTTTCTTTTGTAAGTTTAACTTCATTTAATTCAACAGGAGAATCTGATGTATGAAGTTTCCCTACAAGAATATTTCTTATAACATCAGGCTGCTCGTGAATTTCTTTGAGCATATAGTGTTTATAACCCATTTTGCTCAAAGCAACGGGTTCCCACGGCAACTGCTCGACTTTTGGCGCGACTTCGTTTCCGTTTTCATCCTGAATTTTAACAGATTTTTTTGTAAGAGTTGCAATTTGATTATCGGACAGATAAATCGCTTTATTTGTATGTTTGATAAATGCGGGAATATCAGATGCGGCATAATATCCGTCATTTCCGATACCGATAATTAGAGGTGCATTCCTTTTAGTTATAACAAGCTTATCCGGTTCGTCATTGTGCATAATTTCTAAAGCATAAGCACCCTCAATTTCTTTTGTGGCAAGTTCGACCGCTTTGGTTAAGTCTTTGACCTGTGCATATTTTTGAGCGACCAAATGCGCAACCGTTTCGGTATCCGTTTGGGAGCGGAAAACACAACCACCTTTTTCAAGTTTTGCTTTCAGTTCTTTATAGTTTTCAATAATACCGTTATGCACAACAACAAGACTTCCGCAGTTACAAGTATGCGGATGAGCATTAACGGTTGTCGGTGCACCATGGGTTGCCCAGCGGATATGTCCTATCCCCATTGTTGATTTGGATATTTCATAAGCATGGGAAGACAATTCTTCACGCAGATTTTTGAGTTTTCCGACGGCTTTATATACTTTAATCTCGTTATCGCATTTAACGGCAATTCCTGAAGAATCATATCCTCTGTATTCAAGCTGTTCCAAACCGTCTAATAATATATCCAAAACGGGATTTGTTCCCACATATCCGACGATACCACACATAATTTGTATCTCTCCTTAATGTAACTACAATATGTATAATACCATTAAAAAAATCGGATTAGCATATATTTATATAATTTTTACATTTAAAAAGATTTGCCATAAACACGCATAGGATAAGGCGGGTAGAAAGCATTGTGATCGTTCCACCTGTTACCGGTATAATATCCCTGCTGATATGACGGACCATAATATGGATTGAGATAAGGAGATGGAGCAATTTGCGGAGTGTAACCCGTCATCTGGCCTGCAAAAGCGCTTTTCAGTTTGTTCCACAAACCTTTATTATCACTACAGTAAGTATTCCCGTTTTCAACCCAGTTTTCCTCACTGTAATCAGAACCATTTGAATAAGTTTGCGTGTAAGCAAAAACGCTCAACCCCGAAAACAAAATCGGAAACATAAAAAGCAAAGTAAATATTTTTTTTCTCATAATTAAATCCTCACATGAAATAATTGTTTAAAATATTTTTTTTTAAATCGGACAACAGGTTAACAATTGGATTAATTTTAAACAGAATGATAGAATCGTAGCATGGTGGGAATAAACAAGAAAAAACGTGTAGTTGCCTATCTCCATTCACACTGGGACAGGGAATGGTACAGAGAATTTGAAGTCTTTCGTTTAAGACTTTTAAGAGTATTTGATAATGTACTTGACTTGCTTGAAAGAGGAGAAATCCCTTCTTTTTACTTTGATGGACAGGTTTGCGCACTGCTTGATTATCTTAAATTACGCCCCGAAAAAGAGCAACTTGTAAGAGAACTTGTTGTTGATAAAAAACTTTTTATAGGACCTTTTTATACCCTTATTGACGAGTTTTTAACAGATGGCATATGCTTTCGCAAAAACCTTGAAATCGGTTTAAAAATAGCAAGAGATTTCGGGTGTGAAGATTTTATTGGATATTTCGCAGATACATTCGGCCACAGCAAAAATGTTCCGGAAATCTTAAAAGAATTTGACATAGATAAAGCAATAGTCTGGCGCGGTGTGCCGGATAACCTGCCGTCTGAATTTTTGTTCTGCGGTGTTCCAACAGTAAACCTCGTTCGGGGATATTTTATGGATATATTTTCTTCGGGAAAAACCATGAAAGAAAAAGCACAATTTATAAAGAAAAATATTGATATGATAGCAGAAAAATCGGGGGACACTCTGCTTTTGCCTATCGGTGCCGATCATTTAGGGATACCGAGAGATATTGCATATCAAATTGAAGAAATTAACACATATCTTGATGATTATTACATCGTACTGTCCTCGCCGTTTGATTATTTTGAGGATGTAAAATTCAAAGTCAAGCACGACGATGAATTGCGTGATAATTCCAAAACATTTATTCTTCCGGGGTGCTACAGTGCCAGAACGAAATTAAAACAACTCAACACACAATGTTCTTACAAACTCGATTTGGCAAACAAATTACAGTACAACTTTGGTGGGAATTATGACAGTACAATAGAATACGCCTACAAACTTTTATTACAAAATCAGGCGCATGACAGCATTTGCGGTTGTTCAACAGATGAAGTCCATCAGGAAAACATCATCAGGTACAAAAAAATTCTTCAGATTGCAAATACAATTATTGAGGAAATAAGATTTCATCAGGAAGAAAATATCGTTGCGAGTTTCAAATATCCGGACAAATACAAAATTCTTGAAACAAAACAAACAACTTACCCACATGACGGGCAAATTATTGAAACGAAATCAGAATTTCCACCTGAAATATTGTACGATACATATAAAATCCCCGTAACAGAGGACTATACAACTAGTTATACAGTGCTACGGGAGTTTAGGACAGATGGAAATAAAAGTGATTTAAAAGTTTCAGATAACAGCCTGCAAAATTCAAACGTACGAATTGAAGTCGTGAATGGACAAATTGATTTGTATGAGGGTAAAAATGTACACAGAAACTTTATTGAATTTGTAAGATACAAAGACGAAGGAGATACCTACAACTATGCCCCGTCAATCAATGACGACGGCGAAATCGCAAAAATTAAATCTGCAAAAATTATTATGAACGGTGAACTCAGATGCGCTATAAAAATTGATACGTCATTTCTCGGAGTAACGGTTTATCTGAATAAAAAATCGAAATTACTCAATTTCAAAATCAACTGGTCAAACCTTTTGACAAACAAACTCTGGCAGGTCAGGTTTAATCTTGATAAACCTATTAAAGAAACATGGTCAGAAGATTTAAATGAAATCATAAAAAGAAAATTTGATCCTAACTATAATATGAGAGAGAATTTGCCGACAGAAAAAGGACATGAGGTCAAAACAAATACCGCACCTATGCAAAGATTTGTATGGGCTAACGGCTTTGGGGTAATTACAAAAGGGCTATGTGAGTATGAAGTTTACAAAAATACGCTTTCCGTAACTCTATTACGTTCAACTGGGATAATTTCAAACCCTCAGAATCCTGCAAGAACAACCCCCGCAGGTCCTCCGATAAAAGTTCCCGAAGCACAACAAATCGGAGAAAATCACGCAGAATTTTCAATAGGTTTCTTTGAAATTGATGATTGGGCACTCCAAGTTGAAGAAATTTACCCGCAGACAGTTGTATTATAAGGAATCAACTATACATCATTTATGGTATTGAAATTATGTCAAAAGTGTAGTTTAATATACTTACAGGCAGTTGTAAGGTGCGAAATTATGTTGGAAATCACCAAAACACAAGATGACGGAACATTAAAAACACTCGATTTAAATGAAGCGGTTTCCGGTTCTTGGTTTAACCTGATTAATCCTACAAGAGAGGAAATTCAGCAAGTTTCGCTTGTTTTGGGACTGGATGAAAGTTTCTTGAATAATTCACTCGACGCAGACGAACTTTCACGTATGGAATTTGAAGACGGGAATCTTTTGGTCATTACAAATGTTCCGATTATGGACGAAGAAGGTAACTTTGATACACTGCCTTTGGGTCTGATTTTCACCCACGAAAGTATGATTACTGTATGTTCAAGAGAAAATAAAATTATCAGTTCTTTCAACGAAGATACCGCAAAATTTTTTGATACAAGACAAAAAGCAAATTTTATGCTTAGTATCTTGTTCAGAGCTGCAAAATTCTATTTAAGATATTTAAATATCATCAATAAACAAACAGACAGCATTGAAGATTCATTAAAGAAAACAACCCATAACAAAGCATTGTTCCAGCTTATGGAAATTCAGAAATCTTTGGTTTACTTTACAACTTCGTTAAAAGATAACCAACTTGTGTTGCAGAAACTTTTAAGAATAATCAATACAAATACCGGCAACTTGCAATCTATACTGAAATTTACAGAGGATGATATTGACATGCTTGAAGATGTCATTATTGAGAACAAACAGGCATCCGAGATGGTTGAAATGCACAGAACAATTTTAGAAAGCATGATGGACTGTATGGCTTCAATCATTAACAACAACCTGAACCTTGTGATGAAATTTTTGGCATCAATCACAATTATTATGTCAATTCCTACGATGATAGGGAGTTTCTGGGGAATGAACGTTCCTATGCCGTTTGGAACAAACAGTCTCGGATTTTTATTTGTAATATTGATTTCTGTAATTGCAACCTGCATTGTTGCAGTATTCTTCAGCCGTAAAGGTATGATGTAATTTGTAAATTTATATGTATAATTTCTTAATCTTTTGTCAAAAAATATTTTGTTTTGACTTTTATTTTGATATAGTAGGTGAAAATCCCGCAAAGGAAGATTATGTTAAATACATTAAAAACGGCAAAAGAACAGCAAAAGTCAAAGGGACTTTATGCTTCCGAGCCGAATCAAAAACTATCTCAAACAGAAATCCGTTTAAAAAATATTTTTGAAAACGAACTAAAATCGCATGATTCGATTTTGGTCAGTTATAAACCTGAAGTTATAAAACGTCTTGCAGATTATATTACGGGGAAAATTACCCGCCCCGCATCAATCGGCATTGCAGGCGAAACCGCAAGCGGGAAATCGACAATTACTCTTGATATTATTGACACCATAAACGATTTTGCAAAAAAAGAAAAACTTGAAAATGTTATTACAAGAGTAAACACCGACGATTACTACTATGACCGTTCCGATATGGTTAAAAAAGCAGGGAGTTTTGCGCAATTTGCAAAACATTACGATTTGGATATCCCGGATGCTTTGGAACTTGAACTAATGTGTAAACACATTAAAGAACTTTTGTCGGGCAAAGAGGTTTATCTGCCCAAATACGACATGTCGGGAACGGCGATAAGATATGATAATTACACAAAGGCAGAGCCGTCAAAAGTCATCATTTCAGAGGGATTATTCACCCTCACACCGAAAATCAAAGACGCATTTGATTTCAAAATTTATGTTGATGTTAGACATCACATTCAGAAAGAAAGATTTTATGTAAGGGCTGAAGAAAGACATCTTGGCGACAGCGCACACTCTATCTACAAAAACGCATCAGATAAGGCGGAAATCTATATCAGACCGTGCAAAGCTGATGCGGATATTGTTCTTTCAGGCGAAGCAGTTCGTACAAGGTACAAGATATTCTTAAACAAAATAATCGCAATAGTTGAAGAAGAATATTTCGCAAAAATTTAAGGAGAAAAAATGTTAAAAATAAGTTTAGAAAAAATTGCCCCGACACTTGCAAAAGTCAGAAGAACCCCAAATCATACACTTGCAAGAACTCACTATATAAATTTCTTGAAAGAAGAAGATAAGTTTATAAATGCAAGCGAAAAACTTGCAAAAAGAATAGATGACTTATCGTTAAAAGTACTTCCTCAATTTTTTAAATCAGTAAAACATTTTGCACTTATGGGTGCCGAAAGACTCAAAAGTGCTTACTATTTCAAAAAGTAATTTATAAGTCGGACTTTAAGCCAAACATTATAGTGTTGGGGTAGTCCCCCAACCTGCTCATACTTGCAGAACTGTCATCCTGAACTTGTTTGACTGCTTTTGCCGAAATCTTTGATTTCGTGCAAAATGTCCCTTATCGGGCAGAATCTAACCTAAAATACGTTTTATGTGAGATTCCGAAATAAATTCGGAATGACAAATAAGTAATACTTCTCCCGAGGGAATGAAGTTTTCCCCTATTTTTTCTCTTTTCTTTCTCTTGCGCTTAATCTTATCGGGTTGCCGAAAAATCCGAAAGCTTCTCTTAACTTGTTCTCAAGATAGCGTTTATAGTTGTCTTTGAGCAGTTCCTCATTATTTACAAAGAACACAAACGTCGGCGGAGCAGATGTAACCTGTGTTGTATAATAAATTTTTAATCTTTTTCCCTTAAAACTTGTCGGAGGGTTAAGGGCATAAGCCTCATTTACAACCTTATTTAAAAGCCCTGTAGAGATACGTTTATTCGCCTGCTCATAGACCTTTACTCCCTCATCAAAAATTTGAGTAAGTCTTTGTTTTGTAACCGCACTTATAAAAATTTTCGGTGCATAACTCAAAAACGGAATATCCCGTTCAAGTTTTTCGGTGAATTTGTTTATTGTATTTGCTTTTTTATCCTCTATCAAATCCCATTTGTTGATGGCAACGATAATTCCTTTGCCCGATTCGGTTATAATAGACGAAATTCGTTTGTCCTGTTCAGAAATGCCCTCTTTTGCGTCAATAACCAAAACCGCAACATCGCAGTCACGAATTGAGCGAATTGCTCTGTCAACGGCAAATTTTTCCACTCCGTAATCAACTTTTGATTTTTTTCTTATTCCCGCGGTATCGACAATAGTAAATTCCACATCGTTGTATTTTATGAAACTGTCTATACTGTCACGGGTGGTACCTGAGACATCAGACACGATAACTCTTTTGGTATCAAGTAAAGAATTAACAATAGACGATTTACCAGCATTCGGTCTGCCGACAATAGCAATTCTTATGCGATTTTCTTTTTCTTCGTCATCAGTTATTTCAAAATCTTTTGTTATAACATCAAGCAAATCCCCGACTCCACCAGAACCGTGCAGGGCAGAAATTGCCATAGGTTCACCAAGTGACAGAGCATAAAAATCACTTATCATAGCCATTGACTGGGAATTATCGCATTTATTGACCGCAATTAATATCGGTTTCTGTGACCTGCGCAATATATTTGCAATATCATAGTCGATAGGGTTTATACCATCTTTACCGTCAACAAGAAAAATAATTTTATCCGCTTCCTCGCAGGCCAACTGAGCCTGTGAAAAAATCGAATTCATAATATCATCGTCATCGCCGGGAATAATTCCGCCCGTATCAATAACCGTAAAAGCTTTCCCCTGCCATTCCACATCAAAATAAATTCTGTCACGGGTAACCCCGGGCGCATCATCTACAATGGAATTTCTTGCACCGACAAGACGATTAGCGAATGTCGATTTGCCGACATTCGGGCGTCCTACAATTGCTACTACGGGTTTTCTTTTCATAGGGTTAAAATATCATGAAAAACTGCGTTTGTAAAATCAAAAACACACTTAACTTTCTTGATTTTAGAACATATTTTTTGTAAAATTGAGTAATAAAGACGAAAGGGAGCATATTATGGCACAACAATACAATAACCCGAATGCACAGAACATCAAAAAACGCTATGCGGTTTTGGCATTCATTAAAAGTTCGACGGCACCTCTTGTTATGTACGTAAAAGAACCACAAGCATTGTATGATGAACTTGTCGGGCTTATGCAGTCACAAAAGGCGGTACTTTTTGAACAGGATACCGAAGGGCCTATCAAAAAAGTTTGTTTTCTATCTAATCAACTCGCAGCAGTTGCCATTCAGGAAGAACAGTATATGTAAGTAGGTAAGAAAGTAAGTGAATAAGATATTACTTATTGAAGATATTGAAAATGCACCGAATAAAACATTACATTGTGTTTTCAATGAAAAAATAGATGAAATTGACTGCGTAACACCGATAAAAGCAGAACTTGAAGTCAAATCGTTAGGCGAATTTATCAGAATTAAAGGCCACTCATCAGGTACGGTTCTTCTTGAATGTGATTTATGCCTTGAAAAATTTGAGCAGAAACTTGATTTTGATATAGATGAGATCTATTTAAAAAACACTTTGGTTGATGATTACGGAAATTCAGACAAAGAGTTTGAAATCAAAGATGGGCACTTTATTACAGACCTCAACGGAGAAAAAGAGATAGACATTTATGACTTATTGTATCAATCTGTAATATTAAATTTCCCAAATAAAAAGGTTTGTGGTATTAATTGTAAAGGGAAAGAATTTTTATCTCACGAAGATAATACCGACCCAAGACTGGAAGTCTTTAAAAATCTCCAAATTAACCCAAAAATGTAGATAGCAGAAAATAAAAAGGAAAGAAAAATGGCAGTACCAAAGAAAAGAACAGGTCACAGCGCACAAGGCTCAAGAAGAGCAAACTGGAAAGCAACAAAACCTGAAACAACAAAATGCCCTAATTGTGGCGCAACAGTTCTAGCACATACCGTATGTACAGAATGCGGAACATATAAAGGACAACCCGTAAAATTAGCAGACAAAGCAAAAGCAGTAACAGTAGAGAAAAAACCTGCTAAAAAATCGGCTCCTAAAAAATCAACAGCAAAAAAATCAACTAAAACTGAAGTAAAAGAAGAAGTTAAAGTTGAAGAAACAAATACTGAAGAAGTTAAAGCTGAAGAAAAATCTGAAGTAAAAGAAGAAGTTAAAGTTGAAGAAACAAATACTGAAGAAGTTAAAGCTGAAGAAAAATCTGAAGTAAAAGAAGAAAAACCAAAAGCTAAAAAAACGGCTAAGAAAGAAAAAGCAGAATAGGAATTGTTATGTATGGTAAGTAAGCAGGTTAGGGCAGAACTGCTTTTCGACCTGTTTACTATATCGTATTCGTACTTAGTGAAAGAGGGAGTATGGTAAGAATAGCAATAGATGCAATGGGCGGAGATTACGCACCGAGAAAAATTGTAGAAGGCTCGCTTTGGGCTGCTATGGAATATGGTGTTGGTCTTGAACTTGTCGGAAGAGAAGACGAAATTCAAAAAGAATTAGATCATATAAGACGAGTTGGTTATATACTGTCAGACGTCGGAACAAAAGGTCATAAAAGAAAAATTAAAATTGATTTGGATAAGATAGATTACACAATAACCCACGCATCAGAAGTTATCGGGATGGGTGAAGCGGTTGGGCAATCTATCCGTCGTAAAAAAGATTCTTCTATTGTCGCATCAGTGAATGCGGTTGCGCAGGGCCGCTGTGAAGCAGTAGTCAGTGCCGGTTCAACAGGGGCGGCTATGGCGGCAAGTCTGTTCGGTTTAGGCAGAATTTCAGGTGTTACAAGACCTGCTATTGCAGTTACACTGCCGAGAATGGATAAGCCTGTTGTTATCATTGACGGTGGGGCAAACAGCGACTGCAACGCAGGAATGCTCGCTCAGTTTGCGCAAATGGGATATGAATTCGCCAAATTAAATCTGGGAATAGAAAACCCGAAAGTCGGTATCTTATCTATCGGTGAAGAAGAAGGAAAAGGTAACGAACTTGTAAAAGAAACTTATCCTTTGCTTAAACAAATGCACGAAGATGGCAGATTTGAATTTGTCGGAAACGTCGAAGGCAAAGAAGTATTCAAGGAAAAAGCGGATGTAATTGTAACAGACGGATTCTCAGGGAATATCGTTCTTAAGGTTACAGAAGGTTCTTCTTCAATGCTTTTAAAAATGATTAAAACCGAGTTCAAATCGGATTTTATCGGCGCAATCATCGGGTTACTCGCAAAACCTTTTTTGCGAAGAATATTAAAACGTGTTAACTGGGAAGTTTTCGGCGGGATGCTTTTACTTGGAGTAAACGGAATCTCGGTTATTGCACATGGCAGAAGTTCATCTTTTGCTATGAAAAACGCTGTCGGAGCAGCAGTAAAGGCTTTAAATAAAGATATAAACTCAAAAATATTAGAAAGTATAAACAAATAATGACAAACTTTAAACCAATGAAAATAGCAGGAATCGGATATTGTGTACCGGAAACGGTTATCACAAATGAAGATTTAAAAAAACTTTATGAAACATCTGACGAATGGATTTATTCGAGGACAGGAATTAAAGAAAGACGTGTCGTTTCAGGAAGTGAGACGGCTATTGATTTGGGTTTGACAGCAGCTAAAAATGCATTAAATAAATCTGGATTAAAACCTGAAGATATTGATTGTATAATTTCGGCGGCATCAGTTCCTCCGCAATTATATCCGACATTATCATGTACATTACAAGACAAACTCGGAATCCCGAATCAAGTACCCGCGTTTGATTTAACCGCAGCATGCACAGGGCTTATTTATGCAATGCAAGTTGCAAGAGGTTTTATTGGAGCAGGGATTTATAAAAATATTTTAATAGTTGCATCAGATAACAACTCAAAAATTACCGATTGGACTGACAGAAGCACCTCCATTCTGTTTGGAGACGGTGCAGGCGCAATGGTTGTAACAGAATCTGACGACGGAATTGATGATATTTTATCCATAAACATAAGTGCAGACGGTTCTATCGGGCAAATGATTCAAACTAATATGCCCGGACAATGTTGCCCACTTGTTGAAAAATCGGATGAAGTTGGGACCGGCAAAATAATTATGAATGGGAAAGAGGTCTATAAATTCGCCGTTACGACTGTTCCGTCATACGTTGAAGACTGTATTTCAAAATCAGGAATGACATCGGAAGAAATTGATTATCTGATTCCACATCAAGCAAATCAGAGAATTATTGAAGCAATTCAAAACAGATTAAAATATTCTGATGATAAAGTTATTTCAAACATTAAATATTACGGGAATACCTCAGCTGCATCTATCCCTATAGCCCTTGTTGAAGGGGTTGAACAAGGGAAAATAAAGCTTGGTTCAACAGCTGTTTTATGCGGTTTCGGCGCAGGCATGACATGGGGTGCAGCGGTTGTAAGACTTCGTAAAGGTATTTGTTAAACATCTTCAGGCAAGTAAAATGTATTTTTTTGTAAAATCTCTCTTGTATGCTCATAACAACAACTTTTTTGAGTCAGTTTTTGGTATTCACGCACGATATTTAACACATCATCAACTGATAATCTTATCATTCGCCTTTCGTTTTCAATAATTTCAGCCATAATAAATTCCTTTCTTTCTCAATAATATCGGAATAATTTAGTGCGAATTTAAAAGGTCATTTAAAAGGTTTAAAAACGAAAATTCAGATTATAAGAGATTTTTGATAATTCTGTCCGTAAACTCTGTGGTAGAAAGCTCCCCGCCTAAATCGGCAGTTTTGTCGCCATCAGATAAAGTTTTAAATAAGGCACTTTCGATTTTTAATGCATGCTCATATTCATTTATGTATTTAAGCATTTCAATAGCAGATAACAAAAGCGCGGTCGGATTAGCCTTATTTTTCCCTTTAATATCGGGGGCTGAACCGTGAACAGGCTCAAATACTGCACAGTGTAAGCCGATATTTGCGCCCTGCGCAACACCTAACCCCCCAATTAAACCCGCCGTTAAATCTGATACTATATCGCCGTACAAATTCGGCAGAACAAGTACATCAAATCTTGTCGGGTCCTGTACAAGTTGCATGCACAAATTATCAACAAGAATTTCTTTTTGGTAAATCTGTGGATAATCTTTTGCCACATTACGATAGGAATCAAGGAACAAACCGTCAGACAGTTTCATTATATTTGCCTTAGTTACAACACAAACCTCTTTACGGTTATTTTTTACAGCATAGTCAAACGCAAAACGGCAAATTCGCTCTGAAGCATCTCTTGTAATAATTTTTATGCTGTGAGCGGTATTATCATCAATTTGTTCTTCCACCCCTGCGTATAAATCTTGCGTATTTTCACGCACAACGACCAAATCAACATTATCAAATTTTGTTTTTACCCCCGGAAGATTTTTACATGGTCGAAGATTTGCATACAAATCCAAATCTTTTCTCAACTGCACATTAACAGAGCGGAAGCCTTTGCCAATAGGAGTTGTAACAGGTGCTTTCAGGGCTACTTTATTCTTTTTGATTGATTCTAAAACCCTTTGTGGTAAAGGAGTTCCCTCTTTTTCGATAACATCAGAACCCGCAGTCTGAACATCCCAATTAATTTCAAGCCCGCTTGCTTTTATAATTCTTACAACGCTGTCTGATATTTCGGGACCTATTCCGTCACCGTTTATTAAAGTTATATTGTGCATATAAAAACCTCCGCAATATGATTATACTACAGAGGGAAAAAATAGGGGAAAATAAAGTTTTTTAACTATCCTTGAAATGCTTTGAAAGATCGATCAATATTCTTATTCATTGCATTTTTCACGGATTCATACTCCGTTTGAATAGCATTATGTTCCGAATCCAATAGGTTTAATTTCCTTTGGTATTTTTCATCTATTGCATTAATTTCAGCTGTTTTCCTTTGATATTCTGCCTCTGCTTTAGCTATACTTTTATCATTATCAGAGGTAACAATATCTGAAATCGTCGAATACATTTTTCCATTCCAAGATATGCCATGTAAATCGTATGAAAATGGGTTTTGGTTATCAGAAAGAGTGAATTCCTCAGCACTAAATGATGCTTGTTCTATACTTACAAGACCTTTTGAAATAGCATTACTAATCCATACACTACTATTTAACAAAGCAGCATCATCTGAGACAATCACCTTCCCATCCTTAGCTTCTCTTATGCCATCTTTTATATTAAAAGATGCGTAATTTTGCGCTCCTGTATTATCAGTTGATGAACCATTCAATCTATACCAAAGATTTGTATACCACTGTGCTTTTGACTTATTATCATACTCATAGGAATCTTTGGATGAAATACCCAACTTATCCAATTCATCCTGGTACTGAGCCAAAGCCTCTTTATATGCCTGATACCCCGAATATAATTCATCATATGTCATACTCATATCATCACTGACAGCAACTGATGAAGAACCGGAGTTTAAAGCCATATCGACAACTTTAGACTCTTTTGCCGATCTGTAAGAAACCAATTTTTTAAATACTTCACGTTTGGATTCCATATTGCGTTGTTTTTCATTAATTTCTGCTAAACTGATATCATCCCCATTTGCTTGTCTTGATATAGTTGAATTATATTCACTCAAAGCTTCCATATAAGTATTTTGGGCACTAATTTTATCGTTTGCCCAAGTTGCTTGAGCATATCCACAATGTTCAACGGCATAATCCCAGTATTGAGCATACTTAGACAAATGTTCTCCATTACTGTCAAATATACTACTCCAAGTACCTTCTAAAGTAGTCGTTTTAAAACTTCTGCCAACACCATATTTAGTCAGGAATTCTTCCAAATTGGAGGAAGATTTGTAGTTCTGAATATCCTTGTTTGTTAATAGAACCTTTCCTGCAGAATTTGTCAGAATATACTGATTTTTATCATCGGCATACTCATACATCGTCGCTACAGTAAGAGGTGTTTTAACAGAATCCCCATTTGAATTGAAAGAAATATAAGAAAATTGGGTATCATTCAAAGCCGCAAGATAAATCTCACTTGCCTCTTGAGATTTATTAGCAAGACGCATTTTAGCATTAGAAATTTGCTGAGACTCATACTCATTAGATGTCAGTCTGGCAGTAATTGATAATAATCTTGCCTGTGAAGATGCTAATCCCATGTAATTTTATTCCTTTCAGAGTTACTCTTATCTACTTTGACGGTATAAAATGCTCTATACTTTAATATTTTTAGACAATTGTAAAGTTATGTAACAAAAAATATATAAATTGAATATAAAAAGTCAATATTTTTTTAAGTGAAGTTTTTATATATATGTAAGAGACAATTTAAAAAAATAGATAAATCGTTTAAGTTTTAAGAGAAGAGAGGATGAAACTATGGCAACTGTGCTGTTATTTTCTGATGCAATTACAAATACATATAAAGACACTTCTGACAGTTTGAAAGAAATAAAGCTAACCGACAGTCGCAAAGTTAGAAAAACCTTAACCCAAATGATGAAACAATCATTTTTCCAAGGTGCAAACAGGTTTGGAACAAACTTTATCGCATAAGCGTTGGAGAATCGACAAAAGGAATAAGGATAAGGATAACAAGGAATTAGGAATATATATATTATAAGCCCTCGAAAAGAGGGCCTTTTATTTGGCTAAATAAACAGCTGGTAAACTATAATTGAAACGCTTGAAGCAAGGTTTAGAGATTCAACATCTTCTGACATCTCAATTTTTAAAGAATCGGTTGAATAATTAATCAATTCGTCGGATAGCCCTTCTGCTTCACTACCAAACATCACAAGCAGCGGATTTTTTGCCTTATAATGTTTGAGCAGATTTTTGCTTCTTGGCAGAGTCGCAACTCTTGAAAACCCGTCAAAAACCTCGTTTAAAACAGATAAATTGCCTGCTTGAACAACAGGTATTTTCCACAAATTCCCAACAGCGGAGCGAACGCATTTCGGATTATACAAATCCACACAATCGCCGAATAAAACAATCCCCTCACAATCAAACGCAACTGCACTTCGTATGATTGTACCTAAGTTTCCCGCATCTTTAATTCCCTCTAACAAAATAACTTTTTTAAATGTCTTAAATTCTTCGATATTGTTTATTTTCTGCTTCCCAACCGCAACGGCGGGAGGTGCGGAGTCAGTAGAGGATAATTTTTTCAGCACTGTGAAATTTGTTTCCACAATGAGGTTTTGAGCGAAATTATATTCGTTTATATGTGATTTCTCAACAAAAATCGTTTCAATTTCTATTCCATAATCAAAAGCCTCTTTAATCGCTTTATAGCCCTCAAGCAAAAATTTCCCAGTTTCATTGCGGTATTTTTTTTGCTGAAGTTTTGCGCATGCTTTGACAAGTTCATTTGTTGTGCTTGTAATTTCCACTATATTACCTCAAATTCTTCAAGCCACTTTTTTTCAATATCATTAAGCATATCATAATCTATAAGTTTTTTCTCATAATTCATTTTTACAAAGGAATGAATTCCCCTATCTTTATAATAGCAGGAATTTTCAAGCCTTACACCAAACTCACCCTGTTTGTATAATCCGGGTTCTATAGAAAAACACTCCCCATCGATGAGTGGGACCTTTGCAATATCTCTGTCACTCAAATTAGGGGGATATTCATGAACATTAATTCCTATACCATGCCCTAAACCATGATTAAACACAAAACCATCCAAATCTTGAGAATTAAAAAATTCTTTCACTAAATTGTGAAGCTCATAGCCATAAACAGGAGGTTGATGACCTGTCTTGCAATAATTATAGGCATTTAAAAACGCCTTTAAAACACATGTATAAATCTTCTTGTGCAGAGTCTTTGGTTCACCTTTGACAAAAACTCTTGTAACGTCCGTTGCAAGTCCGCTCTCAAAATACCCTCCACAATCAATAAGAACAAGACTTCCGTCATGTACAATTTCATCTTTTGAGCATTTTGAATAATGCGCAAGCGCACTGTTTTGGTCTTTTGCCACGATAGGTGCAAACGAAAGGCCCAATGCTCCCTGATTTTTAAATTCTTTTACAAGTTGCAATGCAATATCAAATTCTGACAGATTTTCATTGTTATTTATATAATCCCTGATATTACGTAAAACATTGTCGGTTTTTTCAAAAGCATCTTGCAAATGTTCAATTTCAAACTTATTTTTCTGTGCTTTCATAAGTCTTACAGGATTAATTTTCATTTCAAATACCCTGTTTCCAAGCAATGAATAATCATAAGCATTAATTGCTGATTTATCAACAAAAACATCGTGTTTGGCGTTTTTGAGAAAATCATCAAGAGTTTTTAGTCTTTCTCCAGAAAACAAAATTGCGTTATCCTTCATTATTACAGCTTTTGCCTGAATTTTTGCACTGTACGGTTGTCTTGTAAAATTCCGCATATTAAAAAGATACGAAACTTCATCCAAATCAGTAATATAAAGTGCATCATTTTCACTTAAATTGGCAGATATTTTTGCGATTTTATTCTCAGACATAAGTCCGGTGTATTTGCCATCTATTGAAATATCTCCATCAGAATTGTAATCAATATTATCATCAAACGGGTCATTATCAAGATATTTCAGAGTTCTTTTTGATGAAAAAATTTCAGCAGTTTTTCGAGAAATCTTCTTTGAAAACACTCCCAAAGTTTCACCCTGCGGAATTTTTGCACAAATTTCATCAATAAGACTCTCCAAATTAGACAGTTTTACTACGGTTACAAAATTATGATCCACTTCCATATCCGCCTGAATATGGTATCTCCCATCAACAAAAAGATAAATTGTTTCGGGTGTAACAAGAGCCTCACCTGTTGAACCGCTGAAGCCAGTCAGTTTGTAGCGCGAATTTTGTGCCAAAGTATTATATTCAACCAAAAATTCATTAGTCGAATTAACAAGCAGATAACGTAAACCGTTATCTCGCATAAAACTTCTTATATCCATATATTCCTCCGCAACAGCAGAACGCAATTAGTCTTCTTTACCCGTAAGCTGAATTAAATGCCATCCAAACTGTGTTTCAACAGGCTGAGAAATATCTCCGACTTCCATTGAAAAACAAGCATCTTCAAACGACTTGACCATCATGCCTTTACCAAAAAATCCCAAATCACCGCCTGATCTCCCTGAAGGACACAAAGAATTTTCCATTGCAGCATCCGCAAAATCAATTTTCCCCGAAACAATTTCATCATACAAATCTTTTGCTTCCTGCTCCGTTTTGACTAAAATATGGCTTGCCCTAACTTCTGTCATTTCCTACTCCTTTATAATTTATATCACCTTTAAACGACTGTTACAAACCCATTTTACAATAAAAAGACTTGCCTTGCAAGAAAACAAAACAAGCCGGAAGTTATAAAACATGAAAAATTGTTTTTAAAGCGTAAGTCCAAAACATTTTAGACCAAACCGGAAAAGAAACAAATCTTATCGCAACCCCGAAAAAGTGCTTGGATGCATTGAACTTACATATATATGATAAACCCTAACGGCATGCCATGGCACCATTCTTTAGGGTAGATTTTGACTATCCTGCGGGAGTATTTTTATATAATACTAAAGAATTATATGTATAAATAAGTAAATATTTAAACAAAAAATGAACTTTTTTTTGTTCAAATCGTTATAATAATGTAAAGGATAAAAACTATGACTGAAAAATGTACAAAATACGAAGCACTGTTTACTTTTGCAAGCGAAGAAGATTTCATTAAACATCTTGCAGAATGCAAAGATTGCAGAAAAGAACACGAAAAAATGCAAAAAATTTCTTCTTTGGTGCAAGAGGTTAAACCGTACTACAAAAAGAAACGCAAAGATTCAAGAATGTTAAAAATTGCATGCTCAATGCTTTTATTTGCATTTTTGGGAACAGGTATCGGGTTAATGAACTATAACACCGACATATCCGACACAATCAAATACGGTACAACGTTAAGTGCCGAAGATTTGGGGTTGCCGGTCGATTCGTACGGACTGATAATGGTAGAGTAGATGGACTTTAACAAAATAATAGAAAATAACAAACAAAACATCAAAAACATTATCCGGCTGATTACAAAAGAGGATAATGAAGATATCGAGCAGGAAGTGTACCTGAAAATCTGGAAAAATTCGGATAAGTACAGTGAAAAAGACTCCTCAAAAAGCTGGGTATCCATGATAGCCAAAAACACTTCACTTGATTATCTAAAATCAGCATACACACGTATGTTTAAAATTTCAGAAAACGACGATTATACGCTTGAAAGTATCAAGGATAATAAAATTTCGCCTGAAGATAAAATTATAAATCTTGAAAGACAAAAACTCATAATCAAAGCAATAGATTCATTAAAACCAAAATTTAAACAAGTAATAATAATGACAGAAATAGACGGATATTCCTACGAAGAATGCGCGCAAAAGTTGAAATGTCCGTTAGGTACAATAAAATCACGTATATTTAATGCAAAAAAAGAATTAAGTATTAAATTACAAGACCTACTATAAGGAGAAAAACTATGAAAAAACTACTACCTGTTCTTCTTTTATCTGCGGTTTTAACCATTGGTTCAGTTCAGGCAATGGCAGGCGAAACAACAGATAAAATTCCGCAAAAACCACAAAAAGAACAATGTATGAAACAAAAACAGAACTTTGAAAAACGTCTTAATCTTACTGAAAAGCAGAAAGAAAAAGCAAAGAAAATCCACCAAAAAGGCGCAAAGCAAATGAAGCCCCTGATGAAAAAAATGGGCAAACTGAGAAAAGAAATCGGCGAAATTAAAAAGTCTGAATTAGAAGAAAGTGCAAAAAAAGAACAAATTGACAAGAAGTTCAAAGAATTAAAGGCGCTTGATCAAAAAGCACACAAAATCAGAAAATCGAACAGTCAGGAATTTGAAAAGATTTTGACGAAAGAACAAAAAACAGAACTTGAAAAGATGAAAGCAGAGGGACGCAAAAAATTTGAAAAAAAACACCCTCCAAGAGCACCATTCAACATGTTCCCACCTCCGGAATTTAAAGGCGGAGAAAAAGGAATTTTCCCTCCTCCACCACCAACGAGAATTGAAAAATAATTTATCAAAAAAAAGAAAGGCTCTGAATATTACAGAACCTTTCTTTTTTAATTATTATTAGAATAATTATTTATTGCATTGTGGAACGCTGGCATCATCAAGTAAGATTACTTTAATTTCTTCGCCTTCGTGCGCAACATAGTTCAAGCCCGGAGTAACCAAACCTGTGATTAAACCAACACCTGCACCAACAGGAGTACCGATAGCAACACCAGTACCTACTTTATCAGGATTAGGAATGAATGAGAATCCAACACCTGCGCCTGTACCAACTGCAGTACCGCCGACAGTATATAATGCAACTTTACCTGCTGTCATCCAAGGACCTTCTTTCAAAGCATAGTCTTTGTAGAATGGTTTAGCATTCATATCAACTGTTTTACCGCATGGGAGTTCAACTTTAGTGATTTGAGTATAAACTCTAGCATTTTTGTTGAACCATTGCGGATCCTGAACGTTCAATACTGTACCGTAGAATTTAGAACCAGCAGGGAATACTGTAGTTCCTTCTTCTGTTACGATATCTTCAGGGTTTGTGAATACAATTGTATCACCTGCAGAAGCCAATTTAGATTTGAATTTTTCAGTAAACTCAATTTCTAATACGTTGCCTTCTTTAACGATTTTTCTTAAGTTAGTAATAGTAACTTCGTTGTTAGGTGCTTTTTTTGTAACATTTAAGTGTTCAGTACCTAAAATTGTTTCTGCTTTGTACTGAGATTTAACAAGGTGCAATCTCTTGCTCAATCTGTATAACAAAACAGCTGCTTCAGCTCTAGTTAAGTCTTCTGTTGGTCTCAATTCATTTTCGTTCGGATGATTTACATAGATACCGTAAGACAATGTTTTAGCATAAACATTTTTAGCCCAAGCAGGAACTTTGTTTGCATCAGCGAATTTAGAAACGATTGAATTATCAACTGTTCCGTCAATTGTGATGTGAGAAATAACTGATTGTGCTTCATCTCTTAAGATAGAGCCATTTGGTCTGAAAGTTCCGTCAGGATAACCGTAAACCAAACCAATTTGTTGAGATCTAGCAATTGAATCATGGTCAGCGCCGGATTTAGCTACGTCAGTATAAGGAACTGATGTAACAATAGCCGCATTGCTTTGTCCCAAAACTTTTAATAATGCGGTAACAAAATCAACTCTTGAAATTCTTGCTTCAGGGTTGAATTTACCGTTTGATAAAAACATTACAGAATCTTCAACGACTTCTGCAATTTCTGTTCTAGCCCAGTAGTTTGCATCAACGTCTTTAATCTTTGCTGCAGCAAAGACAGGAGCCGTAGTGATTGAAAGCATACCTGCTACTAATAAGCCTGCTAATAATTTTTTCATTTTGTACTTCCTCTTTCTTTTCTACTACTATTAGTAAACCAACATCGAGTTTATTATAATACAGTTATTTCTAATTGTAAAGTATGTAAATTTACTTAATTTGTATTATTTTTTTTAAATTAACCGACAAATATTTGTGTTAATATCTATATATATTTTTTTTGAAAGGGAATAACAAAATGCTTGATAAATATTATTTAACAACTGCGATAGACTACGTAAACGGCGCACCGCATATCGGACATGCTTACGAAAAGATACTGACGGACATAATTGCACGACATTATTCTCTGAGAACCAATAACATGTTTTTCTTGACTGGAACAGACGAACACGGGATAAAAATTCAGAAAACTGCAGCAGCGCATGGAATTACCCCGAAACAACTTTGTGATGAAAACTCTCAAAAATTCAAAGATGCATGGTCAAAACTTGATGTTAAATATAACAGATTTATCAGAACAACAGACAAAGACCACGAACAAGTAGTTCAGAAAATATTTCAAAAATTAAAAGACAAGGGCGCAATTTATAAACATGAATATGAGGGCTGGTACTGTCAGGGATGCGAATGTTTCTTAAATCCAAAAGATTTAACAGAAGACGGGCTTTGTCCCGACCACCTCAAAAAACCCGATGTAGTTAAAGAAGAAAACTATTTCTTTAAATTAACCGATTACAAAGATGCTATTATCAAACATATAAAGGAACACCCCGATTTCATTGTTCCGTCTTTCAGAGCAAATGAAGTTTTAAATCAGTTGGAAGACATACAGGATATTTCAGTTTCACGTTCAAAAGAAAATGTCGGCTGGGGTATTGATATTCTTGATGACCCTGAGCAGTCTATTTATGTCTGGATAGACGCTTTGTCAAATTATATTACGGCTATCGGATACGACCCTGACGGAGCAAGTGAGCAGTTTAAAACGCTTTGGCCTGTTGATGTTCATGTAATAGGTAAAGATATTTTAAAATTCCATGCAATCTACTGGCCAGCTATTTTAATGGCTTTAGACTTACCTTTACCAAAACATATTTTTGCTCACGGCTGGATAACAATCGATGAAACAAAAATGTCAAAATCGCTAGGCAACGTAGTTTCTCCGACTTCAGTTTTGGAAAACTTCGAACTTAAATATCCCGATGCGTTCAGATACTACATGGCAACTTCAGCACCATGCGGACGTGATGGCAACTACAGCGATCAGGATTTTAAAGAAAAAGTTAATGCTCATCTTGCAAACAGTATGGGCAACCTGTTAAACAGAAGTCTTTCCATGCTTGTTAAATATTTTGAAGGTGAAATTAAAGAAGAATTTTTGACTAATCGTTCAAAAGAGGCTGAAAGTCTTTTAAAAACAGCACTCGGTACAATAAAAATTGTAGAAAATCATTTTAAACATTTTGAAATACAGGAAGCTGCTCAGGAAATAGTTTCGCTTGTTGATGCGACAAATAAGTATGTGACGGATAATGCTCCATGGACCCTTGCAAAAGAAGAAAAAATGACAGAATGCGGACAGGTTTTAGCAACGGTTCTTGAAATTATGTGCGTAATTTCATCGCTTATTTACCCCTATTGCCCGAATATCGCAACAGATATGGCAACACAGTTATCTTACGACATAACAACAAAATATGATGATATTACAACCACAAACATAAAAGCGGGAAAACTTATTACAAAAGACGAAATATTCCCTGTATTTTTGAGAGTTGATTCGGAATTAGCGGATAAATCTAAGAAATAGAGACTATATTAAAATCTTCATCCCATTCTATTTGTCCGTCAAGGTCAATTTTGTGGTAATTATACGGGTTTTCAATAAATTTTGGGTTTAACATGTCTTTTTTACCCAGTATTTTAATAATATCAGGCAAAAGTTTTGTACTTCCGGCAAGAGTACCTTGTGCTGAAGTTGCCCTTTTTCCATCAAAATAAACTTTTTCATCCGCAAAAATAAATTCTTTAAGACTACTGCGGGTACATGGCAGGCAGTCTGAAATAATCAAAACCTTATCAGCAGGCTTGGATTTAACCAGTAATTTTAAAGCATCATCACTGACATGAACACCGTCAGCAATAATTTCAGCATAAATATTATCATTGATAAGTACAGAAAGCGCAGTTGACTGACCTCTGTGAGAAATACCGCTCATAGCGTTAAAAGTGTGGGTAACCCCGTCACAGTCTGTTAAATCACCGCCAACGCAGTGACCTGCCTGAACTTTTATATTTTTTAAATGAAGATATTGTATCAAGTTATCTTTACACAATTCAGGTGCAAGAGTTACTATCTTTATAAAATCATCCTCTACCTGCTTAAAATTCTCAATGGTCGGTGTCAAAAAGTGTTTTGGATTGTGAATACCTCTTTTTTCAGGATTAATAAATATTCCCTCGAGATGAATACCTAATATTTTTGCACCATCTTTTTGTTTTAAAGATGCATCTTTAATTATCTTAATTTGCCTTTGAATATTTTCAATAGAATCTGTTACCAAAGTCGGGAAAATTCCGCCGACACCTTCTTTTTTTATTTGACAAGCCAAATCAAGAACATCACTGGCTGTCGCTTTATTAAAATCAACGCCGTATGCACCATGAAAATGTTGTTCTATAAGCAAATTTGTTATCATATTACACTTCCTGCAAACACTTTCCTTGCTTCTTCCCTGTCATCAAAGTGAATTGTTCTGTCTTTGAGAATCTGATAATCTTCGTGACCTTTACCTGCAATTACAACAACATCGTTATTACTTGCAATTGAACTCAAAAGACGAATTGCTTCCCCTCTGTCGGGTTCAACCGTTACCGTCTCGGGGGCAACCGATTTTAAACCTGCAATAATATCTGTTATAATCTGCTGTGGATTTTCGCTACGCGGGTTGTCACTTGTAATAATTATTCTGTCGGACAGTTGTTGAGCGATAGCACCCATTTTGGGGCGTTTTGTGGCATCTCTGTCCCCACCGCAACCGAATACACAAATGAGTTTACCGTTTGCGGGAGTGATTTCTCTTGCGGTTTTTAAGACGTTTTCAAGTCCGTCAGGAGTATGTGCATAGTCAACAATAACAAGCGGTTTTTTGTTTACAACTTCAAATCTGCCCGCAACCCCGTGAACATTTTGTAAAGCATTCAGCGCAATATTTATGTCAATACCCATTGCAATTGCGGATGAAACAGCAGCAAGTACATTGTAAACGCTGAACATACCGTTCATATGCAGGCTTACGCCGTACTCATTTTCTTTATATGCAAGAGTAAATTCCGCACCGTTTGGTGAAAAACTGATATTTTTAGCCATAATGTCAGCGGAATTTTTTACCCCGTAAGTCAGTTTTGTAACCTCTTGCGAAGTTTCGTTTAAAAATCTTTCGCCGTACTCATCGTCAATATTTATAACGGCAAAATTACCCTCCTGAAGCCTTTGAAAAAGCAAAGCCTTTGCTTTGAAATAATTTTCCATTGTAATGTGATAATCAAGATGATCCTGAGTTAAATTTGTAAACACCGCACCATTAAAACGGCAACCGCCGACACGATTTTGCTCTAATGCGTGCGAACTGACCTCCATTACAACATTATCAATTTTTTCAATGTCTTTAATCATTCTCAATGTTGCTTGAAGTTCGGGCGCCTGAGGTGTCGTGTGTTTTGCGTTACGGTATTCGCTTGTCGAAGATAATTTATATCCCAAAGTGCCGATAAGTGCGCACTTTTGATGATTTTCCTCCAATATTTTTTGTATCAAGTGAGTAACCGTTGTTTTGCCGTTTGTACCTGTTACCCCAATCAAATTTATTCCTTTTGACGGGCTTGAATAAAATCTGTCTGCAATATCAGCTATCTGATATTTAGTAGATTCTACCTGAACCTGCGGAACACTTACACCCTCGACTTTTCTTTCAACAAGCAGGGCAACCGCGCCACTATCAATTGCCATTTGTGCGTACTCATGCCCGTCTGTGTGTTCACCAATTAAACAAACAAAAATATCTCCTTGTTTTGTTGTTTTTGAGTTGTATGAAATTCCTGAAATTTCAACATTTTTAAAATTTATAAGGTCTTTATATTTTAAATATTCAATAAGTTCGTCCAGTTTCATCTTAATCTCTCCTTTTTAATGTTTTTGTGCGGATGATTGCACTTTATCAGGCTTAATGTCAAGTATCCTTGCAACTTGTTCGCATATTTCACGGAACACAGGTGCTGCAACAGTACTTCCCCAAGCAGCACCTTTTGCACTGTCAATAACTACATATACAAACACTTGAGGGTCATCTGCAGGAAAGTAGCCTATAGTTGATGTATATACTTTATCCGAATAACCTTTGCCTTTTTCAAGCGGTTTTCTTGATGTCCCTGTCTTTGCAGCTATATTGTATTTATCAGATTTAAGTATTGAATTTCCGTTATTTATACTCTGAACAAGCAGTTTTGTAATCGTTTTTGCCGTTTGAGGCGAAACAGTCGGAATACGTTTGATTTTTTCTTCTTCCTCTTCGGGTGCATATTTTATGATGTGAGGGGTTACACGAACCCCGTTGTTTGCAAGTGAGGAAACGGCAGATACCATCTGCATAATTGAAACTGATGTACCGTAACCGTATGACATTGTTATGCGTCTGCCTTCATCCCAATATTTCGGCGTTGCAAGTAGTCCTGATGATTCTCCTGGCAGGTCAATCCCTGATTTTTCCCCGAAACCAAATTTTTTAAGCATTGAATAAAATTCTTTATAACTCATCATTTTACCCACATTAACCGAGCCAACATTACTTGAATGCTGAAAAAGGTATACAAGATCAATTATACCCGGAGCGCCTTTTTGGTCAAAATCATGGTTTTTTATGGGGAATTTTCCAAACATAATCTTACCCTGGTCAGGGATTTTTGAGTTTTCGTTAATTTTGCCGAGTTCCATTGCGCTTGTAACCGTAATTATTTTAAAAGTTGAACCAGGGGGGTATACGTCTGTTAATGTCCAATTCTTCATTATGTTATATGGGACTTTTTGAAACTTGTTCGGATCATATGTCGGGTAAACCGCATAGGCAAGAATTTCCCCGTTATGGGGGTTCATTACTATGGCCGCACCTCTTAATGCTCCTTTTTCTTTAACCATTTTGAACAACTCTTTTTCACAGACATGCTGAATGGCGGCATCAATTGTTAAGGTAACATCGAGTCCTTTGGGATTTGTTGTCGGGGCAACAGGGTCGGTTGAAAATTTGTAAATGATTTTTCCGTCGCGGGTTTGCTGATAACCCGTTGCCTTTATAACATGTTCAAGTTTATCTTTTGCACTGTATTCTACCCCGCTTGATGTGTCTGCATCAAAGTTGTAAAACCCCAAAACATGTGAAGCAAAAATTCCCTGCGGATATTCTCTTACATCCTTTTTATCAAAGGAAATCGATTGGAAATTATTTTTTGCACAAATTTTCATGAGTTTTTGTGCTGTATCTCTGTCAACATTTTTCTTTATTGCTATGACATCTATGCTTTTGTTGGCAAGTTTTTTGGTTAATGCTCCTTCAGGAATATTGAGTACGGGAGCAAACAATTTTGCTATTTTGGCGGGAGTTTCACGCTTTGAGTATTCAACAGGTCTTGCAAAAATGTTATAGTAAATACGATCCGTTGCAAGTTTTATCCCGTTACGGTCATAAATATCCCCGCGAAGTTCAAAATTGTGGATTGCATGTATATCTTTCCCTTTTTCTCTGTATCCCCGAGGGTCAATAAGTTGTAAAATGGCAAGATGTATAATCAGGATGATAATTACAAAAATGTACAGGATGTCAAGCCAGTTTGTTACACTGTTGCAGCGTCTGCTTCTCCCTCCATTTTGACCTTTTTTTTCTTTCTCATATCCCATAGCATAATTTTACCACAAGTGCCTTTGAAACAGTAATATATTAAATAATTTTAATATTACGTTAATAATGTAAATATCTTTGAATTAATTGAAATAATGTTGTAGAATAGCGAAAGAGGATTTCAATATGGTTGTTGAAACAACAGAAATAAAAAAATATATAAACGACAGTCTTAAGTATATTGAACAGAAAGACTATGTCAGTGCAAAAAAGACAGTTAGCCATGCGTACGGCATTGCACAAAAGACAAATGATATTGCAGGAATGTCCGTTTGCCTTAATCTAAATGCTTTTTTAAATTATTCTATTGACGGTTCAGATAACACAAGTGCAATTGCAGACGGATCGTTTATGGCTGAAGAATCCCAAAATACATCAGCATTACTGATATCAGAACTCGTAAAAGGGAACATAAACTTTGCCGAAAACAACAAAGATATTGCACTCATTCATTATAATAATGCTCTTAAATTGGCCTCCACATATGATGAATTCGGCCTTTCAGATTTGATAAATACAAGAATTAAACAACTACAAAACGGCATGGACTATTCCCTTCCCACGCAGACAGATCCACTTGTTTCACTTGTAAAAATAAGCCGTTCCATTACCGCGCTGACCGATATTGATGAACTTCTAAAAGTAATTGCTGAAGAGACAAGAAATGCAATGCAGGCAGACAGATGTACCGTTTTTCTCTGGGATAAAGATACTAATGAGCTTTGGTCAAAGGTTGCACTCGGAGTAGAAAATAAGGAAATCCGTTTCCCAGCAGATAAAGGCTTGGCAGGATACGTTGTACAAACAGGAGAAACACTCAATATTACAGATGCTTATTCTGATTCAAGATTCAATCCCGAAGTTGATAAAAATACCGGTTATCGTACAAAAACAATTTTGTGCATGCCAATTATGAACAACAACCACGAAATTATCGGGGCTTTTCAGGTATTAAATAAAATTGACGGAATTTTCACCAAAAATGATGAAGATTTACTCATAGCAATTGGCGGAAGCGCAAGTATAGCTCTTGAAAATGCGCAATTATTCGACCATCAATTGCAAATGTACCGTGAACAGAAACTTTTGTTTGAAAGTTTTATCGACACCCTTGCGACATCAGTTGATGCAAGGGATAAGATTACTGCAGGCCATTCAACAAGAGTCAAATTGTATGCATCTTTAATTGCTGATGAGCTTTTGCTAAGTGACAAAGATAAAAGTTTGCTTGAAAAAGCGGCGACTTTGCACGATATAGGGAAAATAGGAATTCGCGATTCCGTTTTGCAAAAAGATGGTAAATTAACAGATGAAGAATATAAGCATATACAAGAACATGTTAGAATTACCCACAATATTCTTAATAAACTTTACATGTCACCGGATTTTAGAATTATCACTGAAATGGCATCTTCTCATCACGAGAAGTATGACGGTTCGGGGTATTACAGACATCTTAAAGGGGAAGAAATTACTCTCGGCGGGCGTATTCTTGCAGTTGCAGATGTTTTTGACGCAATAACTTCAAAAAGACATTATCGTGACAAAATGCCGATAAAAAATGTTTTAGGAATAATATCTGACGGCGCAGGTTCGCATTTTGACCCGATACTTGTCGATACATTTTTAAAAATTACACTTGACAGAATTATAGAGGTTTTGCTCTCAGACACCGAATATAAAATCTCAGATGAGGACAGACCGGTTTTGGAATCGCATAACCTTTATGATATAAAAAATTATTCATCTTCGGAGCAATTAAACGAATCCGAGCAAAAAACACTTGATTTGTTTAACAAATACTATCTGAATCGGCTTGGGGGTAACGATGAAGCATAAAATATTTTTTTCACTATCTTTAATGCTTATATCTTCGCCTTGCTTTGCTTTAGATATGAAAGGGATTGCTCCCATAAATCCGCTTGATAACAAATCAGCTACATTTCAAAATGAGGTTGTTATTCCGTCTTTTGAGCTAAAAAAAGCAACTCTTACAAAAAATTCCATAAAAAATCAATACACAATAGCGATGGACAAATTCACAAAAAGTAATGTACGTTCATCTTATGCTGATTTTAAAGTACTTATAGATAGTGTTACTCCTAATGATTATGTCTATATGCGCTTTTCTCAGGATATGGCATCTATCGGATTTTTTAATCTCGCCGAACTTGCGATGGCAAAAATTCAGGATGAAAGCTTGTCATCTCAATTTGAAGATGATGTAAAGAATTTCTATTTCCCGTCTGGGAATTTAGCCAAAAAAGATCAGTTATACCTTGCCGAACTTTATTCAAATATGCGCTATAACGATCAATCAAGAGAGGCAACTGCGGAACTTTCAAAGCAGACAGCACTTTTATCCGATTCTGATTACGCAAACTACATAGCCGCATTTGGTTCAATGAAAAACGGCGATTATAAACAGGCTGAAAAATATATAAACACTGCAACTTCAAAGAATCCGAAAAATATCAACTATAAACGTCTAAAAGCGGAAATAATCGCTCAAAGCAATAACCCCAAAGATGCCATATCGGTGTTTAACACCATTAATTCGGACAATTTCAAAACAGTTGTTTTTAATGATGAAATTGACGCATCAAGACAATATGTGCTTTATAAATCGGTCAAAAACGATTATCTGAAAAAATATCATCTTGCGCATTATTACTATGATAACGGGGAATATAACAAGGCAATAGGAGTTCTCCAAACTTCAATATCAGGGAAAAAGTCTATTAACAAAGATGTTTATGCGCTTTATGCTAATGTTTATTATGATATGAAAGAATTTGAAAAAGCGCAGAATTATGCCCAAAAGGCACTTGATATAGATAAATCCGAGCCGTCAAGTATTCTTGTTTTGGGAAATATCGCATACCGAAACAAAGATTATCAGACTGCGATGAAATATTACAAAAAAATTCAGGGCAAATTTAAAGACTTTTCCGCAGAACTCGCACTTGCACAAACATATCTAACATTGAATGATAATCAGAAAGCAAAAGATATATACTCAAAAATTTTGAAAGTTTCATCAAAATCATTTATGGCATACTATCAGATGGCACTATTGGAACCTGACAGGGAATTTGAATACCTCAAAAAAGCCATCTCGGTTAATCCGAATTTCAAAGACGGCTGGATAGATCTGGCAAGAGTGGAACTCAAAAAAGAAAATCTTGATAAAGCCGTTTCATACCTGCGAATAGCAAAATACATTGACGATAGCGATTATCGTTACTATTATTACTTGGGACTTGTTTTGAAAGATAAAGGAATGCCCATGCAGGCAAAAGAGAATTTTGAGCACAGTTTGAAACTAAATCCGAATTATGACTTACCAAAAAAGGAACTAAATATATGAAGAAAAATTTATTAATTGTTGAAGACCACGAATTAACACGTTTTGGATTAAAAACTACTTTTGAAGATGTTGATTATATTGATGTAATTTATGAAGCTTCAAGCGGAGAAGATGCACTTGAAATATTCAAAAATAACAAAATTGATTTGGTAATTATGGATTTGGGATTACCAAAAATGAATGGTATAGAAACAACACAGGCAATTCATGCAATTGATCAGAATGCCAAAATTATTATCCTTACATCACATAATGATGAAAAAGAAGTCTTAAACAGTCTTAAGGCTGGTGCCAATGCTTATTGCTCCAAAGAAATCAACTTGCAAAGACTTGTTCAGGTTGTTCAGTCTGTATCTGAGGGGGCGGCATGGTTTGATCCGAGCATCGCTCATATCGTACTTCAGGCTACTTCAACATCAAAAATTGATGAAAAAGATGTCAATTACAAAAATTACGATTTAACTACAAGAGAAGCTCAAATATTAAAACTTATGACAGAAGGTTACAGCAACATGGAAATCGCCCAGCACCTAGTTATAAGCGTTAATACCACAAAAGCACATGTCGCAAATATTCTGCAGAAACTTGAAGTCGACGACAGACTTCAGGCCGCGCTTAAAGCATTAAAATACAAAATTGTATAAACATCTTGACTATATATATATTGATGTTTTATTATAAAGTCCGTACATGTGCATAAAGTATTTATTTTAAGGAGAAAAGCATGCTTGATTACACAAAAGATGAATTATTGTCTTTGATAGAAAGAACCCCCGAAAAATTCAACGAATGGAAAAAGGATAAGGAAGATATTGATTTAAGTGAAGTCGATTTTTCAAACATTGTCCTTAAAGAAGTTGATTTCAGCGGAGTTGATTTGAATTCAAGTTCTTTTGCGGACAGTGATTTATCTTTGGTTAATTTTAGCGATGCGGATTTGACATCGGTTGACTTTACAAGAGCAAGCGTGGTTGAATGTGATTTTACCGATGCAATTTTAACCGGTGCCGATTGCAGTTATGCAAGAATGACATATTGTACATTTACAGGAACGGATATGGCAGGCTGTATTTTAGCAGAAGCAGATTTGTCAAATTCCGATTTTTCAGCATCAGAAAATTTATCCTCAGCAAGGTATGACAATGATACGCAGTGGCCTGATACCGATATGCTTCCCGAAGATTTTGACAGTGAATGCGCTGATGACCTGTCAGCCCTAAAAGATGAAGATGACACCCCGATTATGGGTGACGGAGAATACTAATATGATTAAAGTTGCAGTATGTGGTGCCAACGGCAGAATGGGGAAAGAGGTCTGTCAGGCGGTTTTGGATGACAATTTAACCGAACTAACCGCAAAAATTGATATTACGGGAGAAGATGTTTATAGAACCGTAAAAGAGGCATTTGAAGCAGTAAAGTTTGATGTTTTGGTTGATTTTACACAGCCGTCGTCAATTTTTGAGAATGCAAAATACTGTCTTAATAACTGTATAAAAATCATTATCGGAACAACAGGCCTAAAAGATGAACAAATCTCTGAATTAAAAGAGTTGTCGCAGAAAAATAACACAGGATGTCTTATTGCCCCGAATTTTTCAACGGGCGCGGTTTTGATGATGATGTTTGCACAAATGGCTGCAAAATACTTTGATAATGCTGAAATCATTGAACTTCACCATAATCAGAAGAAAGATGCGCCCTCAGGTACGGCAATAAAAACAGCGCTTATGATGTCAGAGGCAAAAAACAGTTTTAAAAACGGGAATTGCGTAGAAACCGAAACAATTAAAGGTTCGAGAGGCGGAACATCATACTCCGATATTCAGATACATTCTGTCAGAATGCCGGGGTTTATGGCATCACAGGAAGTCATTTTCGGCTCAAACGGTCAGGTATTAAAAATCAGGCACGATTCAACCGACCGAAAATGCTATATGGACGGAGTTATGCTTGCCGTTAAGCATATTTTTGATAAAAATGATTTTGTTTACGGGCTTGAAAACCTTTTAAAGTAAACTATTTTACGAGTTCCTTTAAATAATTCGGCAGGGCAAAACGTGCGTAATGATAGTCTTTATTATACATTTTGCATGTCGGTGTAATTTCTTTTGCCCGTTCTTCGTCATAATATACAAGCGGTTTTACATCAACAGAACAAAATGCCCAAGCCCAATATCCGCCGGGGTATGTCGGCATATTTGAAGTGTAGGTTGAAACAACAGGAAAAACTCTGTGCAATTGTTCATACATCTTTTTGATTTCGCTGTGATTTGTGACGGGAGATTCGGACTGCGCAGCCATTATTCCGCCTTTTTTAAGTGAATTTTTGATGTTTGTATAAAATTCATCGGTAAATAATCCTTCCCCCGGCCCCATCGGGTCAGTTGAATCAATAAGAATTATGTCATATTCATCTTTTTTGTCTTTTATAAATTCAATAGCGTCTTCAACCCTGATTTCGACTTTGGGGTTATCAAGTTCGCATGAAACAGTCGGGAAAAACTTCTTTGAAACATCAATAACCATTCCGTCGATTTCGCATAAAACGACTTTTTCAACGGTTTTGTGCTTTAAAACTTCTCTAACCGTTCCGCCATCGCCCCCGCCGATAACCAAAACGGATTTCGGGCAGGGATGCTGCATCATAGGAATATGCACTATCATTTCGTGGTAATGGTATTCATCGCCCTCTGTTACCATCATCAAATCGTCTAATGTCAAAACTCTGCCTAACATTGAGTCAGATTCAAAAACCTCTACCTTTTGAAACGGAGAATTATCAGAAAATAAAACCTCTTTTGTTTTAATCGCAAGCCCAAAACCCTGCGGAGTAATTTCATGATAATATCCGTTTTCTATACCATTTTTCATCATTAAATTCCTTTCATAAATAAAGACTGCGCAAACTTTACGCAGTCTTTATTTTATCACATAAATTTTTCGGTTCAATTTATTTCTTGCCCAAAATATGAACATGCAGATGGAAAACCTCCTGTCCTGCTTCCTTACCCGTATTAATCTGCGTTCTGTAAGATTTTAGACCGATTTTTTTAGTAACTTCCTGAACGGTCTGCAACAGTTCTGACAGCAGTTCTTTATTATCAACATCATTTAATGTCGGATAATGTTTTTTAGGACAGACAAGCATATGAATCGGGGCTTTCGGATTTATATCATTAAATACAATGGTATTTTTAGTTTCGTAAACAAATTCCGTGCCAAAATCACCTCTTATTATCTTACAAAAAATACAATCTTCACTCATAATTTACCCCCTTATTTTTTTACCCAGTGACAAACCTGCAGGTAAAGGCAATACAACATTTTCATAGTTGGGATTCTTATCAATATCCTCTAAAAACGGCTGAACCTTCTGTGCATGAGAAATAACATTGTCACACGCTATATAACCGCCAACATTCAGATGTTTGTCTATCAGATGAAAGAAATCAATATACTGCTTTTTGCAGGCATCAACAAATGCAAAATCAATTCTGTAATCTTCAGGCAGATATTCAAGCACCATAGCACCATCACCCTGCCTGATTTCAATAACATCATCCACTCCGCACTTTTTGAAATTTTCTTTCGCAAGTTCAATTCTTGTGTCATAAAATTCAATAGTCAGGAGTTTTCCGCCTGTTTTTTTCAGCGCCTTACCAAGCCATATTCCCGAATATCCGTTTGAAGTCCCGACTTCCACCACATTTTTTATTTCGCCATCAACTATGAAATCATACAAAAATTGCGCAGTAATTCTTGAAATATTCCAAAAATCTTTCTGCGTTTTTTCAAGTTCTGTTAATACTTCCTGCGTTGTTTTGTCAAATGTTTCCGTAATCATAATTTTACCGTAAATCCTTCGCTTACGTCATTCTGAAGCTTTGCCGAAGAATCTCCGAATTATCGCTCAGGATGACAGAAAATTAAATAAAATCTTTTTGCAAGATTTTATTATTTTCTTGTCACTTTATTGTCTTTACTCTGTCTGTCACAACAATAGCACGAACAGGTACTTCCAGCGGACTTGTTTTTACAATATCTTTTTCAACCGTATCAATAACCGAATACATCCCTGATTTTGCGTTTGTAATTATTATAAGTTCGGTGTTTTCTATCGGTGTTATATTAGTCGAAAAAGATTCGGTGTCCAAAAACAATTTATCTGTCAGCAAATCGCTTTTTGTATCCAGTATTTCCACAATATTTTCCGACGCCCCAAGAACATACAAATCATCCCCGTGAACATAGAGTTTTATCGGTTTTTCGCAGGTATAAATCTCTTTGATGAGTTCTTTTGACTCGTAATCAACAATCGCAAGTCTTGCCCTTGTCCTGCTAATTACATAAATCTTACCGTTCACATAGGCTATATCAGAGATGTTAGGGAACGAACCGAAATTCGTCAGTTTATAACTGTTATCAAGCTCAATCGACCAGATGTCGTTTTTGTTTCGGTCAACATAGAAAATCTTTTTGCCGTCATCTGCCAGAATAAGTTTGTCGCATTTGCCGTTGATTTTTAACTGTCTTTTCTTTGTCATTGTCTGGAGGTCAAATACGTAAATGCTCGAGCTTGAACCGGATGAAATATAAGCAATTTGGTTTTCTTTATCAATAACTATTTGTTCTGGGATTTCATCGAATGTAACTTCCTTTATGATTTTTTCATCCATAAGGGAAATAACATTCATAATGTGAGAATCAAAATATGTTACAAGCAAGAATTTACCGTCCCAGCCTTTTATATCGTTAATTACGGCATCCTGTTCAAGTGAGTAAGCGGGAATTTTTGAATTTGTGCCGACAACCTGAATATTACGGTTTACCCCCGGTGCAATATAAAAAGTTTTATTTTCAAGTTCAGATACGGGAGTTGTGCGTTTTTCAAGCGTAAATTTTATATTATCGATTCTTAACCCCGTATCATCGGTGACATCAACATCCAAATCACCTATTATACAATTTAAAGATGTCGGAATAACAAGTCCTTTCGGTAGCAATAAATCCTGAGACAAAAGTCCCGACTGCAACTCATCGGGCGGGTTTGTTATATTTAAAACCGTCTTTTTGCCGTTAATATTTATAACTTTTAAAAGAGTATAACCGTTATTAAGGATAACCATATCGGGTTTGTTTTTCATCGTCTGACCGACAGGATAAACATTTTTTTCTTTCACTTCATCAACATCAGCAATTTTTGACGGGAATACAAGTAAATACATGGTATTATCAGGCAGAATAACCGCACCGTCAAAACGAAAATCAGTGCACTCAAAGTTTTTATTTACAAAGTCTTTAACTTCCTGCGGAACTTCCGCGCTCCATACACTTCCCGCCATAAATAAACACATCATTAAGGATAAGAATAACTTTTTCATATTATTTAAATACCCCTTTTACTTTTGACATAATAGACTTTTCGTCTTTTGCCTCTTTACCCGTCTGCATTTCATAAAGTTGTTTATACAGATTTCTTTCAGGCTCGCTGAGATTTGTCGGTGTCTTTACTTTTAATATTACTATATGATCACCTTTTTGACTAGGTCTTGAAATAACAGGAATACCACCTGCTTTGATTTTAACAAAATCCCCAAACTGAGTCCCTGCCGGAACATCTATTTCATGCTCGCCATAAAGTGTTTTTATTTTCATTTTATCGCCAATTACTGCCTGAGCAGGTGAAATTTCAAGTTCTGTTATAACATTTATTCCGTCACGTTTGTAATATTTTGACGGTTCAACAAGAATTACCACAAACAAATCGCCGTTCGGGCCGCCGTTAATTCCGCAATCACCCTCGCCTGATACACGCATTTTTGACATGTTATCAACACCTGCGGGAATCTTAATTGAGACTGTACGTTCTTTATTGATTTGCCCGTGCCCTTGGCATGTTTGACAAGGCTTATCAATTACCTGCCCAGAACCATGGCAGTGAGGGCAGACTGAAATTTGTGAAAAACTGCCTAAAGGAGTTCTGGCAACCGTCTGAACCTGACCTGCTCCCTTGCACTGAGGGCAGGTTTTAGGCGATGAGCCCTTCTGCGCGCCTGTGCCGTTACAATCAGGACAAACTTCAAGATGCTGAAATTTAATTTCTTTTTCTAATCCGAAAACAGCATCTTCAAATTTAATCTTTGCATCATATCTTAAATCATCACCTCGTCTTGGTGCATTTGGATTTTGATGACCGAAACCAAACCCGCCAAAACTCCCAAAAAACGTCTCAAATATATCATTGAGATTGCCAAAACCACCCGCAAAGGGACCACCGGTATCAAACCCTGCATTTTTTAAACCGTCTTCACCATATCTGTCGTAAGTTGCCCTTTTATTATCGTCTGATAATGTGTCATAAGCCTTACCGAGTTCCTTAAACTTTTCTTCCGCATCGGGGGCTTTGTTTACATCGGGGTGTAATTCTCTTGCACGTTTTCTAAACGCCGATTTTATCTCATCCTTTGAAGCATCTTTTGATACTCCCAAAATTTCATAATAGTCTGCCATAAATTTTATTAAAATATCCCTGTTTTTCTTTTGCTATCTATACTCTACTACAATTACTCACTTGTGGCAACATTTACCATTGTCGGTCTTAAAACTTTGTCACCCATCTTGTAACCCTTACGAAGTTCTGCTATAACCGTGTGCTCTTTATGTTCGCTTGTTGGTGTCTGCATTACCGCCTCATGAAAATTCGGATTAAATTCTTCTCCTACAGCTTTAATTTCTTCTAATCCGAGTTTTGATAAAGTTTCATATACCTGTTTTTGAATTAAATCAAAACTTTCTTTGACTTTTGCGACATCATCAACATTCTCCAATGATTTTTGAGCACGTTCGAAATTATCAAGAACCTCAATGAGCATGGCTAATGCATTTTCTGTCCCAAATTTAATAAGATTTTCTCTTTCCTGAGCCTGACGCTTTCTGTAATTCTCAAAATCAGCAGAGAGTCTTATGTATTGATTTTGCAGAGCATCATATTTTGTCTGCAAATCGTCTTTTTGCTCTGCTTCAGGTTTTTCAGTTTCATCTTGTACGGAATTGTCTATCGTTTCATTTATATCTATTTCTTTATCTGTTTCATCATTTTTGAACGGATTTGAGCTATTTTCATCCATAATATTATCTCCCTTATAACTGTTTTATACCGTTATTATAGCCCACAATAACCGCAATATAAAGAATATTTATTATTTTTTAATAATTCAGGACAACTTAAAAAGTGCGTCAAAAATTCCTTCACTGTATGTCGGATGAGGGAAACAAACTTCTTTTAATTTATCAACGCTTATGTCGTTTTGAATTGCGATAACAAGTTGTTGAATTAACGCAGATGCTTCACTTGAAACAATATGCGCACCAACAATTTTTCCGTTTTGAGAAAGAATTTTTATAAACCCGTCAGTTAGGCCGTCACAGTGCGCTTTACCGATTGCAGATAACAGAACCAATGATTTCTCATAAGAATTATCTTCCAAATCCTGTTCTCTTTTGCCAACCCATGCAATTTCAGGTGTTCCGTAAACCACAGACGGAGTCAAAGTTTTTTCAAATTTTATCACGTCAATATCTTCTATTGCCTGTTTTATGGCGTAATGCGCAAGTTGAATTTCCCCTGATACATCGCCAATATATGTCACGCCGTCAATTTTATCGGTTTTATTCGGAGTTCTGCCGACTGCAACAAGCACAATTTCAGGCTCAATAATTTCACCGTTCGAGAGTCCAATTTTTCTGTTATTTATATCTTTTACACAAGTTTCCGTATAAAATTTAATCTTTTCTGTCTTAAAAATCCGCTCTAATCTTTTTGAAACCTCAATATCGGCAAGTGGTAAAAGATGCGGTGCAAGTTCAACAACGGTTGTTTCTACCTCAAAATTATTAAATATTCTTGTCCATTCAACCCCTATAGCACCCGAACCGACAATCAATATACTTTGGGGAAGTTTATCAAGGTTTAAAATATCATCAGACGAAAGCAAAAATTTGTGGTCAAATTCAAGCCCCTTTATAACTTTCGGGCTTGAACCCGTTGCACAAATTATTTTTTTGCAGGAATATCTTTCACCGCAATCAATTGTATTTTTATCAATTATTTGCGCTTCACCTTTTACAACAGTAACTTTTGCGTTTTTGAGTGCGAGTTCAATTCCTTTACGCAAAGTTTCAACCGTTTTATTTTTACGTTCAATTACTTTTGAATAATCAACAGAAACATTTTCTGCTGTTACACCAAACTTTTCACCGTTTTGGGTTTGTTTGTAAACTTCTGATGAGTGAAGAATTGATTTTGTCGGGATACATCCCTTATTCAGACAAACCCCGCCGATATTATCTTTTTCAAAAAGTACAACAGATTTGCCTTTCGCACTTGCGTGCAGAGCATAAGTATACCCTGCAGGACCCGCGCCTATTATCCCTATATCAAAATCGTTCAATATTTACCCCCTTTGCCCTTCGGGCACTTCCCCCTAAAAAGGGGCAGAAAAGTTTTAGCGTGTATAAACTCTTGGCAGTCTGACTTTCAGACGGCATGTGAGTTCATAATTAATTGTATTCAAAATCTTTGCCCATTCATCAATTGATTTGTTCTCATCAAGCAAAGTTATAACATCACCGCATTTACACTCAACTCCCGTCACATCAAACATTATCTGATCCATTGTAATGTTGCCGACCTGCGGAACTTCAACCCCGTTTAATGTTCCGGTAATTTTATTTGACAGTCCTCTTGGCAGACCGTCAGCATAACCTATCGGAACGGTTGCTATTGCTCTTTCACCCTTTGCAATATAAGTGTGGCAGTAACTGACACCTTCACCGTCTTTTGCCCTGTGGATATTAACTATTCTGCCTTTTAAAGAAATGAGCTGTTTGAGTTTTGGCGTACGAAATTCTACACCTTCAGGGAAATCGGGATACAAGCCGTAGAGAGAAATACCAATTCTGCACATGTTAGAATTCGGTTTTTTATAGCAAATCGTTCCTGCGGTATTTAAGATATGCAGTAAAAGACCGTCAGTATCGACATTATCAACAACACTGTCCCATTTTGCGAATTGTTCTTTTGTTTTATCAAGTTCTTCTGTGGCTGCAAGATGGGTAAATATCCCCCTAAAATCGAGATAGTTGGCATTTTGGACTTTTTTTATAAAATATACCCCCTCATCTGCTCGAACACCTATTCTGTTCATACCGGTATCAAGTTTGACGTGTACTTTCGGCTTTTTACCCGTTCTTTCAAAAATCTCTTTGCATGCTTTTAAGTGTTCGTCAGTGAATATTGAAATACTTATATCGTTTTGAACTGCTGTTTCTAAAGCCCATACAGGTACAGCACCGAGAACTAAAATATCGCATTTAATCTTTGCCTGCCTTAAATCAACGCCTTCATCAATAGATGCAACACCGAGCATATCAATCCCGCTTGCCAAAATAGTCGGCGCAAGCATAATTGAACCATGACCATAGGCATCGGCTTTTACAACACCCAAAAGCTTCATATCAGGGGAAACATTTTTCCTGATTTCTTTAATATTGTGCTCTAAGTTACCTACATTGATTTCAACCCATGCATCTCTATGGATATTTATATTTGTTTGTCTTGTACTGTTCATAAGTCAATTATAGAACAAAATCATCAAATTATAACAGGGGTTTTAATTCTTTTTCAACTTCGGTAAATACACTGTCCCAGTCACCGTTTTTAGGTTGTCTGAAAAGTTTTATGCTGTCGTACCAATCTGATTTTGAAAGGTCGTTATGCCACCGCCAGTTGTAAACATGCGGTAACAAAACCCAGCAAGGCTTACACATCGCGCCCGCCAAATGAGCAAGCGATGTGTCATTACAAATAATCAAATCAAAGTTTTCCACCGCCCCCGCAGTCCAAGAAAAATCTTTGAAAGTAGGTGCTAAATCAATGACATTATATTTATCCTTTATCTTTTCAAACTCCCCCGAGCCCTCAAAAGTTTGGCAGGAATAAAATTGAGTATTCGGGAGTTCAAAAAGCCTGAAAAAATCTTCCACTTCCAAAATTCGTTCTTTATCATAATATGAATTCCCCTGCCATTTTATCCCGATTTTGAACTTATCGTTATTAAAATAGTTTTCCTTATAAAACCTGACTTTATCGGGGTTTGCTTTAATATACCCGTCATCGTGGTGTACAAAGATATCATCGCCCGATTTTCCCAACACATAAGGCAAACTCAAAAACGGCAGATGATAGTCAAAATTCATGTCTTTTTCGTTTATAAACATCCCCATAACTTCAGTACCGTATGAATTTTCCTCAAAAAGCGGTTTTAATTCCTCCTGCGGTTTAAAAATGACTTTTTTGCATTTTGAAACTAACTCAGGCATAAAACGGTAAATCATAATGTTATCGCCAAAACCTGCTTCATAATAGGTATAAAGCGTTTTGTCAGTCAAATCTTCTTTCCCAGTCCAAATCGGCTTTTGTTTCATCAAATTCGGGTAAGTTTTTTCCTGCGAAACAATTGCACTTTGCTTGCAAAGTCTTTGTTCAAAGCATTTTAACCCGTCTTTGTAATTTTTATCCTGCATATAGGCAAGCGAAAGAAAATATGTCGTTTCCCAATCATCGGGGTTAGTTTCCAAAACCTTTTTATAACAGTCAATAGCACCTTTGGTATCGTTTTCGTTGAAGCAGAGATAGGCAAGATTAAAATAAGATTCGGTACTTTTGGGGTTCTGTTCTATTGCTTTGTAATAAGTCTCTTTTGCTTTGTCATGCTGCGCATTGTTTTTATATGCCATCGCAAGATTAAAAGTATTTTCATAACTATTCGGATTGTTTTTTACAAGAATTTCATAGAGTTCAACCGCATTTTGATAATCTTCTTTTTTAAAATACATCTTTGCAAGATTTTCGATATAAAACGGCAACGGCTTTAAATCTATCGCTTTTTGCAGACAATTTAGAGCCTTATCAAATTCATTTGCCTGGGTATATAAAATCCCCAATAAATCCCAGACTTCATGGTTTTGCGGTTCATCAGCCAAAATCTGTTCGTACAAATCTCTTGCCTGAGTGAGTTTGCCGTTTTGATGATATTCAAATGCCTGATTAAATTTGTTCTGCATATAAACCCCCTCTCCCTAACCCTCTCCCTCAATGGGGCGAGGGAATTTTTATGCTACATTTTTATCCCCAAAAGAGAAAATATTCCATTTATATTGCATACATTGTATTGAAAGATTAACCCGAGAATTGTACCGACTAAAACAAGCAACCCGAGAATTATAAACGTATCTTTTTTGTCGGCATTTTTCCTTAACAATACCAAAATACCAAGCCCGCCTGAGGTGCAAAGCCCCGCAACAAGAGAACCAAAACTTATGGTATTTTTTATAAATAACATAGCAAGCATTACAGATATTGCACAATTCGGAATTAACCCCACAAGCGCCACCAAAAAAGGCTGCAGCGGGGAATTCATAAGGCAATATTTTGCAATAACGTCCTCTGAACCCGTTCTTGAAAGAACAAAAGCAAGAATAACAGAAATCAAAAATATAAAAACGAAAATATTTAAAGTATGCTTCAGAGGATGCAACCAGAAATCACGTTTTCTTGATGCATGAATAAGATGATGATGACAACATCCCTCAATGTCTTCTTCATGTAACTCTTTTATTTCGGGTTCTTTTGCTTCATATTTCACAAGTAAATCGACAAAATACCCCACAACTATCGCAACTGCAACCTTAACAGCAATTATAGGCAGAATCAGCGGGGCTTTTTGAGGATAAGAAAGCAAAACGGGAATTGCTTCATCAGATGTTGCAAGATAAACAGCGACAAGCGTTCCTCTTGACAAAAGTCTGCGGGTATAAACCGTGCTTGCTATTACAGAAAACCCACACTGCGGAAGTGATGCAAACAAACTGCCAAACAAAGGTCCGACTTTTTTTATCCAAAATACAAAAAGATGTCTTTTTTTTGCATAATACCGTTCGACAAATTCAATAATTAAAAAGATTAAAAATAAAAACGGAATTAAACCAAGACTGTCAATTAGAGCATCTTTGAGAAAATCAGGCAAAAAAGCTATCGGTTCAATAAGTTCCTCGGGCATATTCCATATAAAATTCCAAACTTCCGACATCGCACTCATAATTGATTCCCCTACAATTTAAACCCTTTATCCGTACAAAAATCGTTCAGTTTTTCTTTTTCAAAAGTTATACTGTTCTTAATAAAAGAATTTTGTGTTTCTTTTACAACAAATTCCATTGCTTTTTCAAACATAACCGCAGAACCTCGCAGATATTCTATTTGATCCTGGGTGGCAATCTTACCTATATCGTAATAATATTTGCCGTATAAAAGATATAATCTTGAGAGCAAATCGTACATTTTGCATTGTTTTGCAAGTTTCAGACCTTCTTCAATATTAATTTTTGCAGTTATGTAATCCGCGATATTCATATAAGCAGTGGCAAGTACAAGTCTTAAACTGCCTGCAAAGAAGTAGTTATCAATGTTTGGGTTAACAGAGATTTCCAAAGCCTGTGATGCAATATCTATCGCACTTTTTGAATTTTCGGTAACTATTGTGGCATCGGCAATAAGATACCACGAAAGTAAAGCCCCTAGAGCCATTTTTTCTTTGGCAAAATACGAAACCTGTTCATTATAGATTTCAAGTGCCTGCTGAGCCTTATTTTCATCCTTTAACAATTTGCCAAGAAGAGTTTTTATAATATTTTTGGTAAAATTATCGCCTGAATTGTTTGCAAAAGTAACCGCTTCAAAAAGTTCATCTCTCAAACCTTCGTAGTCCTTTGTGAAGAATTTATTGATAATATAAACAAGATTTAATCTTGAGATTGAAATTTCGTCCATAAAACTGTCACGGTAACGGCTATCAACTTCATGCAGAAGTTTCATTGAGGTATTTATATCGCCTTTCATTGTGTAAGCATAAGCCTGAACTGTTTTTGCCCTTGCAAGAAGTTGTTTATCAGTGATTTTGTGCTTATCAATGATTTCAAAAAGATTTTTTAATACCGCAAAACTTCTTTCATTTCCCTGCAGAGCAAGTGCTGTTGCAAGCACTAAATAAACCTTTAACCATGTATCAAAAAGCAACCCCAGCGGAAAGAGTTTGCTCAGACGCGGTTTTGCAAGATATTTATTCAATATCGGCAACACATCATTATCTGCAAGCGAAATGACTTCACCGCAATTACCTATATCAAGCAAAGCGGAAAGTTTTGCACTTATTATCATTGCCCGTTCAAGTTCATGCCCGTCATTGAGTTTCTTTAAAACATTATCAATACATTCAACATTCCCAAAATAATTACCGGTCTTTGAACAACATAAAGCCAAATACCCGAGAAGTTCAATTTCTTTAACTTCATCATTATTTGCCCTTGCAGAAGCAATAGCATCCGGCAGAAATTCCAAAGCCTCCTGAGGATCGTACTCCGATAGTAACTTACCTAATTTTTCACTTATACTGTAACGGATTTTTAAAGTTTCACTTTCGTTAAATTCGTTTAAGAGCGCAAGACATTGCTTCTGGGCGATAACATACAAATTTATATCACCGATATAAGAGGCAAGGCGTGTTGTTTTTGTCCAAATATCAAATGCCATGCGAGTTTCGCGGAGATTATGTGCAATCATTGCCATTGTAGCGTTTGTATTAAGATTGAACATGCTTACTGCTTTGCCAATCTTGACGTTTATATCATCAAACTCAGAGTCTTTTGTAATATTTTTCAATATTGTTTCCCAAAGCAAAAGATTATTAAATTCGTAGTACACCTCATCATATTTACGGACAAAATCGGACATACCAAGATAATTTAAAATGTCGTAAAATGCACGTTCATCGAAGCCAAAAATTTGCCTTAACAATGCAACATTTATTTTATCACCCAAAATTGCAGCAGCACAAAGCACCTTATATGCAATTTTATTCGTATTTTTAAGTGTTGCAAGTCTTTCTTTAATAAGCTGAGAAAAATCGTCAGGTAATAAAAAAGTCTTATCATTTATTTGGCAGTCATAAGCATAACCAAATGCTTGCTGAATATATGCAAGATTACCATTAGCTTTTTCCAAAATAATTTCTTTTTCTCTTTCCGTTACATAGCCTTGGGAATCTTTTTCGATAACAACATCCGTTGCAATTTCTTCAATTGTGACAGGCCTAATATTAATATCTTCAAAAGAATTTAAATTTCTATTCTCGGTTCCGAAAAATCCACAAATAGGCTTTGGTTCATTATAAACGGCTACAAATTTTAAATTGTTCCAATTCCTGTCCTTTCTTATAAGGTTAGTCAAAAATTCGGCACTAAAACCATCAATAAAGTCAAAATTATCGACAACAAATATAAACTTACCGCTTGAAACAAAAGCCTCAAATACTTTATTAAGAATTGAATAAGTACGCTTTTTATTAATGATGATGTCTTCATAATTCCCATCATTAAAACTGTAAATAAAGTTTATTAAATCAGACACTTCAGGAGGTTGCAAAAATTTAAATTCTTTTGAGAAAAATTCATTTGCATTTTTTTTAAGCTCAGGATTATTTATCCCGAAATTAGGGAGACTAAAAAGATTAATAAGCATATCCTGAACAACCCCACCTGGCGTCAATTGAGTTAGTGGGGTACATTTACCCATGCAAATATTTCTGTCATTAATCTTCTTAAGTGCACTATACAAGACAGAAGTTTTCCCGTAACCATTTCCTCCCGTTAGGGAAATTATTTTTTTATTTTTATCCAATAATGCATCGGAAAGTGCATTTATACCATCTTTGAAAGAATAAAATCGTGGATTATATTTTAAATCATCATAATTGGTTTTATTTTTCTTCTTCTTTTCCGGTTCCCCAAATACTGCACCACATTTTCTGCATTTTGTGGCTGTAGGGAAATTAACTCCGTTACATTTTTTGCAAATTTTCAAAAGTTCTTGTCCGCAATTTGAGCACTTTAACTGGCCAACTGGATTAACATGCTTGCAATTTGGGCACAAAAGCCCCGTTCTTGTTTTACAATACGGACATTTAAGAGCATCATGCGCTATACTTTTTTTACAAACAGGACATTTCATAATAATACTTACTATTCATCAAGAACTTTTTTCACTCTTTCAATCAAATCATAAATTCTTTTTGAAACTTCGGATTGAGAAATCCCAAGTTCTTCCGCCATCTCTCTTTGAGTAAGACATTTATCATAACGAAGAATAAAAATATCCAAAAAACGCTGTTCGGGGGCTTCTTCATTAATTTTTTCAAGAGTATCCGCAACAAAATTAACTACTTCATTGTGAATTGCATTTTCTTCAGGATTAAGAGGAATTCTTACATTTTCATACCCCGGAGTAAAAGAGCTGTAATCAAAAAGTGGTAAAGACTCAGTTGCTGGAGACTCAGCAAACTCTGAAACCGAAGCAACCGTTTCAAAGGGGACTTCTGTTGTCGTCATGTAGCCGGTTTTAGAACGTCTTAAACGCCCCGAATCTTTCAAAACAGTTATAATTGAAGTCGTTACTACCTTGCGCAAATAAGCTTCTAGAGTCGCAGAATTTTCAATTGAATCTATTATAACAGCAGAACGACGACAGGTTTCATTCAAAAAATCATCAAACAAATCCTCATTATTAGGAAATTTGCGATCACTTCTAATAATTTTTGATATTAAGTCTATCTTCTCCTGCGTAATTTCCACAAACATATCCCTTCGTCATGGAAATTATAGCATATTTACAAATAAATTTTAAGTATTACCGTTGTGCTTTGGTCATTACCAAGACTATTCGGGGCTTTCAATACTTTTAAAGTTTGGTTAACAGATTGTAACACAATGTTATCTACCTGTAACGAACCGCTTGATAATAATATCTTTGATCTTTGGAAAGTCCCTTCGCTATCAAATAAAATACTTACCCTTATCTGGTTTGAATAAGTATAATCCGTAGCTAGTAACAAGTCACTTGATAATGAAGCTTTAAGACTCTTACCTGCAGATTGGAAATACTGCCTGAAATTCTGATCGGAAGACAAATAATCAGGGACTTCCCAGCTGAGTTTTTGCACGGAAAGAAATGATGTCGCCGGTATAGGTTTAGAATTATGTTGAAGCTGTGGCTGCACAGAATTAGCTTGAGAATAATTATCTTCATGAGAAGTATCCGAGAATGACACTTGAGACACACTGCCTTGTGTCTGATTATCGTTCATAACAACACCATTGTTATCAAGATTTATACTTGGAACATCTTCCCCGAGATTATTGTTTTGCGGAACATTATCCGTAACTATCGGTTCGCTTTCGTTTTGATTCGGATTCATAAATTTTGAAACAGATAATAAAATTATACCTGCAATAAGAACTACTAGTGCTATTCCTCCTATACCAACTGCAAGTGGAATTGTTTTAGCTTTTTCCGAAGCTATTCGCACTCCGTTATTCAATCCGGTGTCATCGGGAATCACACTGTTATTTTTGTTATATAGTTCTTCAAGATGTTCATTTGATGATATAATACCGATTTGTGACGTATCCTTGTTTATATCAATAAATATCTCCCCAGGTGTATGATTTTTATCACTTATAACTACGGAATTTTGGCATACCGTCGGATTATTAATTAAATCGTCAATAACTGAATTATCAACAGTATAATCAGTATTATTCACGGGTTCAATCGGAGAAACAGTTTCAAGGTCAGCAAAATCTTCTACTTCACCAAAATTAACCTCAGCATTGTATGGTTCCGGGGTAGGAACAGTTTTTAAATCAGAGAAATTTATCAAACCGTAATTATCATCAATTGATTCCTCAACTTTTTCAGTCGGGAGCTCTTCAAAATTGTGAGCATCCTCGAAATTATCCGAATCGGATATAACCTTTTCAGGAGGAACAATTGCCGAAAGTTCCATACCCATATTCGCAGAAGAAATATCTTCTAAATCCACATCTAATTTTGTATTATCAGTTTCGGGTAATGCAACTTTTTCCGATTCATTTTGCACTATCACCAAATCATCATCAACAGATTCAAAATCCGATTCAATTACATCAGTAAATTCTCCATCACAAGTAGATACAGTTTTTTTACTTTCTGCATCATCTTCATTGCTATCAGCAAAAGGGTTATCTACATCGTCTTTAAACTCAATATTTTCAGTATTTTCAATGTCAAAAGTGGCAATATCAGAAGTTTCTATATCCATAGACTCAACTTCATCAAGAGCATTAGGCAAAATTTCTTCTTGAGCATCAGAAATAACACCTTCAGGAAGTTCTTTCTCTCTATCCTGTAATGCCTCCTCTGATTTTTCCGAATCAAGTAAAGAATGTTCTTCTTTATTATCAACTTCAAAAGGTTCTTCACCCAATTCAATATCTTTGGTAGGTTCTACGCTCGTGGTTTCATCATTGAGAGAGTCAAAATCGTAGTCATTATCGGTAAATTCCTCCGATATATCAGAAAAATCAACATTGTCTATTGAACCATCACCTATATCAAATTTTTCAGAATCATCATTTGGCTCTTGTTCAGCCGCACTTTCGGAAACATTTGCCTCAAAATCCTCAGATTCATTTATTGTTTGATGCTCATCTTCGACAGCTATATCGGCATCATTTGTTGGTTCTTCTGTAATAAAATCCTCAAAAGATTCTGAATTTATATTTTGATCGAAATCGCTAAAGTCTAATTCATCCTCTTTTAAGTCCATATTTTCTGGATTATCAGAATCATCACTATTAGCTAAATCCTCAATAATTTCCTCATCATCTTTTACAACTTCCTGAGAAGTTGGGCCATCAAAAGCTTCCATTTCATCCGTCACAGGTTCAGAGACACCATCAGAATCAATTATAGTAACGGTATTTTCATCATCTACAGCATTTTTACTTGCAATTTCAGCATCAACCTCTTGAGTATCAGTAAGCTCTTGGACATCATCAGAAACTAAATCATCTACATCCTGAGAGACCGCATTAACACTGTCATTTGAACCCACAGCAATTTCAATCGCATCATCATTTCCGCTATTAAGCAATTCTTCTGTAGCATCTTCAATAACATCGCCTGCAATACCTGCCAAATCCATTGCTTCTTTCGATACAGCATCCGTCCCCAGCGTATTTGCAGTTGCCGCACCCACTGCAGCAATTGCAGCACCTGTTGAAGCCGCCCCCGCAATTTTGACGCTACCGTCCACCATATCATCAAGTAAATCATCCCCATTTAAATCTTGAGGGTTTTGCTCTGCCTCGATATTATCCGTTGTCTGAGTTGGAGCACCTTCAGGCTTTTCATCGGATACATTAATAAAATCGTCAATATCAACTACCGAATTTTGAGATGTTTTTTTTGATTTTGAAATCTGCAATGCTCTTGCAACCCTTGCTGCAAGAGTTTCAAAATTATCATATTCAAGAACGGAATTTCTCAAAACATTGCTTTTTACCAATAACCCAATAAATTCTTTAAATTCATCTTCTGTAACATCATGGTCTGCAACGGCAACAGAAAGTTCACGACCTCGTAAAATCTGTACCTCAGAAAGATTCTTATCAGTTTTCCCTTTAAAATTGTTTATAAAATCAAGCATGTCGAAAGGAGTTTTGAGTTTATCAGGTTCAACAAAATAATAATCATCATTTGAATTATTCAAGTTGATCTCAGAAGGTTCAATAAAACCAATAAAGTCTATTCGCTGAAAACTTCTGTCGTATTTCAAAACAGCATAAATATCAGGAACAATACCCAATGTATAATGGGATTTCGGAATAAATATTTTACGTTCATCAAAAACAATCCGCACATCTAAGTGGATATTATCAAGGATAACGTCAGCAATATCAATCTTTTCAACAACTCTTTTTATTGAATGAATACTTGAGATATTTTCAATATCAACCCCAAGTTTACCTAAATAATTGATTATGGTTTCTGCCCCCATTACATTAAAAAATACCCTGTTTTGAACGGATATATCTATAAAATTTGAAGCCATAAACTGCGCTTCAGATAAATTATCATTTGATATTTCCAATAATTCAGTTTCTAAATTCATGCTATTTTCTCCTCTCACACATACTCAGATGACACCTTATAAAAAAATATTCCAAAATTTATGTAAATTTTTGTAAAGATATTAGTAAAAGATAAGTTATTTTGTCAAAATTAAGTGGTCAATTGTTTTTATATCTCTGTAAAGTAAAGTGTGTAAGGAGGTTTTCTCATGTCATTGATGGTCAATCCTGTTTCAAGTGTAAGTTTTCGTGCTCAGGAATCTGCCCCTCAGAGTGCAGAAGATATATTAAGTCGTCCAGGTGCATTTGCAAGACCTGAACCTCAGGTTAATCAGCCGGCAAAGAAAAAACATACGTTTTTAAAAACGGTTGCAGGCATTCTTGTTGCGGCAGGTGTAATTGCAGGTGGATTACACTACCTTCCTAAAAAATTTCCTGAAATATTCAAAGTGACTGACAATATCAGTAAAATGGAAGGAGGCATGCTCACTAAAATTAAAGCATATCTGACTACAGGAGTAGCCAAAGGTGCGGAATACGTTGGACAAGGTGCAGATTTCATTGTAAAATACGCAAACAAAGGCTGGAAAGCGTTAAAAGGCCTTTTCAAAAGCAAACCTGCATCATAATAAAACTTTTAAATTAAAAAGACTCCCGATGCGGGGGTCTTTTTTTACTGTTGGAGCATAAATAACAATATGTTATAATATTAATATACTTTATCCTGTCGTTTAACTGCACTTATAAAGTTCTGATAGAAAGGACTTTATGAGTTATACGGTACCATACTCATTTGTGCCCGGAACAAAAGCAAGGGCACAGGAAGTCAATGCCAACTTTGCATCAATACTGGAATCATTTGATGACATTGATGCCAATAAGGTAAATCTTGACTTATCAAATATATCTTCCGATGGGATAAATGTTATAAAAAACAATTCATCAATAAGGAACATCGGAGAACTTATATTCTCTCCGATACCGCTGACGGATTCAAATCTGCATCTGCTTGACGGGAGTTTAATTTCAGGAAACGGAATATACAGAGAGTTTGTAAACTGCATGAGGCAGAAATTTAATACAAACTCACAGTATAATTCCACGCTTTTTACGATTAACGGGGCTCCGCAAATAACCTCCGACGGTATTGCAAGCGGATTTACAAACAATGATTATTTATTAATAAACAGTAACACAAATTTGGGTAATGACTTTGAATTATATTTACCTTTCACATGTTGTCAAAATTCCGGCGCATCGGAAATATACCGTATCCAAAACGGTTCTGCATTTGTAGCCTTACTTAATCAATCCGCAAACGGTTCAGTCGTATTTAATATGACAGACGGAACGAATTCCCTTGGTACTCCTGTTGTTATACAAAATTCGGATCTGACGGCAGATGAAAATTACATTATAGTAATTAAACAATCAAATCAGACATGTACTTACGGTTATATACACAACGGTGTTTATACACAAACCGGACAAAAAACGAATTATCCGCTGAATATACCGCAATTCACAAGAATGAAAATAGGCGGTGGTGCCATAAATGCATACGGTGGCAGTATAGACTTAAAATCCATATCAATTATTGTAAGCGGATCAGAAATAATAAGCGGAAAAATTAATTGCAACTATTTTACGGACGAAACAACATGGCAAAATTCCGTTGCAACATACGGAGAATGCGGAAAGTTTGTATATAATGCAGGGAGTAATACTGTAAGATTACCGAAAATAAAGGGGCTTGTAGAATATACAACAAGTGAAGCAGAAATCGGCAACCTTACAGAAGCGGGTTTACCAAATATTACAGGTTATTATAAAGATAATTCCGGGCGAATAGGTAATTATACATCTAATTCCGGAGCATTATCGTATAAAACAGCCACAACAAGCAATTTTGGTGACGGAGCAAATAGCAGCTCGCACGTTACGGAAATCAATTTTGATGCATCCCGTTCTTCAGCAATTTACGGAAATTCTTCTACCGTACAACCTCAGACTATTAAATATCTTATTTATATAGTAGTTGCAAGCACCCCCAAAACTGATATTCAGGTTGATATTGATAACATTGCGACCGATTTAAACGGAAAACTTGATGCGGATTTTTCAAATATTCAGGGAACAAATCTGCGTAATTTTAACGGTCAATGGGTATATAAACATAGTGCTATAAACAACAATATTAATCTAACGACAGGCAAATACGATGTTGATTTATCGTCATACCTGCCAGTGGATCAGAATAAGTATGAAGTAATTGTAAACATATATGCTTCACAAAATTCAAGTTCCACAAGCGCTTTTTTGATTTTGTCTTCAAATATTATTTCTGAAGCAGGAACAACTGTATCGTATGCAAATTTGGCAACAAATTCAAACAGCAGCGTTCAGGGGATGCAGACAGTTTTCCCTGTAGGAACAAATAAAGTTTTGTCTTACCGTATAGGCGGGCAAAGTTTTGATTCATTATACATTCGTCTGTATGGCTACAGACGAATAGGGACAAACAGTTAGGAGGCAATTTATGTACTACGCATTAATAAAAGACGAAGAACTTATCGGCGCAAGTGAGTGCCCATATCTTAATGAAGAAATTCAAAATATTGAAATTTCGGAAGACATTTATAATGAAATTGATAAATACATTTATTCTGAAGGGGAAATAATAATCGACAAAGATTACGAAGAAAAACAAACACAAAAAGAACATTTGCGTATTCAAAATCTTTCAATGACACGCTCAGATTTCTTTGACGGTACAATTAAAGCATTCGGGAAAGACTGCGATGAACTTTTAACCATTATAGAAAATATTCTTGACACACTTGAAATTACGAATATTGAGAAAAAGGTTGCGGTAAATAACTACCGTAACGCGCTGAATTTCTACCGAAATCACACGCTTTTTACTCTTTTAAGTGACATTCCGATAGAAATATCGCAGGGAGTAACTGTGATAATCACAAGTAAGCAGTGGGACAAATTCTTTGATCAAACAGATAAGAAAAACCCTGATGCTTACACCGAACTTTTAGTACAATAGTTCAATATTTATATAGACCGCCTGAGAATTTCGGGCGGTCTTTTACAATTCTTAATAAAATTATAAGTGTACAAAATACGGTAACAACGGCGTTTCATGGGATATAAGTAATTAAAGAATTAACTCAAAGTCTAATAATTGTTTGACAAATTTCTAAAAAAAATATATTATTACTACATGAGTAGTAGAAAATAGAAAAGAGTAATTTATGAGAGTAGGTATTATAGATAATTTAATAAGTTTCGGTAAGGGTTTGAATATGGCCATACCGACGGATATCAGTAAAATAACGGGGGCACCTAAACCTGTGGAATACACCCCGACATTCGGTTTAAAGCCTATACCTGTACCTATTTGTGATTCATTTATACACGTATTGAAATAGAGATTCATATATAATATCCTTCTTATAACTACTATATGCACAAGGCCTCTTCCCAATTTGAGGTCTTTTATTTTGGTTAATTGTTGATTTTGGAATCCGGTTGTGATAATATCGAATTGCAGATGCGGAAGTAACTCAGTGGTAGAGTTCCTGCCTTCCAAGCAGGCTGTCGCGAGTTCGAGTCTCGTCTTCCGCTCCATAAATATCCGTTGGACTTTTGTTCAACGGATATTTATTGTGTGAATGACAAAGAAGAGAACTCTTTTGAGTTCGAGCGACCTGCGAGCAGAGGCTGGAGCAGATTTTGCTTGTGGCGATAAGCCACTAAAAGCAAAATGCGGAATGCCGTTTATTGCGAGCAGGTCAAGACAGTCTCGTCTTCCGTTAATAAAGAGAAGTCCTTTTAGGACTTCTTTTTATTAGCAAAATGCCAGAGCGAGAAGTTGCAAATTACGAGTTCGGGTTCTCGTTGCTTCAGCTCTTGGCGAAGTATGAGCCTTAGAGATGAAGAACCATATTACTATTCAATAAGGAAAAACAAAATAATTTATGCAGGCTTCCGTTAATAAATAACAATTACACATTACAAAACTTTAAAATAAGAGCATTTGCAATATTTTCGTGCTAACATGTATTACAGATTAGCGGAAGTAAAAATAGTATAAGGAGTTGTAATGACAGTGACACTTGAGAAATATGAATCAGTTCAATTATTAAAAGATAAGGATTGTGCGGTTCGCACGGTCAATATGGAAATTGATACGCTTGAAAAACTCAAAAACGGACTTGATGAATCACTAACATCAGCGCTTGACATCATGCAAAATGCAAAAGGAAGAATTATCATAACAGGCATGGGGAAATCCGGTCATATCGGGAAAAAAATCGCAGCTTCACTCGCTTCCACAGGAACACCATCATTCTTTGTTCATCCTGCAGAAGCAAGCCATGGAGATTTGGGTATGATAACCGAAGATGATGTTGTCCTTGCAATATCAAACAGCGGGGAATCTAAAGAACTCGTTGATATTTTAAATTATTGCAAAAGATTTGGAATAAAACTTATTGCCATTACAAAGAATCCTGAAAGCTCGCTTGGCAAAGCAGGTGATATTGTTTTACAACTCCCCAATAATGGTGAAGCTTGTCCTTTAGGGCTTGCTCCAACAAGTTCTACAACAGCAACTCTTGTTTTAGGAGATGTTTTGACAACCTGCCTAATTGAAAGAAAAGGATTCACTAAAGAAGATTTTAATAACAGACACCCTGGCGGGAAGCTCGGTTCAATACTTCAAAAAGTATCAGACCTCATGCATACAGGAGAAGAGATGCCGATATTGAGTGAAAAAGCAGGTATGAGAGATTCTCTTTTAGAGATGACCACAAAACGCCTTGGATGTGTCGGGTTTGTAAATGAAAGCGGAGAGCTTACTGGCATTCTCACAGATGGTGACTTGCGCCGTTGCCTATCACCTCAGGTACTTGATAAATGTGCAGGAGACCTAATGACAAAGAATCCAAAAACAATATCTAAAGATGCAATGGCTTCATCTGCTATGAAGATTATGCATGACATGAAAATTACAAACCTGTTTGTTCTTGAAAACAACAAGCCTATCGGCATCATACACATTCATGACTTGTTAAACAACGGGATAGTATAAAAATCAAATAAAGGATAATATATATGAAACTTGAATCAACAACAGCACAAAATTCATTCAAATACGGTTGGTTATTATCAAGGATTTGGCCGTATATAAGACCATACATGTTTAGAATAGTTTTAGGATTTTTGGTAGCGGTGCCGTTAGGGCTTTTAGACGGTGTTACGGCATTTGCACTAAAACCGTATATGGATTATGTAATAGGTGGGAAAAGTCTTGATTTTTCGATTTTGGGACATACATGTATTATTACAAGTGTTCAGATGGCATACATTCTGCCTTTTGCTGTGATTGCATTTGCAGGTATTCAGGGTGTATTGAGATATCTCAATGGTTATCTCTCAACATGGACATCCCAAAGAATTACAAATGACGTAAAGTTCGACTTATTCTCAAGACTTATTCATATGCACCCGCAATTTTATGATGAAAACAGCTCCGGTGTAATTATCCAAAGGTATATGGGGGATCCTCAGACAGCAGCAACAGGCATTGTTGACCAAATAAAAAATATAACCACAAGTCTTTTTGGCGCATTAGGTTTGATAGCAGTAATGCTTTACAGCTCTTGGAAACTTGCAATTATTGGTGTTGTTGTGTTGTGTGCAGCATTTATTCCCGTTGCACTTATTAGAAAAAGAATTAAAAGCGCATCAAACAAAAACATGGTAATAGGTGGAAATATAACCACAAATATCAATGAGACCTATTCAGGGAACAAAGTTATGGCCGCATATCAACTGCAAGATAGACAAGATAAATATTTCAGACAACAGACTTGGAACTCATTTAACATAAATATGTCTCTTTATAAAAGAGCAGGTTGGATGTCGCCTATAATGTATCTGATTGCATCATGCGGAATTGCAACAGTTTTGGGCTTTGGAACATATTTAATAAATTCGGGACAAATGACTGCGGGAAGTTTTGCGTCATTCGTAACTTCTTTGCTTTTACTCTACAAACCTGTTAAAACTTTGGGTAATACTCTGACAAATATCCAAAATTTATTTGTTGCAATGGGACGTGTATTTGAATTGTTTGATTTAAAACCTGAAATCATTGACAGACCGAATGCAAAAGAGCTCAAAGGACTTGACGAATCAATTATATTTGAGCACGTAGAATTTGAATACCTGCCAAATGAGCCTGTATTAAAAGATTTTAATCTTGTCATACCCAAAAATCAAACTCTTGCGATTGTCGGAAATTCAGGCGGAGGAAAATCAACACTTGTAAACCTTATACCTCGCTTCTATGATATTAAATCTGGCTCAATAAAAATTGACGGTACAGATATAAGAGAATATACAATTAATTCTTTGAGAAAAAATATCTCTATGGTATTTCAGGATAATTTCTTATATTCCGGAACAATTAGAGAAAATATCATGATGGGTAATTTTGATGCTACAGAAGAAGATCTTAAACAAGCAATTATATCTGCTCATCTTCAAGAAATGATACATGATTTACCAAACGGACTTGACACAATGCTCGGGGAAAGGGGGTTGACTCTTTCAGGCGGACAAAGGCAGAGAGTGGCAATAGCAAGAGCCATGTTAAGGAATGCGCCAATTGTTATACTTGATGAAGCAACTTCTGCACTTGACAATGAATCAGAAGCAATTGTTCAGAAGGCTATGGACAATCTCATGAAAGAGAGAACCGTCTTTATTATTGCTCACAGACTTTCTACTATCAAAAATGCAGACCGAATTGCAGTTATCAACGAGGGCGAACTTGTTGAACTCGGGACACACGAACAGTTGATGAGTATTGAAAACGGTCAATATAAAAGCCTTTATGAAATGCAATTTAAAAAACAGGAAACACCCGTTTTAGAACATACAAGTTGCTAAAAGCCTGTAAATGTTAAGAAAAATCTCAATTTTGTTAATATCTTGCATGTTTTTTAATTCCATATATAATAGTCATGTTTAGTTAAGAAAGGAGATTTGTTATGAACAAAGAAGAATTAGTTGCTGAAATCGCTAAAAGCGCAAAAGTTTCTAAAAAAGATGCTGCATCTGTATTGGCTGCAACAATCGAAACTATTGAAAAAGCTGTAAAAAAAGGTGACAAAGTTACATTAGTAGGCTTTGGTACTTTCGAAGCACGTAAAAGAGCTGCAAGAACAGGCAGAAACCCACAAACAGGCAAAGAAATCAAAATTGCTGCAAAAACAGTTCCTGCATTCTCAGCTGGTAAAAAATTCAAAGAATTAGTAAAATAGTTCTTTATAAGAATTTCATAAAAGACCGTCGAACGAATTGTTAGGCGGTCTTTTAAAATTAACAATTATTATTTATTACCCTCTTTTACGCTCGCCTATACGTTTCTGGCGGTAACCGTATAGAGCATAAATCAAAAAACCGATGACAAGCCAAATGATAAAGTAATTTGAAGATGTTTCTAATTTATTTAACGAGAAGAAAATAAGTACAAGACATATCAAGATACCTATCATAGGCAAGACTGGAGACCACGGAACTTTAAATGGTCTTGGCGTATCGGGGTTAGTATTTCTTAATATCAATACCGCAAGACAGATAATTACAAACGAAGTGAATGTACCGTAATTGCATAAATCAGCAGATATTTTCAAATCCATAAACAAACCGCAGATAATAACCACAATCCCTGCAATCCAAGTCATAACATGCGGGGTTCTAAATTTTTTATGAATCATACGCCACGAGCGCGGCAAAAATCTGTCACGGCTTATTGCATACAAAATTCTTGTTGTTCCTAATTGATAAACAAGCAGAACCGTTGTCAAAGCGCACAACGCACCGACTGAAATCAATCCTGCAAACCAATCTTTACCGACAAACTTCATTGCATGCGCTATCGGTGCAAGTGAATCAATTTGATGCAGAGGAACAATTCCCGTTAAAACAAGTGCAACACAAACATACAATATTGTGCAGATAACAAGCGTACCCAAAATAGCAATTGGCAAATCTCTCTGCGGTTTTTCGGTTTCCTCGGCTGCTGTTGAAATAGCATCAAAACCTATATATGCAAAAAATATTGTAAATGTACCCATCAAAATCCCGGTTACAGGTTCAACAGCCGGTAAAAACGGATGCAAGTTTTCCGGTTTGACATAATGCGAGCCGATGATAATGAACGACAAAATCATAAACATATTCACGCCGACCATTATACTTGCAACCCTTGTAGATTCTTTTACACCCTTGATAAGCAGTAAAGTCAGCACAAGAACAATAACAACTGCAGGTAAATTGACCGCAACAGGAATTTTGTCAAACAAAAACGGAATTTTATCGTGAATATCCCAGCCGTACCTATGGCACATTGTATATAATGCTCTGTAATCATATCTTAACCAAATTGGGAAATTTAGAATAAAATCAGGCAGATAGGCTCTGAAACCTTTTAAAAAGTGCATAAAGTATCCTGACCACGCACTTGCGACCGTAATATTACCGATAGCATACTCCAGCATCAAAATCCAGCCAACCATCCAAGCCATAAATTCGCCCATAGTTGCGTAAGTATAAGTGTAAGCACTCCCAGCAACAGGTATCATTGAAGCTATTTCACTGTAACAAAGAGCGGGAACGATACACGCGACTGCCGCCAAAACCATCGAAATTACTATAGCATGACCTGCACCTACGCTTTCAGAGTTTCCCGTAATGGCAGCACCGATAATAGCAAAAATACCTGTTCCGACAACAGCCCCAATACCAATTACGATTAGGTCAAAAACATTAAGAGTCTTTTTTAATTCCGATTTTTTACTTGTCTGAATTAAATCTTCTATACTTCTTTTTTTGAATATATTTCGGCAGATATTTTTCAGTAATTCCATTATACTATTTATTTTCACTTTCTTCTCTTAAAAACCCATGAACGAGTTCTCTGTGAATCTTGTTTTCATTATCTCTGTTTTTAATAAAGCCGTAGAGCAGATAAAAAATTGCGCCAACACCTAACCAAACAGGGAATAACAAAGCAGAACTACCTGCTTCCATTGATTTATAAACCATAAGTCCACCACAGCAAACAATACCTAATATAGGTAAAAGCGGTGACCAAGGAACTTTAAACGGTCTTGGTCTGTTCGGATCGGTGTGTCTTAAAATCAAAACCGCAAGACAAACTATTATGAATGATGTGAATGTACCATAGTTACAAAGTTCTGCGGCTACACTCAAATTCAGTGTTAATATTCCTACAACCGCAAGTCCTCCGACTGTCCAAGTTAAAAGCGCAGGAGTTTTAAATTTCGGGTGAATTTTCTGAAATCTTTTTGAAATAAAATGGTCACGGCTCATTGCGTATAAAATTCTTGTTGCCGCCATTTCTAAAACAAGCAGAACAGAAGTCAAGCCCGCAAGAGAACCGATAGAGATTAATCCTGCCGCCCAATTCTGTTTCGCAAGAATCATACAGTATGCCATCGGTGCTTTAAGGAAATCTGCACTGACAGGACTGCTTGTATCAACCATACCCGTTAAAACCAATGCAACAAGTACATAGACAATGGTTGTAACTATTAAAGAACCGATAATTCCGACAGGCAAATCTTTCTGCGGGTTTTTACATTCTTCCGCAGCAGTAGCAAGAGCATCAAACCCGATATATGCAAAGAAAATTAAAAATGCGCCTGCAAAAATTCCCGCTGCGCCATTTGGTGCAAACGGTGTCCAATTTTCAGGTCTTACAAAGAATGCTCCCGCAATTACAAACAATGCAATTACGGCTAGTTTTATTACAACCATCAACCCTGCCATTTTCGCCGAATCTTTTGTACCTTTGACCAATATCGCAGTCATTAAAACTACTATTAAAATAGCGGGTAAATTTATACAAATCGGAACCCCAAAAATTGTCGGAACGGACAAATCAGGATTTTCTGCTACCATTTTTGAAACAGTAAACACATCATTTGTAAGCCAAACGGGAATATCCTTAACCCAAGGCATTGCATGAGAAAATCCCTGCAAAAACTGCATCAGATGATTTGACCAAGCGCACGCGACAGCAATAAACCCGATAGCATACTCAAGCATCAAAACCCAGCCTACCATCCACGCAGCGAATTCACCCAATGTTGCAAAGGTATATGTGTAAGCACCGCCCGCAACAGGTATCATAGTTGCAAATTCACTGTAACACAAAGCCGAAAATACACACGCAACAGCGGCAATAATCATTGAAATAACAAGCCCCGGACCTGCACCAAGTGAAGAACCGCCGCCTGCCGCCGCAATACCGACAATTGCAAAAATTCCCGAACCGATAATCGCACCGACACCGAGGATAATCAAATCCCATACGCCAAGTGTTTTTTCAAGATTACTTGATTTTGCATCGGCAAGCATTTCATCGGGGTTTTTGATTCTTGTAATATTTTTCAGAAAATTGCGTGTAAATGTCGCTCTGTTAAATTTTTCAGCCATTTGTGTTCCTTTTCTCTATTTACATTCCACCTGTTAAAATACGGGATGAGGGGTTACTTGCAAAGTGGAAATCCCATTTCTGCACGTTGCTCAACATAAAGTTTTGCAACCGCTGAAGCCATGGTTCTAACTCTACCAATAAAGTTGTTGCGTTCATCTTTGCTTATTACCCCTCTTGCATCAAGAAGGTTAAAAGTATGAGAACATTTTAAAACGTAATCATAAGCGGGCAAAACAAGGTTAGAATTTACGCAGTTATCAACTTCTTTTTGGTAAAGTTCAAAACTTTTGAATAAATCATCCGCATTTGACACTTCAAAATTATATTTGGACTGTTCAACTTCGTTTTGGTGGTAAACTTCGCCGTAAGTGAGGTTATCATTCCACAAAATATCAAATACCGAAGATTTGTTTTGCAGATACATTGCAATTCTTTCCAAACCATAGGTTAATTCCAACGCAACGGGTTTAATTTCAAGTCCGCCAACCTGCTGGAAGTAAGTAAACTGAGTAACTTCCATCCCGTCAAGCCAGACTTCCCAGCCGACACCTGCCGCACCCAAAGTCGGGGATTCCCAGTTATCTTCAACAAAACGAACGTCGTGTTCTTTCAAATCAATTCCCATAGCCTCAAGACTGCGCAAATAAAGTTCCTGCGCATCATCAGGACAGGGTTTAAGAATAACTTGGAATTGGAAATAATGCCCCAAACGATTCGGGTTTTCGCCGTAACGTGCGTCTGTCGGACGTCTGCAAGGTTCAATCATAGCGGTTGACCACGGTTCAGGGCCCAAAACTCTTAAAAAAGTTGCGGGGTTCATAGTTGAAGCGCCCTTTTCAATGTCATAAGGCTGTTCGATTATACATCCGTAATCAGCCCAGAATTTTTGTAAATTTAAAACTAAATTTTGAAAATTTAATGCCATAACATATTCCAATATTGTATAGTGTACACTCGTTTTACCAGAGTATTACAAAAATAGTATTAATACAAGAAAATATTAAAAATATGATACAAAAAAAGCGGAGAATATTTCCCCGCAATAAGATAAGTTAAGTTTTTGTTAAATAAAGTTTTATTTTTTTGTAATTAAACCTAATTCTTTATACCTTGTGTGCATAGTATTAAATTTATCAGTATAATGTGTTTTCTTTTTTCCGGGGAAAATAGAGCGTAATTTGTATTCATAATATTTAAACCAATTCGGCTTCAAAATTTCTATAATTTTTTTCTTAATAACATTGAATAATAATTGTTCATAAAATGGTGTTTTTCTGGCATAGGACCAAAAAATTTCTGCATAATCAGCACTAATATAATCCCATGGTTTTCTGAATCCTGAATAGTGAACTATATACGGTTTCTGAGCAGCTTCAAGATAGTTAGTTTTATAATCTCCCGAAATATTATTTATAAAAACAGAAAAACTGTGGCTATCAAGCATAAAATCCCATTTATTATGAATAAGTTTTACTTTACCCTCAAAAAGAATATTCATAATATCCTGATCTAAAAACCATAAATTTTTGATTTCAAAAGTCGATAACAATTGTGATTTATATCTGTCTATATTGATATTTTTTATATTAAAAATAACAAAACCCGCATTAAAATAGTTATGCGGTTCTTTTAGATTCAGAACATTTATCATGTATTTTTTTCGTTCGGATAGACTATCCAGAATTGCAGAAGCTGTATCTTTAACTGATATTAATGAATTATCTCCAAATTCAATATTAAACAATTCCTCAATACTATAATCCGTGCACATATCAGTATCAAGGTACATTACTTTTTCATAATCTGGCATTATAAACGGTATAAATAATCTGTAAAATGTTGCAATACTCCAATAGCCTTTTGCTTTAAAAGAAACATTAGGAAAATTATTACTTATGTATTCCGTAATATCTATGAATCTTAAACTGAAATTCGCAGGAAGCATTCTCTCTAATAAAAATTGATTACGAATACTTATGTCTTTTGCAAATACTAATAGGTCGTATTTGCGTTCAGAATTAGAATTATCAATTATAGACCGCAATAATACTCCGAAATATTTTGCATAATTATTATCGGGACAAAATACTATATTAATTGATTTTTTGTCATCAAATGCAGGCATTATAACAGAATGATTTTTCATATATGACTTAATCCCCCACTAAGAACGAATCCCACTTTATTGAATTGAATAAAATATTTTTGCGTTTTTTATTACGGGTTATAGTCTTAAAAAAAGTAATGCCGAATAATTTATATTTTTTAGTACGAGATTCAAGCAAATTTATATCAATATTTTTGTCTAAGAAAAATTTAAACATTGAAGCTTCGGCTTTCTTAAAATCACATTTAGTTTTTGTTGAATTTACTGTTATCAAACTGCCATTCAATTTTCTATAAAAATATACAATATCCGGAACGCTTACTAGTTTTGTCATATAATACAGATATTTGTGGGTAACACAGACATCTTCATATATCATTCCCTCAGGGAATTTTACTCCAGAATTTATCAAACTCTTGCGCTTATATAATTTATTCCAGACATGATTCAAATCAGGCAAAGCGCACAAATTTAATTTTTCGACATAGTCTGTTGCAACTTCTTCTTTTTCAATTTTTAAAATATATTCAGATTTCTTTTCATTTCCCCTTATGATACTTGCGACCGAAATGTCTGCATTATATTTTTCACATGCATTGTAAAGGTTTTCAAAATAATCATTACTTATAAGATAGTCATCAGAATCGATGAATGCGACGTATTTACCTGTCGCAATATCCAATCCGTTGTTCCTTGCAGCAGAAACTCCTTGATTTCCCTGATTTAAAATTATGAATCTTGCATCTTTTGATGCATATTCATTTAAAATATTTAATGACCCATCTGTTGAACCGTCATCGATACAAATTATTTCTATATCCTTAAATGTTTGCTTGATAATACTGTCAAGACATTCAGGCAAATATTTTTCTACGTTATAAACAGGTATTATTACTGAAATCTTTAGCATACATGTTCTCCTATTGGCTACATATATTATATGCATAAAAAATTATGTAGTCAATAAGACTACATTATTATACTTCCGTCAGTGTCAAAATATTAGCATATATGAATACGAAAAATAATTAGACTAAAGTCTAATTTTTAGCAGAAATATTGTCATATCTTAATAATATTTCCATGCTTAAAATCCCAAAAACTTCGTTCTCACAAGGGCTACAGCAAATTTTTCAAATATAATTTAGTATTAGTTTATGAACAATCAGACTACAAAAATTTATTCATTAGGAAGAAATATTTTTGCAAAAAGACGAGAGTGTGGTTATTCCCAAAACAAACTTGCTGAAATTTTGGATATATCAAGAGAACATTTGGCAAAAATTGAAACCGCAAAAAGAACTGTCAGTTTTGATTTATTGATAAAAATCGCAGAAGCGTTAAATGTTAAAGTTCGTGACTTAATTGATTTTTAGATTCTATACTATATAATAATTTTATTATGGCTAATAAAATCATTATATTTTCGGGGAAACAATATAGTGGGAAAGATACGGCAGCAAAGATTATGCTTGAACTTATGCCTGATTTCAGACGTTGTGCGATGGGGGATATTATTAAACTCACCTACGGCAAAGAGAAAGGCTTGACCTACGAAGAAATCGAAAAAAACAAACCGCTTTACAGGCAGGATTTGATAAATTTAGGCAACTGGGGCAGGGCACAGCACCCAGATTACTGGCTGGAAAAAATTCTTGAACAGGGCGGAAACATTATGGTGACTGATGTTCGTGTTCAGCATGAATACGACATGTTCAAAAATGCAGGCGCCATTACAATAAGAGTTGAAGCATCAAGGCAAACCCGTTTGCAAAGGGGCGGTTCGCTAACAGGCGAAACCGATGTCACTGAAATTGGTTTAGACCATATCAAAGATTGGGATTATATTATTGATAACAATTCGGATTATGAGAATTTAAAAAATCAGGTTATCAAAATAGTTGAAGATTTAAGGAATAAGTAATGAGTGAATTTCCGTTTGAACTTGACGATTTTCAAAAGGAAGCATGTGAGATTATAGACAAAGGCGAAAGCGTTGTGGTTTGCGCTCCGACAGGCGCGGGTAAAACAGTTATCGCTCAGCACGCAATAAATAACGCACTCAAAGAAAATGTGCGAATATTTTATACAACCCCTCTTAAAGCACTTTCAAACCAAAAATTTTACGATTTTTGCGAGCAGTACAGGCAGGACAATGTCGGGCTTTTAACGGGAGACACAACAATTAATCGCGATGCACAAATTGTCATTATGACAACGGAAGTTTTTCGAAATATGCTCTACGGCACAAATTTCGGTGCGGTCGCGGATAACTTAAAAGATGTTAAATATGTTGTTTTAGACGAAGTTCACTACATGAACGACGAACAAAGAGGAACTGTTTGGGAAGAGAGTATAATATACTGTCCGACAAATATACAGCTTATTGCTCTATCGGCAACAGTTGCAAATGGTCAGGAACTCACGGACTGGATAAATACGGTTCATTCAAAGACCAAACTTGTCAATACCGATTTTCGCCCTGTGCCGTTGAGATATTACTATTTTGACAGTTCTCAGCCGTTAAAACTTCTGCCTTTACTGACACCGTCAGGGCAGTTGAACACCAAAATCCGACCCGAAAAACCACAATGGGCAAAAGGCGGACGGGATAAGCGCAAAAAATCTTACGTCAAACAGATAATTTCAAACCTTTATAATCAGGATATGCTGCCTGCGATATTTTTTACGTTCTCGCGCAAAAAATGTGACGAGCAGATGGAAAGGTGTTCGGGACTTGAACTTAACACAAAAGAAGAACAGCAAAAAATCAGAGAATTTATTGACGAATTTATCGCCGATAATCCGCACCTTTACGGAAACCGAAACATTGAATATTTGATTCAGGGGGTGGCATCGCACCATGCCGGATTATTACCCGCATGGAAAAATTTGGTTGAAAAGCTCTTTCAGCAGGGCTTAATCAAGGTAGTTTTTGCAACGGAAACTCTTGCCGCAGGTATAAACATGCCTGCACGTTCGACTGTTATAAGTTCAGTGAGCAAACGAACAGATTCTGGACACCGTATGCTTACCGCCAACGAATTTTTGCAGATGTCAGGCAGAGCAGGACGCAGAGGGATGGATGAAGTCGGATATGTAACGGTTGTAGGAACATCTTTTCAGTCGCCTGAGGAAGTCGCAAATCTTGTCCAAAGCGATTCCGATCCGTTAGAGAGCAAATTTTCGCCGAGTTATTCAATGGTTTTGAACCTTTTACAAAGATTTGATTTGGATGAATCAAAAGAGTTGATATTAAAAAGTTTTGGCTATTATTCATCCGATTACCGCCTGAAACCGATTTTGAAACTCATTGAAACCTACGACAGAGAACTTGATGAACGTGCATTTGTATGTCCTTACAAACAAACTGATGACGATTTGCAAAAATATGACAGGATAAGATTTTTATACGTTCAAAACAGGCAAACCTATAAAAAAATTCTTAATCAAGAAAAGAAACGCAAACGCCCACTTTCACCTGAAGTGATAGAATTTGGTCAGCGAAACAAAGAAGAATTAAAACAGATGCAGTCCTATGCGTGCGACAACTGCAAATTTTACAAAAAGCACTCCAAAAATATCGAGGTTGTCAAGCGTTTGGAATCAAAGAAAAACCAACTTTATAAAGAAATTGAAAACCAAAAAGATATTTATTGGAACAAGTTTTTGGCACACCGCAAAGTTTTAGAGGAATACGGTTATCTCGTAAATGATTACCCGACAGACAAGGGCAAAACGACTTCGCAGATAAGAGGGGAAAACGAACTTTATCTTGCAGAAATTATCTTCTCCGGACTTTTGGAAGAACTGACACCATCAGCACTTGCCGGGGTGCTTTGTGCAATTACAACAGAAGATTTAAGAATGGAAATTCCTTATTTTCCCTTTAGCGAAAACGTCAGAAAAACTTTGAATAAAATAAGAAATATTAAACGTAAGTTAGAAAAAATCCAGAATTATCACGACATTGAAGCCCCGCTTTATGTAAACCCATACTTTAGTTCAATGATAGAACTCTGGGTTGAGGGGGCGGAATGGGAAACCATTGTCGGTTCTATGCAGGATGTCGGCGAAGGCGATATTGTAAGGGCATTCAAACGCACAGTCGATGTTTTAAGACAACTGACGGTTATTGATAATATCCCCGAGCCTCTTGTATTTACAGCACGCGAAGCCATCGAAAAAATCATGCGTGAACCGGTGAATGTCGATTAGGGGTAAATGTTTAATTTACGCCCTGTTCTTCCATAACATACTGCGGATTAACGGCAAGCCACTTAAATGTTTGTTGTTCGATTTCCGGAATATCAATGATAAATGTTCCGCCGTAACGACCTCTTGAAAATACGAGATAACCCTCTTTTGCAAGATTATGGAATGCTTTGCGGATAGTATTCGGACTTAAATCGAGCATTTTTGACATTTCCATAATAGAGGGTAATTTTTCGCCTATGTCGTATTCTTCCGCTATCATACGTTTAATTCTGTTTTGAGTTTTTTCGTAATGATAAAAAGCGGTATCTTTTGCGGGTGCAAAAATTGACATCTCCGGCTTTACACTAACCGAATTATCATTGGGCAGTTTTATAACAGTCGTACCGTATTTCCCGCGTCTTGGGAGTATTATTCCTCTTTGCGTAAGAATTCTCAAAGCATCATGTACCGTTTTTAAACTTGCTTTTAAGGATTGAGCCAAAACAGAATGGGGAGGAATTTTATCCCCTACTTTAAGGCTACTTGAAATATAATTTTCCAAATCTTTTACTACCATATCAACCAATGTAGTTGATTTTGATGAAGTTTCCTGCTTGACATCAAAATCAAGAGATTTTAAAACCCAGCCATATTCGTTAGCATTTTTAAACTTATGTTCCAAAACACCTTGAGCCGTAAGATAATCAAGAGCTAGTCTGGTTGTATTAGAGCTATATCCTATTATTGAGGCAATAGCCCTTGACGAAGGTAAAGTCATTCCAATCTTATAACCAGCATTTATAATGTTTAATTTTATAACCTCAGATGCCATATCACGTTTTGAAGTCAGTTTTCTCATCGTAGTAACAGGCTTTTTGTAATCTCTTACCAAAGTACCTATACACTGTTTCGATTCAACATATCCCAAATCTTCTATATATCGAAAAGCATTCTGCATTGTACCGATACTTACCCCCAATTTGTAAGCAAAATCAGCCTTAGACGGCATGATATTATTAACTTCAATTTTGTTGTTCTTTAGTGCATGCTCAATATATTTGATGAGCCATTTGCCGATTACAACCGATTTTGATTCTGAAATGTCTTTTAACTCGGGCAATTCAATATCGACCTGTGATATATCAATAGCCGTAAAACTTGATTTTCTTGGGAATATATACTCTTTATTCATTACTTTCTGCCTCTTTTTTGTTTTTAATAATACACTATTTGTAAAAAAACATCAAGATATTTTTTGCTATGTTAATATATCATTTTAAAAATTATTTACAAATTCAAAATCTTTATTGACGGCAATTAAAAAATATTCAATACTGTAATTATGGCAAAACAAAAAGTAATAGCACTCGTAGATTGCGATTCCTTTTTTGTATCTTGCGAACAAAAAAGAGATACCAAATTAAAAAATAAACCCGTTTGTGTGTTATCAAACCCTGACGGATGTGTCATTTCGCGTTCAAAAGAGGCAAAGCAGATGGGCGTACGTATGGGCGAACCGTATTTTATGGCAAAAAAAGAACACCCCAAAGCCATTTATCCGATTGCAGACCACGAATATTACGCATTGGTATCACATCAAGTAATGTCAGTTTTGCAGGATTTTAGCCCATATGTTCAGATTTATTCGATTGATGAGGCATTTGTTGATTTAACGGGGCTACAAAGGCTATATAACAAAAATTACTATGAACTTGCGCAAATGTTAAGACAAAGAGTACTAGATGCGGTTGATATTCCCGTATCGATAGGAATAAGTTCGTCCAAAACGCTGGCAAAATTGGCATCTGACAAAGCAAAAAATGTTGAATCGCATATATATCAGATTAATACCGATAACATTTCAGAAGAACTTCAAAATACAAAAATAGAAGAAATTTGGGGTATCGGCAGACGATTAACAGACAGAATGAGAAAAAACGGGATAATTACGGCGCTTGAACTTGTCAATAAATCCGACAGCTGGCTTGACAAACAAATCGGAATACACGGAATAGAACTTCGCCACGAGTTGCTGGGCGAAATGACTTCCCCTGTCATAAACGAAACAACCACCCCAAAATCAATTCAGAACACAAGAGCATTCGGGATTTTTACATCTGATTTTAATTTCATAAAAAATGAGCTTAATATGCACATTCACACGTCATGTGCAAAGTTAAGACATCACGACACGAAATGTTTGCAGGTCGGGGTTATGCTCAGAACAAAAGATTTTAGGGTATTTTTTACAAAACAGGATTTGAAAACCCCGACAGATTTTGAACTTGAGATTTCAAAAGTTGCCATAAAACTTTTGAAAGAAATTTATAATCCAAATATTTTATATCGTGCAACAGGAGTTGTGCTTGAAAAAATTGGCGAGCAAGGAACAGAACAACTGTCGCTTTATACCGACACGGAACAGAGTGAAAAACAGCGTAAACTAACTCAATGCTTTGACAAACTCGAAAAGAAAATGGGCAAAAATATCGTAAAAATCGGGTTTATGAAATAGTTTTTTTTGTAAAAAGTTTGACATGCCCGCTATATTCCTGTCATAATAGAAAAAATATCATACTTGGGATAGTTTATGTACATAAAAAAGTTGGAAATAGATAACTTCAAATCTTTTGCCAATAAGACCGAGATACCTTTGCTTGAAGGGTTTACCTCGATAACAGGTCCGAACGGTTCGGGTAAAAGTAATATTATAGACAGCGTAATGTTTGCACTGGGATTGCGCAACGGCAGTGCTTTGCGTATTGAAAATGCCGCAGATTATATTACGGCATTTAATAATCGTAGTGAAGCATTTGTAAGGGTGACATTTGGCGGAGTGACTGGCTACGATGAACTTACTATCTCAAGACGCATCAAAAAGGGTTCGCAAGGGTATAATTCAACATACTATCTCAATGATAAAGTCGAAACACTAACCAACATAAAAGCGGTGCTTGAAGAATACAATGTCACCCCAAACAGTTACAATGTTGTAATGCAATATGACATAAATTCGATTATCGGTGCCACTTCAAAAAATCGTCGTGCAATGATTGATGAAATAGCCGGAGTTGCAGATTTTGACCGTCGTATAGATCAGGCAAAAGGCGAACTTGAAAAGGTTGAAACTCGTGTTCAATCGGCAACATTGATTTTATCTGAAGTAGCCTCACAACTTGAACAACTTAAAGAAGAACGTGAAGTAGCAATTAAATACAAAAAACTTCAAGACGAAAAACAAGGACTTGAAGCTCAAATAGGAACCGTCAGATTTTTTGATTTAAAACGCAGCATTGAACTTGCACACGAAAATATTCTCAAGGCAAATAAAGAACGCCAGGAAAAAGTGAATCTTTCAAAAGATTTGGAAGAACGTATCAAGCTCATTAATGAGAAATACGAAGAACTGGACAAAAAACTTAAAGAACAAGGACAAGATGAAAGAGATAAATTAAAGGAAGAAGAAAGTAAATTATCTGCACAAATTCAATCCAAAACAAGCGCCATAGACTATTCGGAAAAACAGATACAAAAGAATCTTCAAGCAGTCGAAAATGCTAAAAACGGGATTGAGCAATTTAAGAAAAAAATTGAAGAAGAAAAACTTAATATTAAACTTGCCAATGATAAAGTTGAAATAATAAAAGGACAGATTAAAGAAAAAGAAGAAGAACTGACTCAAAAACTCAAGGACTTATCCGGTTTGAGCTCAACAGCAGATAAGTATATTCAAGAGAGGAATGAAACGTCCAAAGCATTGGACGCATTAAAAGATAGAGATAATGAACTTTTAAAAATCTCATTACCCAAAGAAAATGAATTAAAAAATCTTAAAAAAGATATTGAAGAAGCAAAAGAATTTATAACAAATGCTCAAAAAAGCAAAACAGAATTTTCGGGTAAAAAAGCAGACAAAGAACTTGAAGTAGAAAACCTCAAAAAAGAGATGGAAGAGCTCAAACAGGTACAGGCTTCCACCTTAAAAAAACACGATGATATAAAAACGGAAATAGAAGATTATGAACATGATGCAAGAGTAGCTTACCGCAAATTTACTGAATTAGAAGCGCAAAAATCAGCATCTTCAGGCGGAGGTACAACGCTCCCCATTTCTACCATTATGAATGCAAAACTTCAGGGAGTTCACGCTCCGATTATGCAATTGGGTAAAGTTGATGATGAATATTCGGTTGCATTAAATATAGCATTCGGCGGACGACTTGCAAATATTATCGTCGATGATACTCATGCTGCAAACACTGCAATAGAAATTTTAAGATCTTCACATTCGGGAACTGCAACATTTATACCTTTGAATAAAATTCGTAAAGCTCCTTCAAGTCTTCATTTGCCTAAAGATAAAGGCGTTATTGATTACGCCATAAACCTTGTAGATTTTGAAGATATGTATATTGATGCTTTTTATCATGCAGTTGGGGAAACTCTTATTGTTGAAGATTCCGAAACTGCTGAAAAATTAATCGGCAAATACAGAATGGTTACTTTAGACGGGAAATTATACGAAAAATCTGCAGCCATCACTGGCGGATATATAAAGCAAGGGATGCTCGGATTTGGCAAAAACGATGATAAAGAACTTGAAAATGCAAAGAAAAAAGTTGAAGAACTTCAAAAAAAATATAACGATGCGATTGCAAAACGTAAAGAATTAGAGGACAAACTCGAAAAAATAAGAAGTTCATATTCAAACGCTCAAACAGAGTACTCCAAGTCGAAAATTGAACTCAATAATATGGTAACTCAATATGAAAACAGCCAAGGATTGTTAGATTCAAAACAAATATTTATTGACGAAAACGAACCAAATATTGAAAAATTAAACAAAGAACTTGATAAAATTGAAAATCAAAGGATAGAGCTTTCTGACAAAATTCAAACCTCTCAAGACAGATTAAATGAACTTAACGAACTTTTGGGTGATAAAAATCTGTCGGAACTTAAAGAAAAAACTCAAGGAATAGAAGAGGAAATCAGAACTTTTAAAGACAATCTGATGAACGTAAAAAATGAAATTAACGGTTTTGAAACTCAAATCACATTTAACGAAACACTCATAGAAGCGAGAAATAGCGATATTATTAACAATACCCAAACTAACGAAACCCTTAAAACCGATATTGACACTTACAAAAAAGAAATCGGTCAGTTAGAGGAACAATTAAGTGCACTGTCTGATAAAATTAAAGTTATTGATACAAAAATCGGGGCGCTGGTGAAGGAAAAAGAAGATATTAACGAGAAATTGGTTCAGTTAAAATCTGATAAAGCAGTAAATCTTAAAGATATTGAGGGTGTTGAAGAGCAGATTGAATCCTTTAAAACAAGACGCAAAGAACTTGAACCGCAACTCGAAGATGCACGTCAAATACTCACTGACAGCGGGATTGATATTGAAAAATTAGAACCTGTTCAAATTTCAATAGATGAACTTAATGCAAAAATTCAACGTCTTGAAAAACGTATGCAAGATTTAGGGGATGTAAATATGCGTGCGATTACAAGCTATGAAGAAAAATCGCAACGTAAAGAGGAACTTGATGAACAAATCCAAACACTTTCAACCGAAAGAAGTGCTATCTTAGAAAAAATGAACGGCTTTGAGAAACAGAAAAAGGAAGCATTTATGACTACATATACAGCCATAAATGAGAACTTTAAAGATATTTATCATCAATTATCAGAAGGCGAAGGCAGGCTTATTCTTGAAAACGAAAAAGACCCGCTATCAGGCGGTATGACAATAGAAGCAAAACCGAGAGATAAAATCACAAACAACAAACTCGGGGCATTATCTGGTGGTGAAAAAGCTCTCACCGCACTTGCGCTGGTATTTTCTATTCAGAAATATCTTCCTGCACCATTCTATGCCCTTGATGAAGTTGATGCAAGTTTAGATGCAATGAATGTAGAAAGAATTGCAGATATGATTAAAAAACAGTCAAATGATACCCAATTTTTGGTAGTTACACACAAACCTTTGATGGTTGCGGCAGCTCACAGAGTAGTCGGAGTAACACAAAAAGAAAAAGGTAAGACTAAAGTAACAGGTGTTCAAAACAATGGATAATGCAATTATAAACGGAGAAGATTTAACTATATACGAAGGGTTGAGCTCACACGAAGCCAATGACGGTATAGGCATACTTGTAGAAATGGCAAAATCAGGTAAAATAGACCCTTGGAACATTGATATTGTTGACGTTACGGAAAAATATCTTCAAAAAATGATGGAAATGAATTCTCTAAATCTGAAAGTCGCAAGCAGAACTTTTTTATTTGCAGCGATTTTATGCAGAATGCAGTCTAACGTTCTGGCAGGTTTAACACTTGAAGAATTTCAAGACACTGAAGAACCTGAGATGATATATGATGAAAACGGATTGCCTGTCAATGATTATATTACAGAAGAAGATTTTGTTCCGACAAACAACATTGTAAGATGGGATGAGGCTTTAAAGAGAAGAACCAGCGTAAGAATGAATCGCAACAGAACGGTTACATTGAAAGACCTTATTAAACAACTGGAGTTTTACGAAAAAATTGAAGCCCGTGCAAACCTCAAGGATGCACAGCAAAGAGCACGCCGAAGAGTTCATGATTTCTCGAGAATGACAACAAACGACATAATTACAAATATGTCGGGAGATGCTCTTATAGAGGAAGCCGTTTTAAAACTCAAAGACAATATCGAACAAATTTTTCAGAACAAAGAAAAAATTGAATTATCAGATTTATACATTTTGGGAATGGACAGAGTTACATCTTATATGGCTTTGCTATTCTTGAGCCGCGACACAGATTATGATTTAGAACAAAAAGAATTCTATTCCGATTTATTTGTTGTAAAGGGAGGGTGCTATGCAACAGCTTAAATCAAGAATTGAAGCCGTTTTGTTCGTTACGGCAAGAGCGTTGTCGCTTGATGAAATCTGCGTTTATGTTGATGCTGAAGCAGAAGAAGTTGAACAAGCACTTTTAGAACTTATTATGGATTATTCGTCGCGTGACGGCGCTTTAGAAATTGATGATGAAGACGGTTATATTTTGCAGGTAAAAGAAGATTTCTCAGATATTGTCGAACGAATTTGTCCGATAGATTTATCTGCCGCGGTATTGAGAACATTATCAATAATCGCTTTAAAAAAGACAATAAGGCAATCCGAACTTGTCAAACTCCGTTCAAATGCTTATGAACACATCGCAGAACTTGTTGAAAAAGGACTTGTTTCAAAGCATAAAGACAAAAACGGAAGAAGTATTAATCTAAAAACCACTCCTAAATTTAAAGAATATTTTAAAATAACTGGCGACATAAACCAGCTTGCCGCACAAATGGAGAAAGAAATTAATGCTAAAAAAGATAATTAATGCTGTAATCCTTGCAATTATAGCAATTGTTTTGGGCTCATTTATTTGGAATAACACAATGATAAGCAGTCCTTATTATTTTAATAAGGGTAAAACTCTATACAATGCAGGGCAATATGACAGTTCAATTAAATTTTTTGAGCGTTCACTGCAAACTAACCCGAATAATCCAGCATCAAGATATTTTCTGACACTTGCCCTGACAAAAGGAACTCCGACATATTCGCATCAGGAAGCACTTTATAATATGGCAAATTCAAAAACTCATGATATGGCGCAGAGTTATGCAAAATCGCAAATTTATACAATGAAAGAGCTTCTCATTGAGGGAATGGAGGATAATTATATTTACAGTGCAGTTCAAAACAAAGATATTCTGCGCTGGAATACAGAAGCATTTCCTCTGAAAGTATATTTTGAGCAGACACACCCTAATTACAGGGATAACATAAAAAAAGCCTTTGATCAATGGGGGAAAGCCAGCGGTTTTTTACAATTTAAAGAAGTTTATAAACCTGAAGAATCGGATATTGAAATCAAATTTACCCCCTATTCCGGTCCAAAATGTACAAATGCAAACTGTGATTATGCAGTTGCAACAACAACAAGCACAACAGATAAATACCACAGACTGAACCGAATGATAATAACATTTAATAATACTGATCCTTACGGTGAAGAATTTTCAAATAATGAAATATACAATGCTTCCCTGCATGAAATCGGTCATGCACTGGGGATCTCCGGACATAGCAATAACCCTAATGATGTTATGTATGCAAGCAAGAATAGAACTTTCGGTTCGTATTCTCCATATTCAAACAATATTTTTTATCTTTCAAAAAGAGATTTAAATACACTCGCACTACTATACAGGCTTGCTCCGTCAATAACAAATTCAAAAGGCTGGTTCTACGAAAACCTTTATTACCCGCCATTGATTTTAGGTAATGACGAAGAAATATTAAAGAAAAAACTTGACGAATATCAAAAATATATTGACAACTACCCCAATTACAGCGGTAGTTATATCAATATCGCAACCGTTTATTCAAGTATGGGTAATAACAAAAAAGCACAAATGGCTCTTGACAGGGCTTTTGAACTTGCGACAAACGATAATGAAAAATATTTAATTTATTACAACAGAGCGATAATGTATTATAATAATCAGGATTTTAACTCGGCTCTTAATTGTGCAAAACAAGCTTTGGCTATCAAAAACGACGAAACAACAAACACACTGATTAATGATATACAAGAAACAATTAAGAAAATTAATCAATAGATTTTTTAGAAATTACAACAGCATTTGAAAGAGCTATTCCACCTGGTTGAGGAGGATTATTAACTATTGCTCCGTTAACATACATAACGGTCGAACCACCGCCGTCTAAATTTATTGCATTTACACAGCCTAAAGATTTCATAAGAGAGGCAAGTTCATTTAAAGTCAAACCGACAGAACTTCCCTCTCTCCCGTCTACTGCGACGATTATCAAATCATTATCTTTTGTATAACCTATTGCACTGCGAGGGTTTCTGCCACCGATAGCAAGAAGTTTTTCTTCTGATACATCAACATAAACACTGCCGTTTTTAACAAGATACGGCCCCCCGCTTATTATGTGCTTAACATTCTCCCATTTTGGCGACAAACCAAATTCCATTTCTATTTCAGGGGCCCCAAATAATGCACTTAATTTTTCTTTCGGGCCTACTAAAACGTAACCGTTTTCGGGAATCAAAAGGGGATTGGCGGAAGCGGAGATTATCCTGTTTCCCGAAATTTGCAACTGAACCCCATCTCTTGGCGAAACAGGAGCATATTTCCCCCAATCCCGTGTATAAGCAAGTACGTATGACGATAACATTCTCGGCTGATTTATATTGTCAATTTTAACTTCTTTTCCGTTTCCTCTTATAACGGCGTCAAATTTCACCCTGCTAACATCATAACCATCTTCAAAAATCCCAAGTGCAACACGATTATAAACAGGGCCTGTATATATTTTCCCGTCAATCATAAGAGTTCCCAAAGGAACACCGGACTGAGGTTTGAAAAACCCTCCGTTAATTGCCACAATAGAATTTGTCCTGCCTGCAATAGTTCTAAGCGTCGATTTATGATGCAATGTATAATTTGATGCCATAGCAGGCATAACTTCATAACCTTTTGCAATATTTTGATTCATTTCAACAATATTAATACGCACGGGACGTCCGCCGTAATATTTAACCATTTTTATATGTTTTATCCCGTCTGCAACATTATTAACCTTTGCCCCATTGTATTTTACATCGATTTTGTTATCAAAAATTCGTTTTTGATAATCCGAATCAAATTCTGCTCGAAGTTTGTCTCCTGTTTTATAAATCGACGGATTAGAAATAACCGTATTTGCTATTAAATCATTAGCATAAATCGGTGAATGAAAAGCAAATTGTGACAGAACCAAAGAAAATAAAATTGCCAAAGCAAGAATCAGTTCGCCTGTTTTGCTTAATCGCTCTATCTGATTATCCAATCTAAGCGTATCCATAGTTGCACCTATAGTTTAAGAGTAACCGGATACCTTTTTTATTAAAGAGTGGTGTGGGGTATAACACTCATCGAAGCCCTATTTGGGCATATAGGAATCTCCTACTACTATTGTAACATATTTTAACATTATTCTCAAGTGTTCTCAAGCCTTTTGCCGAAAGAATTTTACAAAACTAAATAGTGGCAAATGTACACTATATCAGTATTGTAGAGAACACACTTAATAAACTGCCCATTATAACTATTTAAAAGAAAAGGATTTATGTTATAATAAAATTGCCGTGCTCCACGGGGTGTTGCGAACTCTCGACCCGAAGCAAATGCGGGGTGCAGAGCCTGTTGTGAGGGCTTTACGGGCACGCAGGAATTTAGTGAAATTGTTGATATTAACATTTATGACGGCGTGAAATTTCGAACCGTGTCAGGGGGGAAACTCAGCAGCACTAAGAAAACCTTTGCGGGTGCCATATCTGTTAAAGTAGAGGACATTAAAGGAATGTGTGTTTGTAAAATTCGATAGACAGTGGCACGGTATATTTTTACATTTCAGATTGTTTTCAATTTACCGTTTAATTATTTTAAGGAGTTTACAATGACAAATCATTTAGAATTTTACCGCTGTGAAATATGCGGTAATATCGTTCAGGTTATGCACACAGGCGCAGGTGAACTTGTCTGCTGCGGAAAGCCGATGACACTGCTACAACCCCACACATTAGCAGATGAGAAACAGGAAAAGCATGTTCCGGTTTTTATTGAAAACAAAATTCAGGTCGGATCTGTGCCCCATCCGATGACCGAAGAGCATCATATTGAATTTATACAGGGTATTTCTAATGATAAAAAGCAGATTTTAACAAGATTTTTAGATGTTAATGACGAACCGCAAATGTCATTAGGAGAAAATCAATATACTTCAGCAACCGAATACTGCAACCTGCACGGACTCTGGCACGGGAGTAAAGATTAAACATTTGCAATTATATATTATGTTGCAATAACTGTTTGTCGTTGCGAGGAGGCAAAGGATTGCCGACGAAGCAACCCAGCATTTTTAGCACTATTAACAAAAACGGCCGGATTGCTTCGCCCTAAAGGGCTCGCAATGACATGTTACTGCAAAATTGTATATAATTAACTAAATTTTTAAGAATTTGAATTTAACAAAGTTTTGCGATTTTAAGGCTGAAAATATCTTCAACATTCAGGCGGTTTAATATATCTGAAATCAGCCTTTGCGGACTTAGGTTCTCAAAATTTTCGTAGTGCGGTAAAGTACCCAAAATTTTTGCACCGGTAAATTCTTTAATTAGTTGCGAGAAATATTTCAATTCCAAATCGGGCGAATCTTCGCTGTAATCGTTTATAACTATCCCGGACAGGGTGACATGCTTTGAATGGATATAATTTACTCCCGATATAACTTCGTCAAGTTTCGTGATATTAGGGTTAACAACAAGAATAACAGGCAAACAGAACTGCTCTATCAAATTTAATTCGGTCTTTTTTTCATCAAACGGCGCACTGATACCGTTGTTGCCCTCAACTATATGGCATTCAGTCAGCATAATATTCTGTTTGTAATCGTGCAGAATTGTCATGGAATCAACATGTTTGATACCCTCATCATACGCACCGATTAACGGATGTGAAGAACTTTGAATTTTATAAGTCGTCATCGTTTTAACGTGACTGTCTATTCTGTTTACAAATTCGGCATCATCGTTTAACAAATTTGCGCCGGTTTGAATGGGTTTATAATAACTCACGCCGTAATTGAGACTCTGCATAGTTCCCGCAAGCCCCGCGCTCAAAAGGGTTTTCCCCGTTCCTTTCTTTAATCCGGCAATGTAAACACTTAACATACCAAACATAATATCACGACTGACTATTTATTGCAAAATAAACTTCCTTTAATCGCTTTTTGGTTATGTGAGTATAAAGTTGGGTGGTGGAAACGTCACTGTGCCCCAAAAGTTCCTGTACAACCCTCAAATCCGCTCCATTTTCGAGCAGGTGTGTTGCAAAGGTATGCCTTAAAGTATGGGGTGAAATATGTTTGTGGATTTTTTCACCGAGTTTGCGGATAAAATTGTAAACATCCTGCCTGTTAATTAACCGTCCCGTTTTTGTAATAAAAAGTTTATTAGTGTTCAGATTATATTTTAAAATAAGAGTTTCACGCTCTTTGAGGTATTTGTTTATTGATTCTTTTGCCTTTTTACCAAAAGGTATGAGCCGTTCTTTTGAACCTTTTCCCACACACTGAATGTATTTAGATTTTAAATCAATATTATTAATTTTGAGATTAACCAATTCAGAAACTCGCAAACCGCAATCATAAAGTAGTTCAACAATAAGGCTTTGTTCAGTGTCCAAATCGGAATGAAAAATCTCTTTAATTTCCTGCAAAGTCATGACTTTAGGTAATCTTTTGGGAAGTTTTGGCTGTTCAAGAGTTGATGCGGGGTTATTGTTTATATATCCGTTTGCGCAGAGCCATTTGAAAAAACCGCGAACAGATGCAATTTTACGGACAACAGAACGTGGATTGAGATTATTTTTTCTCAGGTCAAGAATGTAAGAATTTAAGTGAGAACGTGTAATATATTCAACACCCATAATCCCTTTATCCGAGCAAAAATCAAGAAATCCGCTCAAATCTCGTCGGTAGGCATTGACTGTATTATCACTCAAACCTTTTTCCACATCAATAAATTCAAGATATTCACTTAAATACTGTATGTCCATAATTTAATTCCAACCCCTCTACCTTTGGGAGAGGGTTGAAAATCGACACGAAGAATGAGTGTCAGATTTTCGGGTGAGGGTTAAATTTTTTCTGCCATATTGGCAAGTTTGTAGAGAAAATCATCTTTTGTACTGTTTTTAAAACCTTCGGGTATAAAGTTGCGTTTAAATCTTTCTATCGCATAGCGGTCAGTCATTCCCGAAATATAGTCAACAACAACCCTTTGCGCCTTGTCCTGCGGACAAATGTCTTTTATCATATCCATATAGAGATAATAAAGTTCCAGAACAACGTGTCTTGCTTTGTTTTCTTCAAGTTTTGCGGGAGATTCGATATAAACATTATCAAACATCCAACTGCGCAGTTTTGTTGTATATTCCCAGCCTTCTTCACTCATTGAAACATCGGGTTTTCCGACGGAATTATAAACGATTTCGGTTATCATTTTGCTTAATCTTTCGCTCGGATCAGATGAGAAATACTTTATACAGTCTTTTGGCAAGTCGCTTTCAGAGATAACCCCCGCTCTTATGGAATCTTCAATATCGTGGTTTATATATGCGATTTTGTCTGCAAGTTGAACGGCTTTTGCTTCAAGCGTCAGCGGTTTAAAGCCCCAACTGTGAGTTCTTATCCCGTCAATTGTTTCCTGACAAAGATTAAGATTTTCAAGAACTTCGACCACTCTTACGCTTTGCAGATTATGGAAGAAACCTCCTTCAACAAGTTCGTTTAACACTCCCTCACCGCAGTGACCAAATGGAGTATGCCCCAAATCATGCCCGAGTGCAATGGCTTCTGTCAAATCTTCATTCAGATTAAGCGAACGTGCAAGAGTTCTTGCAATTTGAGACACCTCAAGAGTATGTGTCAGACGGGTTCTGAAATGGTCATCAAACGGAGATAAAAAAACCTGAGTTTTATGCTTTAAGCGTCTGAAAGCCTTTGAATGAAGTATTCTGTCCCTGTCGCGCTGAAAATCGGTGCGAAGTTCGTCTTTTTCTTCTTCATATTTCCGCCCTTTAGATTCCGAAACCTTTGTCGCATAAGGACTTAGAAAATTATGTTCTCTCTTTTCAAGTTGTTCTCTTATAGTTCCTGCCATAATATACCTCATCTTATCACATTTTACAGAAATAAAGCGGGTTTGTTATCATTTTGTTAGAGTATTTTCCGCTTTAGGCTCAATATATTTGCCTGACTTTTTAAGGTGTTTTTCGTACAAATTGTTTGTATAAGTGCCAATTCTGTTTGCAACAATTGATGAGAGAGTTGCAAACATCAGCGATTTTGACCCTGCAAAGAGTCTTGCGTTTCCGTACAATGAAACTCCGATGCCGACCAACGCAGGAATACCGTATTTTAAAGTAATTGCAGTACGCTCCTGACCGTTATCCGACTTTCCAAGATAATAAGCAAGTGTTCCAAAACCTCCCAGTACCGTGAGGATATCGGTCGGCGCACTACCCATAGTCAAATCCCTTGACTTGTTTATAAAATCTTCCGTTTCAAGTTTTGTTGATTTATCAAGCGATTTTACCGCTGACTTAAATTCTTTTGCAATTTTTTCATATTGTTCTCTTGGCAAAAGGGCTTTATAAATATCTAAAATTTCCTGAACATCACCTTTTTTATAGCCCGTATAAAGGTCTTTGAGTTCTTTTACCAACGCTGAAACATCAGCCTTTGAAGAAACAGTCTTACAAATTTCGCTTTCAAGCGATGAAAGTGCGCTTAACATCACATTCCTATCTAAATTACCCGTCTTTGAGAACATCTTAAAGTTTTCACGCACCTGATTGAGAAGTTCAAGCGATTTTGTATCGCCTGCACCAAGATTAGATGCAATTTTCATTATTTTTGCATCAGCAAGTGCGTACAAATTCTGCGGAGTGTATGATATTGCCTGCTTAACAGAATTTATCTCACTCTGAATTTTCAGTTTTTTAGGAAGCATAGCAGAATCTGCAACAAAAGTTTTTAAGGTATCTTTTGACAAAAACCACAACGGACCTTTTTCGTCAAAACTCTGTTCAAGTTCTTTTGTAAACTTTTTAACCTTGAGATACCGTGACTGACGAACACTTTCGCCGAAATTTTCCTTAATCAGAGTGTCAATATTCATTCCCTCATCTTTGGCAAGTTTAATCCATTCGTGTTTGGGAAGTGCTACGCCGTTTATTGTTATCATTTTTGATAAATCACCACCTTTTTCAAGTCCTGATAAAATGGTAATATTTTCACTTTTCAGATTATCAAATTTAGATATCGTTCGTTTATAAGAATTTGCAACCGTTTTAAGCCCCAATTTCTCAAACATTTCTGTTATGGCAGTGTGAATTTTTCTTGTGTATTTCCAGTTATTTTTACCGCCATACATAAGTTTTTTAAAGGTGAAATCTTTTATAGTGGTGAAATTATTTATCGCCTGAGCATTATTAAGAAGATAATCGGCTTTGCCAAGAAGATATTCATAACCTGAAGATGTCGCACCTTTGAGTTTTGACTTTTGAACTTTACGTTCAAGAAAATCTCTCAATGATTGAAACCCTTTTGCAACTCCTTTCGGACCACCTCTCAATACAAAGAAAATTCCGGCAGCAGCAAGCACTGTTGCACTTGCAATAGAAATACCGATAATTTTCAGGTTATTTGTTTTTCTCGCTTCTTCAGGATTTAAAATAATAGTTTCAGGCAAGATTGAGCCAAGTGTATTTGAAGTGTTTGTACTCTCATTTTTGTTCTGTTCAAGCCAATAATCCGCAACGCAATTGCGGTTTGTTATGTTACCAAAGGGATTACGCTTTGATATATTAGCACTTACTGTTGAATTTATCATAACACTTGCCTTCATTTATAATAAAACGAAGGAATGTCAATAATTGCCATAAAATAATTAATAATGAAGTTATATTAAGGCAGAAGTTCTCTGTCTATTACTTTAGCCGCTTCAAGTGCGGAATTTTTATCGGATAACAGTTTGCCAACGTTAGAAAGTTCACTTACCATAATAAGACGGGCAGTAGTGTCATATAAAATATCTTCGACTTTTTGTGCAATAATTTCAGGTTTTGCATCTTTAACGATAAGTTCGGGCAAAATAAATTTGTTTGCAATAATATTTGGCAGAGAAACTTTGTCTATACATCTTACCAAAAGATAAATCCAGTAGAAAAACTTCGGTGCATTGTATGCAATAACCATCGGTGTCTTGTAAAGACAAGCTTCAAGTGCGACAGTACCGGATGCCAAAATCAGCGCGTCAGAAACACTCAAAAGTGACTGATTATCACCTTTTATAACTTTTATATCAGTATCTCCAAGATATTTATCATAGACTGAATCGGAGATATTCGGAGCTTGTGAAATGCAGAACTGTAAATTAGGGTGTTTCTTTTGCAAAATTTCAACCGATTTTTTAAATATTTTCATAAGATATTTCAGTTCAAAAACTCTTGACCCCGGAAAAACAGAAACAAGTTTTTTATTCATATCAAGATTGTATTTTTCAAAAAATCCTTTTTTGTACGCAGGCGGATTTAGTCCGTAAACAAGCGGATGACCGCAATAATGGACATCTATTCCGTAACTTTTATACAAAGGTTCTTCAAATGGGAAAATGCAAAGCACTTTATCGATGTATTTTTTAATCTTTTTAATTCTGTACTGTCTGCTTGCCCAAACCTGAGGAGGAATATAATAGAAAATTTTTATTCCTGCCTTTTTAAGGTATTTTGCAATCGAAAGATTGAACCCGCCGTAATCGACAAGCAAAACCAAATCAGGCTTAAAACTCTCTTTTAAATATTTTACAAGCCTTTTACCAAGATTATAATGGTGCCAGATGATTTGCGGTGAAAGTCCAACAGCCGAAAGATTCCTGATATGTTCAAAGAGTTTTACTCCCTGCGCACTCATATTATCTCCGCCGATACCCTCAATAACATAGTCTTTGCTAATCTGACGAAGCATCTTGACCACATTTGATGCGTGGGTTTCGCCTGAATATTCACCAGTAACAATAAAAATTTTCTTTTTCATTTATACCGCCATAACTACGATATTATGCTTGTTTGCATACTCGATAACTTTTTCCTGATCAACAATAATGGTTTCATTTGCCTCTACTGCAATAAGTGAAGCATCTTTTCTGTGCATTCCTTTTAAGGTTCTCATACCGATTGCAGGAATATCAAATCTCTTATCTTGTTTTGGCTTGGAAACCTTTACTACGACTGCACCAGATTTGGCAAGTTTTGCACCTCTTTTTATACATGCATCGGTACCTTCTAATGCCTCAACCGCCATTATCATTTTGTCTTTGATTACAACAGACTGACCGACATCAAGTCTGCCCATTTCTTTTGCAAGCCAAAATCCGTAATTTACATCGTCCATCTGCTCTTTTGTCGGTTTGACTTTCCCAAGAACCCCCGCAGGTATCATTAAATTTTTAATAAAAATAGTTTGGTCAAGAACTTCGATCCCGATTTTACCAAGTTCTTCGACTATCATAAGCATAACCTGATCATCATTTAAACGAACAGCAGCCTTAATAAATTCTATTGCTCTTTTATCAAATTTATTAAGTTGCAAAAGAACTTTTTTGTGAACCTTCCCCAAAAATGTCAGTTGCTTAATCCCCTCATCTTTAAGGATATTTTCAATTTTATCGACTTCTCCGGGGTGACAGGAATAAATTTTTGAACAATATTTTTTTAATTCGTTGTAATTATCCTGTGCTAAAGAAATACATACAACATCAAAACCGTTTTCTTTGGCATGCTGCGCCATTCTAATCGGTAATATACCGTCACCTGCTATCAATCCCTGCTTATTTTCTAAAGTAATACTCACTATCGTTCCTCTTAAATATCTGTTATTTTAATGCGTAAATATCATTTACCTGATTATCTGATAACATTTTAGCACCTCCAAGAATTTTTGAAAACACCAAAGTTTGAGCATAAGCCTCACAAAGCTCAATATTTAGATAAGCCTCTTTTAAATCTTTTCCGCCTGCTATTGCTCCATGATTTTGCATCAGCACTACAGTATATTTGTCAAAAAATTTTGCCGTTTCATCGGCAAGGAGTTTTGACCCCGGAATTGCATACGGTGCAACGGGAATTTCGTCAAACATGAAAACTATTTCGGGTAAAACTTTATCTTTCAGCGGAAGATTACAAGAGGCAAAAGATGTAAGATACGGACAATGGAAATGACAAATTGCACCGATATCCGCTCTTTTTTTGTAAAATTCTATATGCACAAACTTTTCACTTGACGCTTTTTTCGTACCCTCAATGAGATTCCCGTCAAAATCGATTACGCATAAATCGTCATAAGTCAAAAACGAACTTGCACTGCCTGACGATGTAATAACAATTTTGTCACCGTATCGTACAGAAATGTTACCGGAAATTCCGGGGGTCAGATTTCTGTCTCCCGCAATTTTTCCGAATTTTATTATTTCATCCTTGACTGATTCAAACACTAATCAATCCTTTCCTTATCCGGATCTTCTAGCTCAATAACTTGCGCATACTCCAAAACTTTATCATCCGAAGACGATTTTTTGAAATTCAAAAGTCCTTTGCTGTTATCCTCATTAGTTTTAGGTTGAATATATGCTATGGCTTTTTCATCATCTGCACTTTTGCCCAGTCTTTCCGGATTTTTAATTACCATCTTGTCATATTTAACTGTTGTACCTTTCGGATTAAATGCAATATCAACTCCAAAATAGGTCCTTTCACGGATGAAATCATACCCTAAAACGACTTTAAAATCGTCAGGACCAAGTGAAACGAGAAAAGCATTTTCTTGGAAGGTCTTTTTATTTGGGGCATCGTGAGACAAGTTTATATAGGTTTGCCATGCAACAGTCACATATTTACAAATTCTTAAAGCTTCAGATAAACGAAAACTGCTTGAACCATAACGGTATGCATCGAAACGAGGCATCGGTGTTCCATCTTGGTATCCGGAAATAAAGTATGTGGCATCTTGTATCCAGTTTTTGTATTGTAATCGAACATTTGGACCTGCACGACCTATAAATTGTGTATCTCCGCTTCCATACAATGTTGCTGCCCCCTGCAGTGTAAGACCGGCTCTGACAGAAAATCTATTATTTAAATTTGAATAGCTGTACAATGTCTGGTAAATTTGAGCCATATATTTAGTTCTTGTAGTTGAGAAGTTAGAATTATTTTTATAATGTTCTCCGTTAGAATTTTCATCATCTTCCTTTGCAAATCCAAAACTTGCTCTGTGTGCAAAAGTCATATCACGATTCCCGCCTAAAAATCCTCTGTGCATAAATCCTTTATTATAAACAATTTCTGCAATATATTTAGGCATCCTTGCGCCCATGAACCATTCATTTACATAATTATTGTATCCATAGTGTAAATATAAATCGTCATCCAGCTGTTGACGGCCTCTTAAAACAAAAGTACTTTTTCTTGAAGAATATCCGAATTCGGTACGATTATATCTGTTCACATATCTGACCATGCCACCAATGCCGAAACCATTTTTATATGTTGCCATCGGTATGACTTTTACTACAGAACCGAAAGGTCCGCTAAAGGCAAAACCAGGACCGGCAAACATACCCAATTTTCTGTGCGAACCAAATTCAGGATAATTCCCTTCAAAATATTCTCTGTCTTTATCGGTGTACATTGTAATTGACGGCCATTTAAAGAAATATTTTCCGTTAGAACCGATTTTTATACCTTTTGCCTTTATAACATCATGATTTTTCTTAGCATCTATTTCGAGCGATTTAACCACAACATCAACAGCATGATTCGGTTCCCCAAAGAATAATGCGCGTTCATTATCGTCAATTATCATGTCTGAAATTCTAGGACCAACCATTTGGGTTTTTAAATGATAAATACCTTCATTTTCTGAAAACATTGTACCGTTGCTAAATATCAAAAGTCCATCCTGCTGGGTTCCATGTTCTGATGTTATGTTTAAACGGGGGAATTCCGCAAAAATGTTATCAGCATCAATCGTTTCTTCATTAAGATTAACAACAAGATAATCACAACGAGTTTCTTTACCATTTTTTATAACAACAACATTCCCTTGTGCATTTAAAATATTGCCCTGATCATCATAAGTCATTTTATCGGCAATAACTTTCACTTCCTGAGGAGGTAAAAACAATATCGGACGGCCTGTTGCAACCATTAATCCGGTATTGTTGTCATAGTTAATATTAACAGCATCAAGCATCAACTGTTTCTCAACCTGTTCTTCATTGACACCTGCCTCCAAAGTAGCATCAGATGTTTCAATATTTGCGACATTATCAATTGTATTTAGGATTGCTCCATCAGGTTTTTCCACTTCTACATCAGTAACAGGAACAAGTTTTGGCTTTTTTCTTCCCCAAAATCCACGGTTATAACCACTTTCTGCTTTTTTATCATCTGACGTAAGTTCTCGGTATTTGTATGTAGTTCTCAATCTAATCTGCTTGAAAAACGGCATCCTGTTAGGATCTGTATCTGATGATTTGTAAGAATTACCGCTAAAATCCGCCCCCAATGGAGAAAATGCATCTCTGTTTCCAACTTCATCCGGCATATTAGAAACAGAAGATTGAAATATTATATCCTCAAATTCTTGAACAGACATATCAAGTCCGTCACTCGCAACAACCGGAGAACCAAATAATATAAATGAAATTATTAAAATTAAATACTTTTTCAATTATTTATTCCTTATCTTATATAATTTAACGGATTAACAGGTTTACCATTTTCACGAACTTCAAAGTGACAATGCGGGCCGGTGCTGTAACCAGTAGAACCCTCCCTGCCGACAGTTTGACCTTTTTTAACCATCTGTCCGTTAGAAACACCTATTGATGACATATGCGCATATAATGTTGTTATCGGCTTGCCATTGATGATACCATGGTCTAAAATTACGACTTTACCGTAACCCCCGTACCACCCAGAATATATGACTTTACCATCATTAGATGCTTTTATTGCTCCGCCGTTTGGTCCGCCGATATCTATGCCCGAATGAAAAATTCGGCTTTTAAATATCGGGTGTATTCTGTATCCGAAAGGAGAAGTTATAGGACCTGAAATCGGTCGTATGAAACCTGTCGAAGACACAACAACCTGAGAAGAAGAACCTGCATTATTTTTTGCGAGTTTTGCAATCATGTTTTGAATGTTTGCAGACTGATTAGCAAGTTCCCTTTCAGTTTTTTCATAATAAGCCTTGTCCTTTTTAAGCCTTTCAATCATAGACTTGTTTGCGGCAATAGAATTTTGTATTGCAACACGCTGGCTGTTTATTTCACGAATAGAACTCTCTATCCTGCGTTTTTGTTGTTCAACCTGAGTCTTTAAAGATGCTATCTGCTGCGCTTTTGCCCTCAAAGCTTTTATACGTTTATAATCTTCCATTATGACAATTTTTTCAAAATAAAACGTATCCAAAAGCGCATTCACATCACGAACATAGAGAATTGATTCAAACATTCCCGTTCTTTGGTGCATATACACCTGTCTTATTCTTGCTTTCATTTCAGCATCAAGTTTCTGAAACTCCGCAAGTGCATGATTTAACTGAATTTCCATAGACGCTAAATTTGTAACAAGATTATTGTAGCGAATTGTATTTTGTTGAAGTTTTGTGTGCGCCATTTCAAGTTTCTGCTGATTATTGCTAAGTTTATTTTGTTCTCTGCGCAGACGCAAATCAGTTTTTTTCTTCTGTTGTTGAAGGTAATTTCTTTTATTATTTGTCTGCTTTAATTTTTGTTTTAACTGTGCCGAAGATTGCTGGGGCGCACAATATGACGGTTCGCAATTCAAACCGATAATTCCGAACGCCAATATGCACAAAAACATATATTTAATTATATTTTTAATCTTCATACTTCAATTTATTTCATTATTAGAGCTATAGCCATATATAACATCGAACCAAAAGTCCACAACAAAAAACAGGTTCCCATAACTATTATAAAGGCTTTTTGGTGTTTTCTGAAAAATTCCATAGTTTCTCCCCTATGATAAATATTTTACTATCAAAATACGTATAGTGCAAGAAAATTACACAAATTTTGGTAACAAAATATGAATAAAACTAAAACAAAAACAAACTTTTAAACATTTGCACAAAATCGTTTGAATTAACAACTTTACAAGCCCTGTCGCCTAAAAGAATTTTCAGAAGTTTCATATCGGAAACACTCATATCTTTCATATCCGGTATTTCAACCCGATTAGGGTCTTTGAGCATTTTGCGATTTTGCGTTTTTTCTTCAAGCAGAAAACTGTCCTCAACAGACTGAAGTTGACTTGGGGTAAATTCACATCTGACTTTCGGAGCAAAGCCGAAAACTTCGGCAGAATCAGGCGAAAATCCATAAGTGTCCTCAAAAGTCGTTCCCGCATCAAGCATCTTTGATTCAAAATTCAGAACACATTTATTATTCACCCAACCGACAATTTCGATACTGTAATTCATTTTCATCCCCATATATTCTGAGGTCATTGTTTCTTTATACGGGGCACAGACCTGTAAATTATCTTCAAGCGAACGCTTTCCCCTTTTTACCACAGGCATTTTGGACAGTACACTAACGGCTTTATGTGATTTTACGGGCGGATTTTGTTCAAAATTTTTATTTTTTATTCCAAATTCCGACACAAGCGGGGAAGACGATTGTGTCGGAACATTTTGACTGTTATCGGCAAGTTCGATGCGATTTTCAGGTTCGTAAGAAAGTTCCTGTTCTATCGGAATGTTTTTGGGAATTTTTCTTTGAGTAATAACAGATGGGTGGAGAATAAAATAAAAAAAGGTCACAATAATTGCTACTGAAATTACAATTAAAAAATTTCTACCCATAAACTTACTTCAATCTGTTTTTCGCAATAAACATCATTACGGCTTCATCTTTGTCTGCCGGAGTTCGTAAAGAATCCTTACGAAGTTTGAAATCTTTAATCTGTTCCCCGACAAAAAATTTGTTGTACAAAGACAAACCAATAAATAAAATCAGCGAAAAAGCAACAACTCCGCCCATTGCAAACCCGAATTTTGTCATTACCGTTTTCATTTCAGGTGTAATTTTTGAAGCAAAAGACGGCAGGGTGGTAGAAATTACCGCCATTAACGTCATATAAAGTTTACAAATTTTATTCTTCATTTTCTGCCTTTTTCTTCGTTGTTCTTTTCTTTGAAGCACCTCTATTCGGTCGTTTTTTGGATTTTTCTTCCTTTGGCTCTTCAACTTTTATTTCCGCTGCTGGTTCTTCTGTTTTTGCTTTTTTTGAAGTTCTGCGTGATTTTTTCTTTTCTTCTTTTGGTGCTTCAGTTGGAGTATCAGTCGGCGCAGGTGTTACAACTTCTTCCGTTTTAGGTTTTTCACCTTTATTGAAGCGATTTTTTCTGTTGCGTCTGTTGTTTTCTTTTTTGGTAGTTTCCTGTGAAGCAACAACAGACGGTTCTGTTTCAATTGTCGGTCTTTCTATTGTTTCTTCAGGCGTTTCAGCAACCGTTTCTTCGTTTTGCGGTTTTTGGTTCTTGTTAAATTTATTATTTTTCTTAAACGCACCTGACGGAAGTTTGACTTTTGCTGCTTTTGCTCTGTATTCGCCCTCTGCAACGGGAGTTGCGAAGTTGAAATCAATAACAGAACACCCTGAACCCTGACAGTGCGGGCATTTTTTGGTAAATATTTCAGCCAAAGATTGACCCTGTCTGTGCCTTGTTAATTCCACAAGTCCTAAATCGGACAACTGACCGACCTGCGGTTTTGCCTTATCCGCTTCAAGCGCAATTTCAAGTTCTTCAAGCATAGCAAGTTTATCCGCTCTGCTAGTCATATCAATAAAGTCAATAATTACCATACCGCCGATATTTCTCAAACGAAGTTGTCTTGCAATTTCATGTACCGCTTCAATATTTGTTTTCAAAATTGTTTCATCCTGCGTTGCGGAACTTATAAATTTACCGCTGTTAACATCAATAACGGTCAGTGCCTCAGTCTGCTGAATGAACAAATATCCGCCTGAGGGCATATTGACTTTAACATTTAGAGCCGCTTTAATTTCTTTGTGAATATCCATAGCGATTAAAAGCGGTTCGTTACCTTTATAAAGAGTAACTTTGACCCCCTTATTGATATGCCAATTCTGTAAAATATTTTGTACACGATTAAGCGCAAACGGAGTATCGACAACGATTTCAGATACATCCTCGGTGCATGCCTCTCTTATAACTTTGTATAACAAATCCTGATCACGGTAAATTAAACTCGGGGCATCAAGACTTTCTGATGATGTAATGATATTGTTCCATTTTTCCAAAAGAATTTCCAAATCTTCCTGAATATCTGCTTCGGACTGACCTTCTGCCTCGGTTCTGATAATTACACCAACACCGACAGGCTTAATAAGATTTACTACAGCCTTTAATCTTGCTCTTTCTTTTGAATTTTCAATTTTTTTACTTACGCTTATCCCGGGTTCATAAGGCATCAAAACGAGAAAACGACCCGGTAGACTGATTTCTGTTGTAACTCTCGGCCCTTTGTGCCCTGTAGGTTCTTTTACGACCTGAACCACAAGTTTTTGTTTCGGTGAAAGTTTATCCTTTAACGAACCTTTGCCCATAACATCTTCTGCGTGCAAAAAGCCCATTTTATCAGTCCCGACATTTACAAATGCCGCATCAATACTCGGTAAAATGTTATCTACGCTTGCAAGATAAACATCGCCTAACAATACGTCGCCTCTTTGGATAAAGAAATCCGTAACTTTTTTGTTTTCTAACAATGCCGCGATATTATCGCGTTCTGCGATGACAATTTTTTTCTCAACTGTCTGATTTTGTTTTTGATTGTTGTTTCTGCTGCTCATAAAAATCTTTCCTTCTTTTATAACTCGTGCAGGTTTTCCGTTAAAAATTTTGTACGTTTAATCTCAAACATAACATCGGGAGCAATAGCACTCATAAGTGCATCAGCTCTTAACGGAGGTATATTCGTACTCTTACCTGCTTTTAATACTATGAACAGACTTCCGCTCTCAAATCGGTACTCCCCGATTGAATGCTTATAGTCTATTTTTTTATCTAAACCTTTTTTAGTTTTTTTGTCTATCAATATTTCATCAGACTCCAAAACTCTGAGAGTATTATACACGAATTGTCCAAAATCGTAAACACCCTCGTCAAAAATCTTAACCTGATATTCTGCCCAATACACTTCTTCTTCAATCGCAGGTGCGCTTACATCAATTTGTTTGACTTCAATGATTTCCGAATCCTGCGGAAGAACTTTTTGTATTTCCGCTTTTACATAATCGGTTGAAACATTTTCCCATAGGCAAATATCCACAAGTTCTGTATCGCTTTCGCAAAACAAAGGAAGTGCTACCCCAAGCGAAATCCTCATCTTAGGGTTATAACCGTATGAATATGCGACCTTCAAATTTGACCTTTGCATGGCCTTTAAAAAAGTATTTTGCCAATCAAGATGCGAAAAATAACGTAAAATTCCCGTTTTTGTAAGTTTTACTCTGTATCTGTAAACAGGTTTAATATCTTTTTGATCAATATCTTCTATGTGTCTTTTGGGGGCTTTTGCAAGTTGTTGAGCCGTATCTGATGCGCTAAAGGGTTCTGCCATAACCTTATGAGTTTTGAAGTTTTTGCAAACCCCGCAGTTTACGCATTCTGTCTGACACGTAGGCACAACATGAACACCGTTATCTGCCGTCAGAGAATATGCCGTTTTATACTCATTTACAAGCCACTGCTTATCCAAGCCGACATTGATAAAATCCCACGGCAGGGGTAAATGGAAATCATATTGTTTCTGCGCGAGTTGCTCCAAATCCAACCCGCATTCCTGTGCCGTTTCAAACCAGAAACGCCATTTAAAATTCTCACCCCATGAATCAAGATATGAGCCTTTTTTGTACAAAGCCTCAATATATTTGCATAAATTTTCATCTCCTCTTGTCAAAACGGCTTCTAAAAGCGACAAATATTTATCGCTGTAATTGATTTTTACCGCTTTGACTTTTTTCATTCGTTCCATAAGGTAATCAATGTGCGCTTTGACTTCATCTAAACTCATCTGCGGGCACCACTGAAACGGTGTAAACGGTTTTGGTACAAAAATAGACAATGTACATGTGAGTTCAAGGCTATGATTTAGCCCTTTTTCTTTTTTAATGAGTTTTGATTTGTACTTTAAACCCGATAAAAGATTTGCCATTTCATCCATATCTTCAAGAGTTTCAGTAGGCAGACCACAGATAAAATAAAGTTTTACCCTGCTCCAGCCGTTTTCGTACAAAGTCAGAACTGCATTTTCGATTTGCTCCTGCGTGATATTTTTCTTTATAACATCTCTTAATCTCTGACTGCCCGCTTCAGGCGCGAGTGTCATGGTTGATTTGCGCACGCTTTGGACAAGATTTGCAAGTTCAAGATTAAACCCGTCAATTCTTTGGCTCGGCAGAGTAACGGAAACTTTCTTTTCAAGAAAATCAACATTTAATTCTTTGATGACTTCGTTGATATTAGCGTAATCGTTTGAAGACAGTGAAAGCAGGGAATATTCTTCATATCCCGTATTTTTTACAAGTTCCTTTGTAATATCAATAATATCCTGCGCGCTTCGTTCTCTTATCGGCAAAGTCACATGCCCGGGCTGACAAAAGCGGCACATTCTTCCGCATCCTCTGCGGATTTCCACAACCGCCCTATCCTGAACCGAAGAAGAAAACGGTATAGGGTAAGATGTCAGAGCCGTTTCAGGTTTTAACTGTGCTATACGTTTATCGACATTCCCGCCAACCAACGCCGACCAACGACCGTTTTCTTGGTTTTCACAGAGTTTTTTAATTCGTTCTTTTCTTGGCAACCCCTTTGTCTGTTCAAGAATTTTACAGATTTCAATAATCGTATCTTCGCCGTCACCTATTGTAAAAACATCAATAAAATCAGACATAGGCAGGGGGTTAAAGGTACAAGGGCCACCCGCAATAATTATCGGATCGTTATCTGTTCTGTCCTCATTTCGGTATGGAATGCCTGCCATTTCAAGCATCTTTAAAACAGTCGGATAAGCCATTTCATACTGCAAAGAAAAACCGACAACATCAAAATCTTTTAGCGGTCTTTTTGATTCAAGTGCATACAAAGGCTCAGGGGTAAAATCTTTCTCGGGCGCATAAACCCTGTCACACATATAATCAGGCTCTTTGTTTATGAGTTCATAAAGAACTCTTACACCCAAATTTGAAATCCCAATTTCGTATTTATCGGGGAAAGCCATCGCCACACAGATTTTCGACTTGTCAAAATCCTTGTTATGCGATAGAAATTCTCCGCCTACATACTGATAAGGCTTAAAACATTTGTATAAACTTTCATTATATTTCGAAAAAAAACACATATCAAATTTTTGAAACTAGACTATTTCATTCGGGAAATATTTGTTTATCTCAATAATTGTGCCGTCTAGTGTGTTTTCCTCAAAAGATTTCATAAATTTGAACAAATCTTCGTTCGGAACATCATAGGAATAAAGCACGACTTCTCCCTCGACTTCACGCATCACAGTAACCATATAATGGAGCCCCTGCGCACATTTTAGCAGATAATCTTTGCGGAATTTCTTACCGTTTGAATCTTTTTTAACTTTGACATAACTAAAACCCGCGTAATATTTTATCTGTTTTTGTTCATCCTTTGTCAATTTATTCTTCTTGCTTGTAGAAAACAAATTTATGACATTTTTATTGATTTCTTCAGACACAAATATCCCTCCAAATATATTAAACAACATATTTTTAATTTAGTCTATTTGTTAAGATTTTTCATAAATTTCTGAACTTCTAATGCGGTTTCACGTCTTATGTCTTCCGGACAAAGCCTTAAATATTCAATGGCATGAGACACTTTAATATTTTTATCATACCATCTGCGCAGGATGTAATTGTATTGGTCTTCAAGGCTCATATTAGGAAGTTCAACATCTTTTAACAAATTGTCAATAATGTATTCTGCACATTTGACCTGATTTTCTTCCGTCATTTTTTCCATATCATTGATGGTTTTACTTACAACGGCATCCGCATCATACCAGCGTTTAAACATGTTCATATTGTATTCCTCGTAGTTAATTGTTAAGTTTATTTAACCAAATTTTTTTATAAAAGTAAATTATTTTACACAAAAATACTTTATATAAATGTAAAGGTTATCAGTAGGTTATAAATTTATGGAAAACAGTATTATTTACGGATTAAGAAATCCTGTTATTACAGAAGATATCGGAATGTCAATGATAGAAAGACAATATCCGACAAATATAACACCGTTAGGCTATACGCCAAATAATTTAACAAACAAAAGCGGTTATTTTGAACAGTCTTATGCAGACACTTTTCAGACAAAACGCGAAAAAGAATACTCAGCAATTAAAAAAGTGCTAATCGGTTTAGGTTTGACTGCTTTGGGTATTTTTGCCTATAAAAAAGGGGTAAAAGGGATAAAAGAATTATATAATAATGCTAAAGACCTGTTCACCAAAGGTGTAAAAAGCGAAGGTGCAAAAGTTAGTGCAGGCGGAATTGCTGACAAAAGCAAAAAAGGATATGCATATGTTAAAAATAACCTCAAAGATTTATACATAAAAGGTAAAAACGTTATCACAAATTTGATTAATAAGATTAAACCCAAAAAAGTTTCCCCGTAATAGAAAATAGTTAGTGTGATTTTAGTAGGTAGAATTTCAGAAATTCTACCTTTCTTTTTGTTTATGATAAAATTTTTATGTAATAAGGAGGGTATTATTATGGCTAAAGATTGCAGTTTTGATATTGTATCGGAATATGACAAACAGGAAGTTGTAAACGCGGTTGAACAGGTAAAAAAAGAACTGTTATCACGTTTTGATTTTAAAAGCTCAAAATCAACGGTTGAACTTGAGGAAGGAAAAGCAATTACCATTACAACCGAAGACGAAATGAAACTCCGAAATATAAACGACATTTTGCAGTCAAAATTTTCAAAAAGAAATTTAAGTCTTAAAATTTTAGACCCTCAAAAAGTTGAAAACGCTCTTGGCGGGAATGTACGTCAGGTGATTAACCTTAAAAAAGGCTTGAATCAGGAACTTGCAAAGAAAATTACAAATGATATTAAAAACACCAAACTCAAAGTTCAGGCTTCAATTCAGGGTGAACAAATCAGAGTTTCGGGCAAAAGCAGAGATGATTTGCAATCAGTTATTCAAATGATTCGCCAAAACGAAGACAATTACAATACCCCGTTACAATTTACAAATTACAGATAATGAAAAGGAAATACAAATGACAGAAATCAGACAGGAATTTATAGAGCAGGCAATGTATATTGCAAGAAATGCCGAAGTATTACCGGGGGGAGTGGAAGAACTTGCGGCAAAACTCCAGCACGCAAACGATACAAATACCCCGCTCAGAGTGAAACTTGGGATGGACCCGACAAGACCTGATTTGCACCTTGGTCATACGGTTGTAATGAGAAAACTCAAAGAATTTCAGGCTTTAGGGCATAAAATTGTACTTTTAGTAGGCGGTGCAACGGCTATGATAGGCGACCCGTCGGGCAAATCGGAAACAAGACCCGCTCTTACCAAAGAACAGGTTGAAGAAAATGCCAAAACTTATTTTGATCAAATGGCAAAAGTGCTTGATGTTTCTAAAGCGGAGGTTGTTAATAATGCGGATTGGCTTCATCCGATGAGTTTTACAGAACTTCTTGCACTTGCGGGCAAAGTAACCGTTGCACAAATGATGACAAGGGATGATTTTGCAAAACGCTATGCGGAAGGCAAACCGATTTCCATTGTTGAATTTTATTATCCTTTGATGCAGGCTTACGATTCGGTTGCTATTAATGCCGATATTGAGTTAGGGGGAACCGATCAGAGATTTAATACACTGTTAGGCAGAGATATTCAGAGTGCTTACGGCAAAAAATATCCGCAGTTGGTGGTTCTTTTGCCTTTGTTAGAGGGCACCGACGGGGTTGTTAAGATGTCAAAAACTTACCCCGAACATTGCATTTCTTTAACAGACAGCGCAAAAGATATGTTCGGCAAACTGATGAGTATTCCTGATAATATGATTACACGCTATTTCAGTCTTTTGACGGATACTTCAAAGGAAGATTTGGAACGCTACGACAGAGAAATTGCTGACGGCTCGATTAATCCGCGCAACCTGAAAATGCAGTTAGCGCACATGATAACCGAAGAATACCACGGCAAAGATGGTGCAGACAAAGCACAGGAAGAATTTATCAATGTTGTTTCAAACAAAGGTATTCCTGATGATATAGCGGAAGTTAAAGTTGAAAACGGCAAAGGCATTTTGGATTTAATCGTTGAACTCGGGTTCTGTGCAAGCAAAGGGGAAGCAAAACGATTAATGCAGGGGGGCGGAGTTAAAATCGACGGTGAAAAAATTGCCGATATGACCTATACCCTTAATTTTGATGAAAGCGTAGTATTACAGGCAGGGAAGCGTAAATTCGCTAAATTGGTACACTAATGTTTAAAACAATAAAACGCGGAATACATAAGGTTAAACAGGATATTCAGGTTATTTATGACAATGACCCTGCGGCACGCAATCTTGCAGAAGTTATACTTTGTTATCCCGGGTTGCATGCAATTATCGCATACAGACTTGCACACAAACTTCACACTTGGGGATTAAAACTTCTTGCAAGAATGATTTCATACCTCACAAGAATAATAACGGGAATTGAAATTCACCCTGCCGCACAAATAGGCAGAAGATTTTTTATAGACCACGGGGAAGGTGTCGTAATCGGCGAAACCACAATTATCGGTGATGATGTTTTACTTTATCAGCAGGTAACTTTGGGTGGAACCGGTAACGACCATGGCAAACGTCACCCGACTATCGGGAATCACGTCATTATCGGAGCCGGAGCAAAAGTTTTGGGCGATATTATTATTGCAGACCACGTCAGAATCGGTGCGGGTTCTGTCGTAATTGAAGATGTTCCGTCACATTCAACGGTTGTGGGTGTTCCGGGGAGAATTGTTCAGCGGGCAACAGTGGATGAAGACGGCAATCTTATGCACAATAAAATTCCCGATCCAGTTAAAACCGAACTTGACAATTTGAGAGCCGAAATTGAAATTCTGAAACAAAAATAGTCCGTTTAAAATCTTTTTGTGATAGAATAAACATGATTAATATACATTTATTACAACAAGAGAGAAGGATATTATGGAATTTATTCAGGCGCATGGGATGTTAATATCAGGATTAATATTACTTATTGCATACATCTTTATTGCAACCGAAAAGATACAAAAATCTGTTATTGCACTTGCGGGTGCATCATTGACAATGCTCCTCGGTCTAATCCCGTTTTATACTCATTTGGATTCAGAGACACATACTCTGGTAAGAGGGGTATTTGCGCATATTGATTTTCAAGTAATTTTTCTGTTGATAGGTATGATGATTATAGTTCATATTTCAAGCAGGAGCGGAGTTTTCAAATGGTTGGCACTGGAACTCTTACATCTTACAAAGGGACACCCGAAAACAGTTTTATTCTCGCTTGCCGCTTTTACTGCTATTGCATCAGCCTTTTTGGATAACGTCACAACTGTTGTACTTATGATGCCTATAACATTTGTTATTGCAAAGGAATTTGATACTGATCCTGTTCCATTTTTAATAACTGAAGTTATGGCTTCTAATATCGGTGGAACGGCAACACTTATAGGCGACCCTCCAAACATCATTATAGGTACAAAAGCAGGATTCAGCTTTATGGACTTTGTAATTGAACTAACTCCTGTTGTTACGGCTATATTTTTGATATCTGTCGGGATTTTAATTTATATGTTTAGAAAAGGTTTGAAAGCTACACCCGAAACAATGCATAGAGTCGCAACCATTGATAATTCAAAAACTATAAGAAAGAAAGGCCTTATGATTCGATCTGTTGCTACAATATTACTTGTTATTATAGGTTTTGTAACTCACGATTTGACTCATATTCCGGCATTTGTTTTTGCCGTTGCAGGAGCAGCATTTTTACTTTTATTTGAAAAACCTAAAGAAATTTATCGTGATGTTGAATGGCTTACAATATTTTTCTTTGTGGGTTTATTCATAATTATCGGGGCTTTTGAGGCAAACGGAGGTATAAAATTCCTTGCTGACTGCATGATTACATTAACTCATGGCAGTTTAAATGTCGCAACATATATTATTTTATGGGCATCTGGATTGGTATCAGGAATTATTGATAATATACCTTACACTGCAACCATGGCTCCTTTAATTTCAGAGCTTATCAATCCTGCTAATCCAAATGCCATAACAGGTCACACACACGCTCTTTGGTGGGCATTATCTTTGGGTGCTTGTCTTGGGGGAAATCTTACACTTATCGGCGCAGCGGCAAATGTTTTAGTGAGTGAAACTGCGGCCTCAAAAGGTTATAAAATACCGTTTTTGAGATTTATGAAATATGGTGCCTTAGTTACCGTTATTTCACTTACATTAAGTTCTATTTATTTGTATTTTAGATTTTTACGTTAATATTTTTTACAGACAACGCAATTGTGTGCATTAAATTCCAATGTATCATCAAGCGGGGGAAGTTCGATTTTTTCGCCATAGCGTTTTTCAAGAGCAAGTGATATTAAATAATCTGCAAAATGCGGATTTTTCGGCAATAAAGAACCATGCAGGTATGTCCCGAAAACATTTTTATATCGCCCGCCCTCAAAACCGTCATTACCATTGTTGCCGTTACCGACTTTTACAATTCCCAAAGGCTCCGAATCCCCCTCAAGATAGGTCAGACCACTGTGGTTTTCAAACCCTACAAGAGTACTTGGGGTTAAAAATTCAGTCTCAACCGAAACATTTCCGATAAATCTTTTGCTTCCCGCAACGGTATAAGCATCCATCAGCGACAAACCAAGCAATTTATCTTTGCCGTGAGGCTGATAATAATGCCCGAAAAGCTGGTACCCTCCGCAAATTCCCAAAAATACCGCGCCGTCATCTCTTTGAGATATCAGATTTGATTTATGAGAATAAAGCTCTTCCACTACTTCTTCTTGTTGTTTATCCTGACCTCCGCCGATAAAATAAAAATCGTGAGCGCATATCTTGTCACCGATATTTATATTTTCAAATTCAACCTCTATTCCACGCCATTCACAGCGTTTCTTTAGGGTAATAATATTACCCAAATCTCCGTATAAATTAAGCAATTTAGGATACAAATGCGCTATAGATATTTTCGAATTTTCTCTCATAGCCAAATTATACAACAAAAAAATCCCCTCCGTAAAAGAGGGGATTTTTGATATTATAAATTAATCATCTTTTAAGAACGATTCATAGTTTCTTGCCAAAAGATGAGAACGAACCTGATTAATTAAATCAAGTGCAACTCCCACCATAATGATTAAAGACGTTGCCCCGATGCCCTGCAATGTCTCAATTTTGGTAATATAACTACCGAACGAGGGAACAAGAGCAATGATACCCAAGCCGATAGCACCGATAAATATTACTTTTGAAAGTATTTTATCTAATGCCTCAGCAGTAGGTCTGCCCGGTTTAATACCCGGGATTGACGAACCGTATTTTTTGAGATTATCCGCAATATCTTTTGGCTGCATGTTCGGCATAATTGACGCATAGAAAAATGTCAATGCAATAATCAAACCGACATAAATGAGATAATACGAAATTCCCCCGGGGCTTAAAAAATGATTCAGTGTAATAATCAGATGTTTTAACTGAACCGATTTTATGCTTGCCTGCCCTACCATTGCAAGAATTGTTGACGGGAACAGTAAAATTGCAATAGCAAAAATGATTGGCATAACCCCGCCCGGATTAAGCTTAAACGGAATGAATGAATTCATACCGCCGTATACCTTATTACCAATCTGACGTTTCGGGTTTACAATAATAACTTTTCTTACCGCTTCCTGCATAATAACAATTAAAACAGTTGCGCAGAAGAAAATTGTCAGTAAAAGCAACAAAGCAAGCTGCATACTCGGGCTTGTTTTAACAAGTTGATAAGTTCTCTGGGCATAAACAGGAATACCCGATAAAATACCGCAAAAAATAATCAGTGAACCGCCGTTTCCTATCCCTTTTTCTGTTATCAATTCGGAAATCCACATAACAAGAACAGCTCCTGCAGTCAATATGCAAACCGAATTAAGATAGAAAAGAACATGATTTACATTCGGTATCACCGCCCCAGGAAGATGATGTAAAAAGAGCATAAATATAAAACCCTGAAATACTGCAAGTACAACCGTAAATATTCGGGTATACTGAGATAATTTACGGCGTCCTTCTTCACCCTCTTCTTTCTGCAATTTTTCCAATGCCGGAATAACAACAGAAACCAACTGAACGATAATTGATGATGTAATGAACGGTCCTATACCCAATGCCAAGATGGATACTTTACCTAACGCACCACCCGAGAACAAATCCAAAAATCCGATAATGTTGTTGCCTGATGCAATAGTAGCGAATACCTGATTATTGATTCCATAAAGAGGAATCTGAACCCCGAATCTCCAAACTGCTATCATTAACAACGTGAACAGAATTTTTTGTTTTAATCCCGATGCATTCCACATTGACATTAAGTCTTCAGTTGATGGTGCTTTTATATCGTTAGCCATTATACTATTTCAACCTTTCCGCCTGCGGCTTCAATTTTTTCTTTTGCTGACGGTGTAAAGTATGCTGCCTTTACAGTAACAGCTTTTTTGATTTCACCGTTGCCCAAAACTCTCAAACCTACACAGTCAGATTTAATAGTCATTTTTTCTCTCAAAGTTTCCAATGAAACTTCTTTAAGTTTTAATGCATCAATTCTGCCTACATTGATTTGAACATAATTAACTTTTGAATATACCTGAAATCCTTTTAATTTAGGTAATCTTCTGTATGCAGGCATCTGTCCGCCTTCAAAACCTCTTTTTGAAGAGTTGCCTGATCTTTGTCCTTCACCGTTGTGACCGCGGCTTGATGTTTTACCGCAACCCGATGAACGACCGCGACCTACACGAACGCTCTTTTTTGTAGCGCCTTTAGCCGGTCTTAAATCTTCTAATGTTATATTAGCCATTTTTTCCTTCTTTCTTTGTATACTAACTCATTTTACTTTCGGTCGGCAACTATTTAACAATCTCAACCAAATGAGATACTTTGTTTACCATACCTAAAATCGTCGGTGTTGAAGCGTGTTCAACAACCTGATCTTTTTTTGTTAAACCCAAACCTGCAACAACGCGTCTTTGTTTTTCGTTTGAACCGATTAAACTTTTGACGAGTTTGATTTGAATTTTTTCTGCTGATTTTTTATTTGCCATTTTTTTATTCCTTCTAATTTCAATGGTAGACCAAAGTCTACCCTACTTTACTTAGCGTCTTGACGACTTAATTAATTTAAAAATTCCGCCATTGAAAGTCCGCGTTTTTTAGCCATTTCACCAAATGTTGTCAAAGATTTCAATGCTTCAAATGTTGCATAAGCGGCATTCAAAGGCGCCTTTGAACCTAATGATTTAGCCAAAATGTTTTCAATACCTGCAAGTTCCAAAACTGAACGAACTGCGCCACCTGCAATGATACCTGTACCTTGTGAAGCAGGTCTTAACATAACGCATCCTGCACCGGATTTAGCCTGAACAGGGTGCGGAATAGTTGTTTTGAAAATAGGAACATTGATAACATTTTTTCTTCCGTCAGCGATTGCTTTTTGTATAGCAATAATAACTTCTGATGCTTTTGCACATCCGATACCTACCTGACCTTTTTTGTTACCTACGATTACGATTGCTCTGAATGATAATTTTTTACCACCTTTAACAACCTTTGTTACACGGCTTATTTGAACAACATTTTCAGTCCATTCAGGCTGCGGTTTTTCTTCCGCTACTGTTTCGATTTTTTGTTTTTTACCGCGACCGCGTCTTGATTTCGCAGGTTTTTCTTCTGCAACGGCTTCGGTATCTTCTGTTGCTTCAACCACTTCAGTTGCTTCGGCAACAGTTTCTTCAGCTTTTGCTGTTTCTTCAACAACCTCTGTTGATGTTTCTTCAACAACTTCAGCCTTTAATTCTTCATTGTTTTCCATTGATTTTTTACCTTTCTTAAATCTTAAATGCTATTTAAAGGGCTAACCTTTATGAAATAAATACGCCAAACACAAGCCAATTAAGGCTATTTGGAAATCGTATTCAATTTATAACTTCTGACAAGAGAAAATGTAACACGAATAAATCGTATTGTCAAGCGTTGGGAGATATTTATAAGTCTTAAATTTCAAACAAACTGTGTAATCTTGTTCTTATGTCTTCTTCATCAAGTTCGTCGGTCAATTTATTTAAATCAAGTGCCATCTGATAGTAGTGTGCGGCATCATTTATAAATCCCATCTTCTGACTTGCTCTGCCTGCGTTGAAATAAGCAAGAGTGTAATTAGGGTTAATATTTATAGCCGTTTCAAAGTATTCCAACGCTTCTTCAGCATCAGAAAGTCCGTCTAAATATAAAATTCCGAGATTATTGTTTGAATACTCGTTATCAGGATTAATTTCCAGTGCCTTATGATACGCAACAAGTGCCTCTTCAAGATAATCTTTTTCCCAGAGTGCAACCCCAAGTTTTGTATATCCGCGTTCTTCATCGGGATTTAGAGTAACCGCATCACAATATGAATGAATAGCCTTATCTAAATCATAATCCGCCATATATATATCGCCAAGAGCAATATACAAATCGTAATTGTTCGGGTCTAAAATTATCCCTGCCTGATAGGTTGAAACTGCAGCCTCAATATTCCCCTTTTCACCTGCATAAATTGCACCAAGTGCCTGACAGACAATAGATGTCCACTCAGGATCGGGGTTTAGTGAAATCGCTTTTTGATAGTGAGCAATAGCATCATCATAGAGTTCTGCTTTGGCGTAAGCATAACCTAAAGAATTATTATAAAACGGGTTTTCACTGTCATGTTCAACCGCAAGTTTAAAAGCACTAATCGAATTTAATTTGTCCTCTTTACCCATATAAAGATGCCCGAGTTCATAGTAAATCTGCGCTTTATCTATATCAAATTCAAGAAGTTTTTCATAACAGTCAATTGCTTCATCGGTATTTTCGGGGAAATAAGCCTGTAAAATACCAGCAAGTTTTACCAAAACATCACGATTAAGCGGATTTTCTTCAAGAACTTTGCGGTAACATTCGGCAGTCATTTCGACATCACGGTTCTTGAAAGCCAATTCGCCCATTTTAGAATAAAAATATTCTCTTTTTGGGGTTTTTTCGACTGCGGTTTTATAGAGCAAATTTGCCTTGTTGTACATCTTAAAGCGTTCTAAAAACTTCCCGACTGTCGAGTATGAAAACACACTCATATCGCTTGAAATATTTTTATAAAACATTTTTATGGTCGTTCTGTCCCACGCAAGCATGACACTTCCCGACAAGAAATAGTATAAAAATCTTACATAGTCGCTGAAATTACCGCTTTGTGAATTGATTTTTTCAAGAATTGACTGCGACATAATCATTCTTGAACGCCCCGAATTTATACCGCTTATGTTTATTGCGGACTTGTATTCGTTTTCGGCAGATTTGTAATCCTGCGAAAGTTGCATAAAATAGCCTGTATAGAGGTGAGCATTAACATTTTGGGGAGAAAGCGAAAGCGCAGTCTGACATTGTTCGATGGCACTGTTAACGCTAATCTGTCCCTGTTCCCACATCAAAGATGCCAGACGATAGTATGCTTCGGGAATAGAGGGGTCATATTTAACCGCATCAATATAGCAGTCAATAGCCTCCTGCAAATCCGAATTTTTCTTCCCAGTCAGGTATTTTCTGTGTGCCAAACCCGCTTTTTCCAAATAATCCTGTGCCTTTTCCTTATAAAGTGAGTTTACCGCCCCTACTGACTTCGGCATAACCAATTGTTCTGACATTATAATGCTCCAATAAACTGATTTAATTAATCAAACGGCAAACATCATTTTTAATTTAATAATTTGTCAAAATCTCATACATTCGCAGTAGATTTTGGGACAAATATATTTTTTAACCTCTGAATTAAGGTCGGAGGTTTTAACTTAGATCGTCCTTCTTTCAGAGTTTCAGTAAGTAAATTTTCAACTATTTTGATTTTTTCGGGGAATAATAATACTTTGTTGTAGTCTGTTAATTCTTCGCTGTCAAAGGGTTTACCAAGTTTTTTCAGAATTTTTGCATAATGAATATCCTGCCTGTAAGCATGTTCTTCCATCCGCATACTATAACGCATGAAATTAAGAAACGTGATTTTCATATCAACAGGCAAAGTTTTTAAAAATTCCTCAGTTCCTTTTTTTGCTGTTTCCAATATCTGCGCAGGTAATAAAGATTTATCGCCAAATTTATAGAAATATTTTTCATAAAAATCAAAACATTTTTCACTTAACGGATTATTAAAAAAATCAAGATCGTTTTTTAAAAACTTCGGATTAAGCAAAAAATCAAGTACATGAGTCGATTCGTGCATCAATGTCGGAAGTGTTCTGATATTGATTTTGTCGCTTTTTGTAACGGGAAGTTCCATAAAATACCCGACATACATCCCCATCTTCTGCATAATATTTGTACCACCCGCAAAATCATCCTCTTTTGATACTTTCAGAGGTTTAATCATAATATTTTTATCTTCGGGAGTACAGAAATTGTAGCAATCTTCAATTATTTCAGCAGGATAATTTCTTTTACACTTATAAAGTTTAACGGTGTTTCCAAAAATCTTTTGATTAATTTTATCTGTCAGCGCAAACCTCTGTGCCAAGGAGCCTTTGGTGTAAGCGGATGAAAATTTTGTCAGACGTGGATGAATAATCATATAAACACTAAAAAACGTAGAAAAATATTTTTGCTAAGCCGAAAACTTGATATTTTTCAATACAAAGTTTTAATTATGCTATTAAAAACATTCTTTTAATGACAAGGCGTGCATTTTACTTTTTATTTATTTGGGTGTAGAATTCTGTTCATTATGAAATCTTTCAGCCAATTAAATAAATATAGCCTTAGAGTATTATTTTTGTTGATTATTCTGTTTGGGACCTTTATGTATCCGCCGTCGGCAAAAACACATACTGATTGCTTCACTATAGATTTATCAATAGTTGGGGATTGTTTGTTGGCGACAGAAGACAGTAAAGACTCGTCATATTCTTTCAGTTGGTATGCCAAAAACAAAAATCCGGAGTATTTTTTCAAAAAAGTATCACATATTTTCCAAAATGATGATTTTACAATTGCGAATTTAGAAAACGTATTGACAGACAGACCGCTAAAGAAAAGATACAAGGGAGAAGGCGCATTTTGGTTTAAAGCTCCGTCAAATAATGCCAATATACTGAATAAAGGATATATAGATGTAGTTTCTGTAACTAATAATCACACCTATGATTACGGGAATGAGGGATATTCGGATACTATAAAAGCTCTTAATAAAGCAGGATTATTATGGGGCAGTGAAGATAAAACTCTTTATTTAACCAAAAATGATTATACAATCGCATTTATTCCTGCAAGTTTATACAGCAGTTCTCAAACAAAGAGGATAGTTGAGCGTATAAAATCCGCATCGGCAAAATCAGATTACCAAATAGTTTATTTCCATGGCGGCAAAGAAGCTGTATACCAACCTGAGGCTTGGAAAATAAATGCCTGTCATCAATTAGTTGATGCAGGCGCAGATTTAGTTATAGGAAATCACCCGCACAGATTGCAACCACTCGAAATATACAAGGGAGTAAATATTATATACTCTCTGGGGAATTTTTGTTTTGGCGGGAATAACCACATGATAAGCAATAGGACGATTATATATAAAATTATTTTAAGAATTGAGGATGGGAAATTATTACAAGAAGAAACACGACTGATTCCTTGCTATGTACAAGATAATTCAAAATATCAAAATAATTGGCAGCCTGATATTATAACGAACGAAGAAGAAAGAAAACTCGTTATTGATTTTTTATTCGGGAAAGCTTCCTTACCGCATACCAAAACCAATAATCCAGACATTATTAAAATAAACAACTATGTAAAAAATAGTGATAATATTGAAATTGATGAAAATTCGGGATATATACTGAAGTATTATACATTCTGATTAAGAGTAATTCGCAATTTGCACAGGGGCATAAATAACAAAAAAGAACCCAACGGTTCTTTTATAAATGGTACCCCCAAGCGAATTCGAATCGCTGTCTACACCGTGAAAGGGTGTTGTCCTAGGCCTCTAGACGATGGGGGCTTGTGTAAATCCCTTATGTGTGTTCAATATTATCGTGAACAAAACCAAATGTCAACAATCTGATTTCAGTCTTTTTATTTCTTCAATAATTTCAACAATTTCAGGGGTTAAATCTGATTTTGAAGCGATTTGTTTTTTAACAGTTTGAGCAAATTCCACTTTTTTAAACTCGTGCATTCCGCGATGCTTAAACACTTCTTCAAGATACTTTACCCTGTGTCCGGCTTCTTCACTGAATTCAAATTCCGTTTCGGAAATATTTTCAAGATTGCTCTCTAATGCCTTGTTTACTAAATCTTTCGATAAAATATCCTCAAATTCACCGTTATTAATTATATATATTTTATCCGATTTACGGAGTTTTGGTTCAATTTCTGCTGCATTTGCAACCCCGTCTTTATCAAGCAGTATAAATATGGGCAGTTTCAGACATTCGCAGAGTTCGTAGTATAATTTCACCACCTGATTTTTTCCGCCCGCGGGAATAAGATAACCCCCGTTTTTATCAAAATCAAAATCACAAAGTTTTGCAAATTCAGGGAGCAAAGTTTCTTCTGTTGCGCCTTCTGCAAGAATAACAAGCTCTATCGGGAATTTAAACCCCGATTTTGCCCGTTCATTTTTTGTATCAGTATTTTTTGACAACGCCTTCAGCCATTTCAGGTTTTGGACATCACTATCATTTATTAAACTTAAGCATGAAAAATAATCCATTTGATTATCGAGTAAAACTTCCGTTTCCGAATCAATATTAAATACGGAATTTTCGTAATCGAATAATTTTTTATTAAGCGATAAATCCTGCGAATTTTGCCCGCAGAGCAATTTTACCGAATAGTTAAAAACCTCCTGCGCATAATTTTTCAAATCGGCATAAGACATTTTTTCAAGTTCGTGTTTATTAAATTTCGGAGAAATCAAATTATGTAAAATTATTTCGCTAAAAACTCTGAAATATTTTGTTTCTGTTTTTTTAAATCTTGTGAGCCTGTCAACTGATATTATAATCTGCTCTTTAGTAAGCGGTTTTATTTTCAATTTTTATCCCTTATTAACATTTATTTACAAATTTTATAACAAATTGGCAATTTTTTCCATATCCGTTTTTTAATATTAATGTGGAGTTATTATGGCAGTAGGAAAAATTAATAGCGCTCTCGGGCAATATAACTACATTTTAGGTGTAAAAGCAGTTGATAACAAAAATCAACAGACTTCGCATGCTGCGTCATCGCCTTCATTCTGCGCAAAGACTGTCCCTCTTAATTCCGCAAATCAGGTGACTATCCGCACCGAATTAACAAACAAAGATGAGAAGAAAAAATATAACGAAGTATGTTCAAAATTAGACCGTAACACCAAAAAGGTCGTTAATACACTTCTTAAAAACGGTGTGCTTTTAAATAATAACTCCGATGATAAATCTACCGTTTTGGACAATTTGCACAAAATTGCAACAGAACCGAGAGCACAGGGCTTAACAAACAACGGCATTTTGCGTGATACCATAGCAACAATCGCATATCCGTTTTTAATTACCCAACAATTTGGAGATATTCCGAATAGTTACAGACAAACAGCCATTCAGGCAAATAATACGTTCAAGAATAATACGCCGGATATAAGACAGACATCTGATGATATAGATGTCGAGCATTCAGGCACATGCGTTGCGGCAAGTACGGAATTTAAACTGGCAAAACAAATGCCTGCCGAGTTTTCAAGACTTGCGCAGGAACTGAGTTCTCCGCAACTTTCCGCAACAAAACGTATTAAACTTGAAAATCTCGCAGATAACACTCTTAACGGAGTATGGCTTTTGAATGCGTTTGAACTCCCGTTCAAGCTGAACAAAAACTACAATGATGCCGAATTGAAGTTCTCACCTGACAGAAACGCAATTATAAGGGCGCAAATTCAAACAACTGACAAAGATCCCGAAGAAAGAACTCCGCTTGACGTTTTGATGCAGTCAACATTTATGCAAATCGGTTCTCAACAGTCTTACAACACTTTAACAGACAAAAGAGCAGGAAAATTCAACCAAAACGATAAAGGTTTAATTGAATTTGAAAAAACATTTACTGAATCCGTAGTATTTGATAAGAATATTTTGTCTGTTACCTATCAAACAGTTGACGAAAATGCAAGGCTTGTAGGATATGAAACTGATTTAGAAACAATGAAAAGACATCTTTTAACAGCTCTTGATATGGGCGAAAACATAATTATTGGGTACACTCAGACAAACGAAAACAACATAATCGTAAACGGTCATGAAATAACCATTGTCGGCTACAAAAAAGATGATAACGGCAAATTGAATTTCATTTGTAACGACACCGATGACGGAATATCAAGACCAATAGTATATTCTGAAGATTATTTACTGCCCAAAATTCACCATGCTGCTCTTCCAAAAGAAGTCGTTGAAAACGACATGACTATCGTTCCAAACTGGGAAGAAGGAATTGATATGTTTAAACAGATGAAACGTCAGGCAGCATAATGAAAATCTGAAATTCAATACTAAGATTTATTTTTGTAACAATTTTGTTATAAAAATAGCAATTTTTTCTTTGAGAGAGGTTAATAAAAACAGAAAAGGTTAGAATGTATGATTAGTAATATTTACAATTCATATCGTAGTACTAATTTATTAAAATCATATTTTAATAATTCACATCGTTCTATACCTCAAAACAAACAAACCTTCGGTGCAAACACACCGCAGACCTTTTCTCATAACAAATCCGTTTATAATGATTCTGAGCTCTCTCACACAAGTTGGTTTTACATTAACGATTTGCACGGCAAAATGACCAAAATGGAACGTATTTATAATATGGTTCAGCAATTTGACCGTTCAAAAGCATCACAGACGGACTTTTTCAAACACACAACCGACAATCAAATCGGGAAATTCAAGGTATCCTCAGGCGACATATCAATCGGCTCGAACCCCAATAATAACAAAGTTGCCTATAAATTTTTGGAATGGTGCGGATTTGATGCAACAGAACTTGGAAACCACGAAATGGACGTCGTTGAACCTGGGGATTTGGCTTCATTAATTGATAATACCAATTGTAAAATGCTCGCACTCAATGTTATTGCAGATAAAAATTCGCCGCTTGCAGGCAAATTTCAAAAATCAATAATCAGCGAAAACAATGGGCAAAAAGTCGGAATCATAGGGATCGCACCATCTGATATGTTTTTAAGAGTTAAAACGAGCAACTCACTCAACTGCATAAAAGTCGCAGATGTTGATGAAACGATTAAGCTTATCCAGCAGGAAGTCGATAAATTGAGAAGTCAAGGGATTAATAAAATTGCACTTTTATCTCACAGCGGGATAGATAATGATAAAAAAATAATAGAAATGACCGATGGAATAGATATAATTTTTGGCGGTCACACCCATAATTTAATTGAGGGCATACAAGAGGGTAATAACCTTTTCTATTCAAAAACAGGAGAACCTGTTATTATGACTCAGGCAGGCAAAAACGGGGAACATGTTGGAATACTCAATGTTGACTTTGACAAAAACGGGGTTATCAGGCGTGTTCAGAACAATGTCATTTCGACATCCCCGTACAATCGCCCGCTTTACGTAAAAGATGCAGTTGAAAAAATTATCGGCAAACCTGAAATTGTCGGAAGAGTTGGACAAGCTGTACCAATGCCGAAACACATTCTTATTGAAGACAATCCTCACGGAGATATAATTGCCGATGCAATGCGGCATGAACTTGATACTGATATTGCAATCCTAAATACCGGCAATATCAGAGGGTGGTTTACTGCAGGTGCAGAAGTTGATTCAAGACTTTTAGCAGATATTTCCCCATTTGAAGACAAAATGATGGTACTAAATTTAACCGAAAAACAGATTGTCGATGCAATAAAAACAGGGCTTAAATTGTCGTTTAACAGTGAAAACAACAAACCCGGAATCCTGCTTGTTTCAGGAATGAAATACAAGTGCAACAAAAAAGGCGAACTGTTGAATTTGGAATTTATTGACAAAAACAATAAATCACACATTATAGATATAAACAATCCTAATTTAAATAAGACCTATACCGTAGCAGCGGATGACTTTTTTGCCATGGGTGGAGATAATTACCTGCCATCTAATCTGGATAAAAAACAAATTTTAGAAACACTTGATTTTGACAAGAATAAACTTGCATGCGATTACATTAAAAAATTACCGCAACCATTTAATGTTGTTTATGACGGAAGATTAGAAATAGTTGATTAATAGCCATATTGTTCATGTTCATTTAGATATTCACGAACAAAATTTAAAGATGACTGAACAATACGAGTAACTCTTGAAGGTGAAAGCCCAATTTGAGTTGCTATATCTTTAACCTGCATATTACGGTAGAACCTATATTCGACAACAGTTCTTTCTTTGGGCGGGAGTTTTGAAATAGCTGTTCTAATCATTTTACCCATTTCAGAGAGCTCTGCACTCTCATCAGGAGTAGCATGAGGGTCTTTCAAAAAGTCGAACGGAGAATCATTATCTGATGCATCAGCAGCAAGACCATCAATAGACAAGACAGTTTCATAGATTGCTTCACGGACTTTCGCCTGTTTCATATCCATTCCGTCAACTACTTCTTCTTCATCGTAATCATCTTCAGCTTTATGCTTAATAGAATACCATTTATAACGGATTCTTAATTCGTTTCTGATTGCCCAACGCACAGCAGTAGCAATATATGCCGAATTATACCTGGCAAGTTGTTCCGGCGTTTTATTTTTGACCATTACTTGTATGGCAATAATCCCTATGGAAAGTAATTCTTCGTACTCAACCATGTGCGATGGGATACGCTTATGCTCGACCCTCGCAACCTTTTGTACGATATCTATATATTCTTGTAAGTTTTTGGAATCTACACTTGCCATAATTCTACACTACAATGATACTATAAATTTATCAAATTACTGTCGTTTGTTTGGTGGATTTTTAAATAAAGTAAAAGTATTATTTATAACCTTTATTTTTCATTTTATAGACAAACATCAAAATTTCTGCAACCGCTTTATAAAGTTCCGGTGGAATCGGCTGATTAATATCGCACATTCTGAATAACGCTCTTGCAACAGGCGGATTTTCTATGACAGGAACGCTGTGTTCTTTTGCAATATCAATAATTTTCTTTGCTATCAACTCAGTTCCTTTAGCAATGAGCATAGGTGAATCCATTTCTTCGGCGACATATTTCAATGCACATGCAACATGAGTGGGGTTTGTTACAACGAAATCAGCCGTCGGAACTGAATCCATGGAACTTTGTTGAAGCATCTGCATACGTCTTTGTCTTAATGCCGCTTTGACATTCGGATCACCTTCGGAGTTTTTGTATTCGTCTTTGATTTCCTTAAACGACATTTTTTGGTCTTTCAAAAATTTCCATTTCGTAACCCCGTAATCGGCGGCAGAAATAACCAAAAAGGCAATGCACGCTTTGAAAATAAATTCTGTCATCAGTTTGCCGAACTCTATCATTACCGCAAAATTATTATCAACAGACGCAAGCATAAGAATAGTTTCAATATGTGCTTTATATACCATCCAGCCGATATATCCCAACACCAAAACTTTGACTATATTCTTAAACAACTCAAACAGAGTTTTAACAGACATTATATTTTTAAAATATTTTGTCGGATTGAGTTTATCCAATTTTGGAACAAGCGGAGCAACGGCAACCAAAGGACCTACCTGAATGAAATCAGCAAGCACCGCAACAAGCCACGCAATAAAAAGTATCGGACCGATGATTAAAACCGCACCCTTTATTGCAACAAGCAAGATATACGAATACCCTATCTTCCCGAGAGTTGCGTTCGGGATCTGTTCATAAAGCAAAGTAAACACCTGAACAATCTGATCCCATATAAAAGGCGCAAGCCCGAAGATTACCGAGAACAAAACAAGCAGAGAAACAGCAGTTGAAAAATCTTTAGATTTTACAACCTGACCTTCTTTTCTTGCCTGCTCAAGTTTTCGGGGAGTAGCATCAAACTGCTTGTCCTCATCACCCATAATTTGCCCTTTCTGATAGCAATATTATACCATAAATTATAATGATTTTATTTAAAAAATCGATTTACAAATTGATTTTTCACACGAAAATATTAAAATAGAGATATGAAGAAGTTAGTTTTGATACTTGTGTTGATATTAAGTGTGGCTTTGCCATCGCATAGTGCATTTTGGAATAAAAATAAAAATAAAAACCAAAGCACCCAAACTCAAACTCAACAACAAACACAACCGGCACAACAAACTCAGGCACAATCACAAAGCACAAACGAAGCAACATACCCACAGGATGTTGACGGTGCACCGATAACGCAGGATGAATACCTTGACGATACCGACATTGAAGAAATGTACCGCAAAATGCCCGTTCCGACCCATAAATATATTCATAACATCGACCCCGGGGAATATCAGGACACAATGTACACAACTTGGTCGCCCTATCCTTTATTCAGACTAACCGCACCGTTGTTTTTCAAATCAATAACCATTGAGCCGGGATACTACCTTTTAACCCCCAGAGAACACGAGGGCAAATGGTATATTCTTTTCAAAGAAGCGGGAAGAATAAAATACATAATTCCGTGTTACAAAAGAGAAATGGTTCCTTTCGGATTCTATGAAAACAACCTGCCCAAAGTAAAACTTACAAGACCGCAGAAAATCAGAGAAAATGCACTGAAATGGATTGGTAAACACAAAGATTCGGCAAAAAGAAAACCGACCCCCGATACCTTTCTTGAAGCAGAAGATAATGACAACAACTTTATCTCGCTTATAGTCTATTGGGGTAATTACCGCTACTATTTTGTTTTGCGCTCTATTGCACTATAATAAATTCAAAGGGGAAACGACATGAAAAAAATAATTGCAATATTTATAATATTTTTGACAATGCTTTGCACTCTGCCCGAAGCAAATGCAAAGCGAGGAGATTTTCTAAACCCGAACCTTAACATTACAGAGGTTCGCGCAAGCCACATTCTTGTCAAAAAACGCAAAGATGCTGTTGCAATAAAAAAGGATATCGAAAAAGGCGATATAACTTTTGAAGATGCAGCAAGACAATATTCGCTATGCCCGTCAGGACAATACGGCGGTGATTTGGGGTATTTTACAAGAGGAAAGATGGAGCAACTTTTTTCGGACACCGCATTTGACCTCAAAATCGGCAAGATTTCAGACCCTGTCGGAACAAAATTCGGCTGGCATCTGATTAAAGTTTACGATAAGAGATAACTGACAATTAAAAATGAAAAATTGTTTCATAAATAAATGTAGGTCGGCATTACTATGCCGACATTAAATTTGTAAGCAGATAGCAGGGCGGGGTACCACACCCCGACAATAAATTCGGCTGGATAGGTGTCCCGCCCTACACCCTACAGTTCTATGACTTAGCAGTTCCTCCCCAAAGGGGGAGGTTAGGAGGGGTAAAATTTGCTCGGCGGGCTGTCTTGGTTTTTGAATGGTTGTGTTCCGCCTGTGCAAAATCCGCATCTTGAATTTTGACAGTTCAAGGTTTTAGCATTCCGCTTTGTTTATGCTAAAGCATAAACGGTCGCTCCATCAAACCTTTCACCATAATAGTTCCGTTCGCTTATATCTTTGTCATATTTCAACGAAAAAGTTTGCTCATATTCCTGAGAAAAGCGTGATGCTTTCGCAAACTTTTTGTTATACAACTTGTCGTTCACTTCACTATTGTCAAAATCTGCTACGCCCTCGCAATAAACGGCACCGTTCGCAATTAGGCAGAATATTCATTACTGCCATAATTGCTCATCTGTCGCTTCGCTCCTGCATCTGCTCGGGCTAAAAAAAACCTGATTTCGGGATGAAATCAGGGATAAAATTGTAGGGGAAAAATTAAATTGGAATTAATATAAAAAATAAACTTTTATGCGATATGTAATAATGATTTGTTGTAGGCTGCAATGAAGTTCAACTGTTCAAATAACAATTCCGACCGGTCAACAAACGGTTCACTCGGAGCAACAGCCGTTGTTACTTGATCTTTGTAAATATCCTGCAACTTTGAATCAATCTTTTTAAGATTTTTTAAAGCCATAATGCTGACCTCTCTTAATCTCTCTCTCTTGTATATATAAAGAATTTTCAACTTGCCAAATTTCAGACTTTATGTTTTTCGTTACATTTCGTAATATATAAATTAAAAACTCAAGATTAAGGCAAATTTTCGCAATAAATTGTTTTTATTAATATATAGGTAAAGGTAAAAGGGAATATTATGTCATCACAAGGGGTAAATCCTTATAATCTTCAACAGCAATATATGACAAATAAAGCATTTGGTATGAATGCCGTACCGCAAAGCGTATCAACCCCTATGGGTGCACAAATCGATAAACAGACACTTGTCAATGCGGCAAGTGATAACTTTATCGGTGACAGAATAACGGCATTTGACGAGATTAATCCGGCAACTCAACTTGCCGTCGCACTTCCTGCAACAGTTGCAATCAATACCGCAATGGACAAATACCTCAAATTGTATGACGGAGATTACGCAAAATCATTCCCCGGCAAACTCGGAAACTGGGGAGATAAAGTAAGCGAATCATTCTCAAACAGTAAAGTCGGAAAATTTTTCGGAAGAATTAAATCTAAAGTTTCACCTTATACTAATAGAATTTATAAAAATTCTGCAATATTAAGGGCATTGAATGAAACACCATCAAGCCCTGAACTTGAACTTGTCAAAAAACAAATGAACATGGGCAAAGATTTTTCATTGTCCTCATACCACGAATTTGCACAGAAATTTATAAAAGAGCCGATAAAATGTGCTCAGGATTTGGACATTTTAGGAGCAGATAAAGCAACAATTGACAGAGTTGAAAATCTGCTTAAAAATGCTCCGGCAGAAGAAAGGGCAAATATTTTACTTGAAGAACAGTACAAACTGTTAAAACCTGATGCACTTAAAGCCGAAATTGACGGATTTTTAGGGAATGCCCAAAGAGGAAAAATTCTTCAAAATCTCAAGGCAAACGCTCTTAAATATACAAATTCCGAAGAATTTGAACTGTTAATGCAGGATACTTCAAAGAATTTTAAAGAAATTTACGATAAAATTCTGCATACTGACCCAAAATACAATGCAAAAATCTGGTGGTCGGATAAAAATATGTTTACCAAAATTAAAGGATTTTTATTCGGACGTAAAGAAACAATTCCGCAGATGCGCAATATTATAACCTCATCTTTAGGCACAGAAAATACAATGCACAGAACGGCTCTTGGAAGAACTTTGCCCAAAATATGGAATTTATTGATGGAAGGTTCAACAGGTCGTATGTTTATGGGTAAACTTTCAACCTTAATGCAGGGGTGGTTCCTTGCAGAAGCGCTTGTAATGGCAAGCAGGCAGGAAACCACTGCTGATAAGATTCGTTCATTTGCAGAAAGAATAACTGAACTTATCGGATTTTTAATCTTTATACCTCCGTCAATTAAGCTTATGCACAAAATCGGCGGTCTGAAAAACTGGGGTATGACACCTGATCAGGTTAAAGCCTATGAAGCGGCAAAACTTGAACATAATATGAAAAAAGCACAAGGGTTATTTGCAAACAAAAAAGCTGCAAAAGCTGATTTGAAAGCTGTTGAAGCCATGAAGCCAAAAGCTAAAAATCCAATATCTTGGCTAGCTCGCAAATTGGGCCAATTTATTACAACCGGTGATAAAACAACCACAAGACCATATTCAATGTTTAGGCACAAAGATGTTGATATGTGTGTAACAGAATTAATGAAGAATCCTGTTCAATATTTCAAAAATATCCCGCACAGATTAAAAGATATCGCATGCAACCCGAAATACTGGTTCAAGCGTGCGGCAGGATGGCCGATAAGGTTTGCAATTCCAATGCTTGTTATCATACCGTTCTTTAACAAAATAATGGTAAAAGGAGTTCACGCTCTAATCGGTAAGCCGAAATATTCACTGCTTGATGAATCTAAGGTTGAAGAACATAACCAGAAAGTTGAAGAACTTGAAAATATGAAAAATCAGCCGGATACTCAGCAAAATTCACAACCTCTTGATACGGAAAAATTGCCTGACACAAATCTGATTAAGCAAACAATTAACGGACAGAATATAAATACCCCAAACGGAACGGTAACAAATACCACAGCCGCAACTCAAACCGTTACTAATCCGACAACGGATACTCAAGGACGATTACAAGAACCTGTCAGAACATATATTCCTTCCCCTGCCAGCAATATTCAGGGATTAGACCCGTCAAGAGCAAATATGGCACTTGCAAACGCTGATATTGCAGAACAGGAAATTGCAAACATTATAGCTTCTGTTCGTAAATCGTAAGTAAATTTATAGACTTTAAATCCCCGATATAATATACTTATATCGGAGATTTTTTATGGAAGAACTTGAAGTAAAAAAAGTTATAGGTCTGATGTCAGGAACTTCATGCGATAGTATTGATGCAGGTTTGTGCGAGGTTTATCCCGATATGAGTGTCAAACTTATTAAAGGAATAAATTACAAATACTCTCCCCACATAAAAGAAAAAATCTTTCAGATTTTCAGAGGAGAAGCGACAGTATCAGATATTTGTAAAATGAATTTTGCGGTCGGAGAATGTTTTGCTAATGCTGCAAATACGCTTATAGAAGAATTTGGCAAACCTGATTTTATTTCAAGCCATGGACAAACTGTTTTTCACTACCCGTTTGATGAAAAGATAGATGATATTTCATTGAAAAGTACTTTGCAAATAGGGGAAAGTTCTGTTATTGCAGGGAAAACAGGCTGTATGGTTATTTCAAATTTCAGAGAATCAGATATTGCACAGGGCGGACAGGGGGCGCCTTTAGTCTGCTTTGCCGATGAAAAATGGTTTAAGGGCAAAGATAAGAAGAACTTTGCTATTCAAAATATCGGAGGGATATCAAATGTAACTGTCGTGTCGCGGGATTATGGCACTTTCGGGTTTGACACGGGTCTGGGTAATATAATGATTGATTATTGTGCAAACAAATATTTCTCAATTCCTTATGATAAAGACGGGCAAATCGCAGATGAGGGAGTTGTATCAGACAGTTGGCTTGAATGTCTATTACAGGATGAATATTATTTTACGGAACCGCCAAAATCAACAGGCAGAGAATATTTCAGTCCGAAATATATTGAAAACGCACTTAAATATGCCCCAAAAGACCCAAAAGACATTATCGCAACGGTTACGGCACTCACGGCAAAAACCATCGCTGATGCTTACGAAAGATTTATTTACCCAAATGTCGGAATACAAGAGGTGGTAATCTGTGGTGGCGGAGCATACAATAAAACGCTGATGAAATTTCTGCGTTCATACCTTCCGTCATACATTGACTTAAAAACCTGCGAAGATTACGGGATATCAAATAACTTTAAAGAAGTTATGGCATTTGCGCTATTAGGGTACTGCACATATTACGCAATCCCAAACAACCTGCCCTGTTGTACTGGGGCAAAAAAGCGGGTTGTTATGGGAAAAATAACATATTAAATACTGTAAAAAACTTGTAAATATACTAACAAAAAATAAAATTTTCGTGCTATTATATATATAGTAAAAAATTAGGAATGTGTGTCATGGCTAATTTGAAAGATGAAAAAGTTATCGGAATACCCCGTGCAATGTCGTTTTATCACAACTATCCGTTTTACTACGGTTTTTTCAATGATTTGGGTATAAAAATCGTTTTGTCTGATGTAACGACAAAGCAGACAATGTCTGAGGGGGCAGGTCTTGTTGTTACTGAAACCTGTTTGCCAATAAAAATTTATGTCGGACACATTCTGAACCTGATTAAAAAAGGGGCAAAAAACATCCTTATACCTTCTTTGCAGTCGATTGATACGAAGATATATAACTGTTCAAAAATCAGAGGACTGCCGGATTTAATAAGAAATATAATTAAAGAAGATTTTAATATGATAGAGGCAACGCTTGACAAATCCGAGAAAAATCAGGGGTTGTATGAATTTTTGGCTGAATGTGTAAAACCATTCGGCATAACCGATAAAAAACTTATCAAAAAAGCATCAAAAGCAGGCTGGAGATGTTATAACAATTTTCATGTAATGACAAAATCAGGTATGACATACTCAAAGGCCCTGAGCTATGCTCTACAAGGAAAAGTTGTAATAGGTAATAACACCAAAGAATATCCCATTTCTATTGCTCTTGTCGGGCACGGATACAACATTTATGATGAAAGAGCCTGCATGAAGATTGTTGATAAACTCGAAAAAATGGACGTTAGAGTTTGCACCGCACTTCAATTATCATCTGAACAACTTGATGAAGGGATACAGACTTTGGGAAATGAAAAGTATTGGGCAAATGAAGATGATATGACAGGTACGGCAGGTCATTATCTTAAAGACAACAAAATTGACGGAATAGTAACAGTTACAGCTTTTGGCTGCGGTCCGGATTCACTTATGATAGAAAGAATTACAAGAAAAGCAAAACAGTTTGGCAAGCCGCTTTTAAATTTAACTATTGACGAACAGACAGGTGAAGCAGGATTTATTACAAGACTTGAAGCCTTTGTCGATATGCTTTTCCGCAAAAAACGTGCATCTATCGTTAATAAAATCAACCTGAATGAAGAAGAACCGCAATATACCCCCAATACGGATATTATAGAAACCAAGTCGTAATAAATTATTTTTGTTGTATAATAATTTTTGCGAGGTATAAATATGCAATCTGAATTTTTATATTCAAAAATACACAGAGCAACCGTGACTGACGCTAATCTTGATTATGTCGGCTCAATAACGATTGACTCAGCACTTTTAAAAGCCGCAAACATGAAAGAATGGCAAAAAGTTGAAATTCTTGATGTAAATAACGGCGAAAGATTTCAGACATATATTATTTCAGGGGAAGAAAATTCAGGCTGTATATGTCTTAACGGTGCTGCCGCAAGAAAAGTTCAAAAAGGCGATAAGGTCATTATCGTAACCTATGCATCCTTAAATGAAGAAGAAATTAAAACCCACAAACCGACAATAGTTATCGTGGATGATAATAATAAGATTGTTCAAACAAAATAGTCCCTTTATATAATCTTTACTTGACCTTTTGGCAATAAAATTTTATGCTATATAGGTTAAATACTTGGATATAAGAAAAGAGGTAGGTATGACAGAATTTACGTACAAAAGAGGAGACGGGAAAACCTTTTCGCCTGACGATATTAAAAGATTAATCGGCGAATACAACATTAAGTTTATCAAATTACAGTTTGTTGATATTAATGGTCAGGTTAAAAATATGACTGTTCCGTCAGAACAAATTGATAAAATTTTAAATAATGAAATCATGCTTGACGGATCCTCAATTAAAGGATTTAGAAGTATAGAAACATCTGATATGTTCTTCCATCCTGATTTGACAAGTTTTCAGATTTTACCGTGGAGAGAACATGACGGTGGAAACAGTGCACGTTTAATCTGTGATATATATAACGTTGACGGAACCCCGTTTGAAGGATGCCCAAGATGCAACCTCAAAAGAGTAATGCAGGCAGCAGAAAAAATGGGATTTTCCATGAATATAGGGCCTGAAGCCGAATTTTTCCTTTTTGCAAAAGACAAAGACGGAAAAATTACCACAACAACTCAAGACCATGCCGGCTACTATGATGTCGGACCTGAAGATTTGGGCGAAGATGTACGCTCAGACATCGTTTTGACATTACAGGAAATGGGCTTTGATATTGAGGCTTCACACCACGAAGTTGCTGACGGGCAGCACGAAATCGATTTTAAATACTCCGATATTCTAACTGCTGCGGATAATGTCACAACCTTTAAAGTTGCAGTAAGAGCGATTGCCGCTAAACATAATCTGCATGCAACATTTATGCCGAAACCTATTTTCGGAATCAACGGTTCAGGTATGCATTGCAATATTTCGCTTTTCAAAAACGGCAAAAACGCTTTCTATGATGAAAAAGCGGAATATCAACTGTCAGACATCGCAAAATACTCTGTCGGCGGTCTTTTAAAACACGTTAAAAGTATAACCGCCGTAACAAACCCGCTTGTAAACAGTTACAAACGTCTTGTTCCGGGGTATGAAGCACCGGTTTACCTAGCTTGGTCTTTGGCAAACAGAAGTGCATTGTTAAGAGTCCCTGCAAAACGCGGGGTTTCAACAAGGGTTGAACTTCGTTCACCCGATCCTTCATGCAACCCGTATCTTGCATTTGCGGCAATATTGGAAGCCTGCATGGACGGTATAAGAAACAAAATTGACCCGCCTGCACCGGTTGAAAGCAATATTTACAAATTAAGTGCAAAAGAACGTAAAAAACAAAGAATAGATTCACTTCCGGGAAGCCTTGCAGATGCTCTCGAACAAATGGACAAATCACTTGTTACAAGAGCGGCATTAGGTGACCATATCTTTACTGAATTTATGACTTCTAAGAAAAAAGAATGGGATTCGTTCAGAACCTACGTTTCTCAATGGGAACTTGATAAATATCTTGCGAGGTATTAAAAGCATAAAAAAAAACGGGTTTTTAAAACCCGTTTTTTATTTCAAAATTTCATCAAGCAAATTCGCATTTTTTGAGGCATTTTCAATCTGCGTTTTTGATAGTCTGCGCATATAATTTTTTAACGCTTCACGAATTAACTCACTTCTTGAAAGTTTTTCACTGCCTGCAAGTCCGTCAACTTTATTTAAAAATTCATCAGGCATTGTAACCAAAACCTTTGCCATATAAAACCCTTTCTTACACTTAATTTGCTCTTAACGAAATTATATCATGCAGATATCCTTTTTACAAGCGGTTTGGATGTTTATGTTATAATTTGTTTAGATATATAAGGAGTATGAGAGATGAAAGTCAATAAGAATTATCAAAATATAGCGCAGAGTTACCTGTTTTCAACTATTGCAAAAAAAGTTGCAGAATATACTAAGGCAAACCCTGATAAGAAAATTATAAAACTCGGCATTGGCGATGTCACTCTGCCGTTGTGTGAATATGTAGTTAAGGCACTGAAAGACGCTTCTGATGAAATGGGCGTGAAAGAAACTTTCAAAGGCTACGGTCCCGAGCAGGGTTATGAGTTTTTAAAAGCCTCAATTCAGCAGTATTATAAGAGCCACAATGTAGATTTGGATAACGATGAAATTTTCATCTCTGACGGTGCAAAATCTGATTTGGGCAACATTTTGGATTTGTTTGATAAGGATAATACGGTGCTTGTGCCTGACCCTGTTTATCCTGTCTATGTCGATACAAATACAATGCAGGGCAGAAAAATTGTTTATATTAATGCCAATGCGGAGAACGAATTTTTACCACTGCCTGATGAGAATATTAAGGCGGATATTATTTATATCTGTTCGCCAAACAACCCGACAGGTGCAGTTTACAATAAAGAACAACTCAAAAAATGGGTCGATTATGCGAACGAAAATAATGCAGTTATCCTTTTTGACAGTGCATATGAATGTTTTATAACCGATACAAACCTTCCGCGCAGTATTTATGAAATTGAGGGCGCAAAGACCTGTGCCATTGAATTTTGTTCATTTTCAAAAATGGCCGGATTTACGGGTACAAGATGCGGATGGACAGTTGTTCCAAACAATTTGATATTTGAAGATATGAGCCTTAACAAAATGTGGCTGAGACGTCAGACAACAAAATTCAATGGTGTTCCTTATATCGTTCAGAAAGGTGCTCAGGCTGTGTTTACCCCGAACGGTCAAAAAGAAATTCAACAAAATCTAAATTACTATAAAGAAAACGCCAAACTCATTTCTGATGTACTTAAAAAACACAATATCTGGCATATAGGCGGTAAACACTCGCCTTACATCTGGTTGAGATGCCCAAATAACATGAAATCATGGGAATTTTTCGATTATCTTTTGGAAAACGTACAGATTGTCGGTACTCCCGGTTCAGGCTTTGGTACAAACGGTGAAGGGTATTTCCGCTTAACATCATTTGGAAGCAGAGAAAACACAAAAGAAGCAGTTGAAAGACTTGACAAATTCCTACCGTAAAGTTTTAACCCAAAAAGGTCATTACGGGCGGTAATTTCGGTAATGTAATTTTCGATTAAAACTTATAAAATCATAATGTACACCTAAATGTTTAAAGGAGGCATTATGAAAAAGATATTACCGTTATTTGCATTATTTGCATTTTTGGCTATTCCGCAGGGCGCATTTGCGTGGTCTTATGACGGGATACAAAGTTTAAATCCGTTTACAGGTTTTAGAAACTGTAACCCGTGTAAAGTTGAACGCTGTCAGAAACGTAAACTTACAAAATGCGAAAAACTTCACGGCTACAAACTTATCAAAGGCACAAACTGCGGTTGCGCCGCTCCTGTTCAGCCGATTTATATGGAGCCCAAAAATTGCGTAGGGTGCAAAAAAGCATTCTAAGATTTATATTAAAAAAAGATGCGCTTAGCGCATCTTTTTTTTTAATATTCAATATCTCTTAGTGCTTTAAATATTTTATCGGTTATTTCCTGAATATATTCCTGACTGACAAGTCCATTTATTATGGCATCTGCTATCTGATAAGTGGGACGAATATATTTCTGAGCCGTTTTGTTTACATCGGCAAACTGCAAATCTGCAGCAGCACCTTCTTTACCCCTTTGCTTTGCACGTCTGTACCAGCGTTCTTTGATGACATCAAGCGGAGTAAATACATAAACTTTTACGTCCATAATATCTCTGATGCCTTCATTTAGAACGTACAAACCTTCAGTTAAAATAACTTTGGCGGGACTTTTTTCATCCCCGTCTGGGAAAGATTCACATGTAACAAAATCATATCTCGGAGATTTTATTGTCATACCCTCTTTTAAGGCCACAAGATGCTGTTGCATAAGGTCTAAATTAATTGCATCAGGAGTGTCAAAACTGAAACCCGTTTTGAAAAGTTCTTCATAACTGCCTGCTTCTTTGAGTTCCTTTGAAGTATCTTTATAATAGTCATCACAGCGAATAACCGTATAAATTCCCTCTTTTTTGTCTTTTACACACGCTTTAATGGTATTATCGACAAAAACAGTCTTACCGGAAGCACTTTCGCCCGTTATTCCGATAAGGAAAGTCTTTTTCTTATCATGAACGACTTTTCTTGCAATATCCATTACAAGAATATCGGAAATCTTTAAAAATAAAGGCTGTTCCTGCTTTTTATCTTCTTCAAGAATTTTATTAAGTGCATCGACAATTGTTGAGACAATTTCCATATCTCTGCGATTTGAGTAATAATCGTAGTTTGTTAATTCGTAATCCCTAATCATATCTTTCCCTTGCAATAACATACACACATTCTAATTCAAGGGAATTTAAACTTCCACAAAAGTTTTATTTTTGTAACAAAAAATTCATATTATTAAAGTTTCTGAATAGACATGACGAAGATATATTTGTCAGAAGATAATAAGGAGTTATAATTTATGATCGAAGACGAAATGTTTGATGACTCTGTGCTAAAGGCACAAGAAGCGGGTCTAAACAGTTTGAAGTGCGAAGTCAAATCAGTAGAAGCAGTAATTGAGAAATTTTTAACTCAAATTCTTGAATGCACTTCATCACTATCGGAGAGAGATTTTTTGGTTTGCGGAATATAAGATATTCAAAAGACTAAATAATCAAAAAAAAAGGACCTTACAAAAGTAAGGTTCTTTTTTTAAGACTTTTTCATTTTTACGGGGTGTATTGAAATACATAACCCAGCGGATACTTTTGGAACATGTTTTCCCCCAGTTGCAGCAGGGAATTAACCAGAGCCTGAGTAGGGTTGTACGTTCCGAACGTGTTGCTCATTCCGATGCCCGTTCCGAAAGGATTCCCGAGCCCAGCACCTGCCCCAAAACCTATTGATACAGGATTTGGAACACTTAGCCCTGCACCGAACGGATTAGTCATACCTGTTGCTGTCGGATAAGGAACTGACGGAACAGATGAACCCGTAACTGTTGTTGTGTCTGTAGATGCACCTGATAAAGATGAACCGTCAGAAGATGATTCCGCTTCTGTTTCGGTATCCTGATTCTGTTGAACCTGTTCTGCATCATCTGAAGTAGTTTCTTCATCTTCATCCTTAGGTTCAGGGAATGTTAATGCCCTTACGCCCCATCCGACAAGACCACCGATAATGCCACCTACTAAGGATCCTGGTCCCGGACAAATACAACTTCCGATTGCTGCACCTGCAGCCATACAACCAAGTTCTATTGTCGCCCCGCCGGCTTGTTTTGCAGCTCCGGTAATGCCTTCTTTTTTATAACCCTTATAAATATTGGGGGCTTCGTATAACAAAGTTAAAACCGCACCAATATAAGGCATTTTCTTTGCAACTACAGAGCCAACACCTTTTATCCCGCCCCATATGCCACTTTTACCAAGTGTCTTAGCACCCTGAGCGCCTGCCTTACCTGCTTTCCATAAGTCAGGAAAAAAATCCTTTGTATTTTTATATAAACGTGTAAAAAATCCGCCTTGAGTGGTTTTTAGAGTCCCTACATGACTCTCAAAGGCTTTTAAACTTGTTTTAGCCTTTGAAAAGACAGACCCTTTTGGCGCTGCTTTATAAGCTTTGCTGATAGCTTCCGAACTTTCGCCAAAAATAAATTCAGGTGCACAATTCAATGCACGCTTTCCGTATTTGAAAGCCTTTACGCCTATTTTTGCAATAGAACTAATCAATCCCATGATTTATCCCCTTATATATATCCCCTGTAAATATATAAAGTTTATTTATTCATGAGAATTGATTAATTATTTTTTAATATTAAGAAATATTAATAAACGTCTATTCTTCGCTATACAAGAATTCATAGTTTTGACCGTTGTTTTGGTACTCTGTCCCTGTATTTATAACATCTGTCGGTTTGGACTGAATTGAACGATTCAGAGTTGTTGAAAAATCAGACAGATTATTAATATTGTAGAAATGACCGCCCGTTGTTGCCGAAAGACATGTCAAAGCCTTTGAATAAGACGAAACAAGAACAACATCTATATGTACATCGTTTCTTTTTGCCATAAGACGTTTTGCAAACTCGCACGGGTCGCCACCGCAGTTTTCACCGCCGTCTGTAATGAGTACAATTTTTTTCGGGGTAGTTGTGTCATAAGATGCAAAATCCTGATAAACCGTTCTGTCTAAAGCATAAACAAGCGGTGTTGCGCCGCCGACATCAACCGAGTTCATACCATTTATAATGGAGTTTGCATTTGCACTGCGAATTTGTGTTACTTGTTTGGTTGCGGCACAAACTCCTGTTGATGAACCAATTGGACTTGCCTGAGTGACAACCTTAATTTTATTCCCTTTTTTAATAATCTTTTTAACTTCCTGTAACTGCGCACCTAAAGAAGGGTTATTACCATAATTATCATGACCGAAAACTCTGAAACCCAACTTTGTTGACGACGGGATTTGAGAAACAATTGCACTCATTGAACGCTTTGCAACCGTAATCCAGTTTGCCATACTGCCGGAATAGTCCATAACTATTTCAACAATCGGTGTTTGGTCATCATTTACAACATTTTGCGCAACATAAGATGTTGCATTGTAGTTATTGTAATAATTTTGGTTAACAACATTTGCAGGGGAAGTCTGAACCGTTTTGGCAGGTGACTTTACAACCCCTGATGTGTTAATTGTATATTTTGCACCGAAAGCACAACAAGATGATAAAACTAAAAATCCAAGTAATAAAGGTAATTTTCTCATAACATATTTCTCCGTTTGACAAAATTTTACCACAAAAAATTTACAGATAAATTTTTGCACTGCATTATATATTAATAACGATACGGAACAAAAAATGTTCACCGTTCACGGTAGGTTAGGCAATTGCCTGACATGCACGGCCCTGATAATTTACAACACAATTTGTGAGCCGATAATAATTCTCTGACTGTCGGGGGCATTGTCGTTTTGGCAGAATACATAATTCAAAACAAATCTTAGAGCCTGACCTTTCACAAACCAGTTTATCCCTGCGGTGTATTCACGTTTTGTATCACCAGATACCGTCCGGTCAGGATCAAACTGGTCAATTCTTCCGATAAGTTGCAAATATGGTTTGACTTTCCAGCCGACGGTGTAGGCAAAACCTCCTGCCTGTTTGTTACTCAATCCCGCTCCACCATTGTAGCCGTCAGCAATCGATGCCTCAAAATTCGTCCATAAGCGTTTGTGCTTGTAGCCGATATAAACAGTTCCGACAGTATAATTAAAATTATTATGCCCTGCGTTTAATCCGCCGCCGATGGTCAGTTTCCCGTATTTTCCGTCATCCGAGCCAAACGGTTTCAAATTAAACCAGCCGATAAAATCCAACCCCGGCATACCGCTTGTTAAAGTTCTGCCTGATGAACCAAGTGACAAACTGTAATCCGCATATTCATAGTTGCCTATCAATTTTACCGCCGTTGTTCTCAAATTCCCGAAATTTCTTGCTATCTGTGAACGGTTTAAAAACGGCAGAGTGTAGGCGCTGTTTCCGCCTTCCATTCCGACCTGACCTCTTGAACGCCCGATAAGAATTTTGTGATGCGGAATTTTATTATATGTAATAAACATATCAGACCACATGTTATCAACATAACTTTTTCCTTCTTTTGGGATAGGCAAAATGCTAAATCTGTAATCAAAACGTTCATCTTTTGTTCTGCCGAAGAACCCTACTTCCGTGGTTAAATCATCGTATTTTGTTGAATAACTGTGCGGATTAAAAAGTGCGGATATTGAACCTCTGTGCGCCCCGAATGCTTCAATACTTCCGCCGTTTTTGAAATTGTGAGTCAGTTCATCTTTTAACAAATATGACGGAATGTCCGTTCTTACAATTTTTGTTTTAAAAATTTTCTGTGCAAAAGTTTCTTCTTTGAATTTATCATCCTTTTTTCCGACATTATCAAAAACATCAAATTCTGTTTCAATATTGTCTGATGCGTCATCCTGTAAGTATTCTTTATCCTTTTGGGTAACAATGGTAACTTCTCCAACCTGCGGGGTTTCAAGAAGTTCTTGTGTTAAATATTCATTTTCGGCTTGTGCAAGATTTGGGGTTAAAATCATTGCACTTAATATAATTAATTGCAAAAATCTTTTCATTTCTTAATTATATCATGCAATATTGTGGAATTTGTCATTTTTTTATTGTATATTTTTGCTATGAAAAATGACACCCGAATTTCTAAAAAAACAAGTATACACGCCCCGATTGTAGAAGCCCTGAAAACCGCTTATGGCAATCCGACTTATCAGTTCCATATCCCGGGACACACGAAAGGTTTGGGCACTTTAGCTGATTTTCGCGACCTTATCGGGAAAAAGGCACTTAAAGTTGATACGACAGATGAATTTGATAATTTGGGCACACTTACCCCCGCAACAGGTCCGATTAAAGAGGCTCAAGAACTTGCAGCGCAGGCATTCGGGGCAAAAAAAACTTTCTTTTTGCTAAATGGCTCAACAATAGGAAATCTTGCAATAGCAATGGGTTTGACTAAAAAGGGGCAAAAGGTTATTGTTAACAGAAATTGCCACCGTTCGATTTTGACGGGTTTAATTATATCAGGTGCCGATCCGCTATGGGTTTTGCCCGAAAAATTCCCTCAGTGGGGGCTTTGGGGTAATGTCAAAGCTCAGGATATTGAAAAACTTTTAGACGAAAATGATAATGTTTCAATGGTTTGGATTACAAACCCGACCTATGAGGGTGTTGTATCTGATGTTAAGGCGATTGCCGACATCTGCAAAAAGTATGATGTTCCGCTGATAGTTGATGAAGCGCACGGATGCTTGTGGAATTTTAATTCAAAACTGCCAGAAACTTCACTAAAATTAGGCGCAGATATTGTTGTTCATTCACTTCATAAAACAGGCGGTAGTATGAGTCAGTCATCTATGCTCCATATCAGCAAAGATTCAAAAATTAACGCAGAAGATGTTGAACGTGCGCTGATGCTTTTGCATACCACAAGCCCTTCACTGATTCTGTTAGGCAGTTTAGATGCATCAAGAGCAAATTTGCAAAGCGAAAAAGGTCAAAAACAAATTAACAGAGCCATTTCCAACGCTAAATATTTGCGCTCTGAGATAGACAAAATGGAGCATATACATCAGTTGAAATCTGATTTTGGCTATAAAACTGATGTTACAAAGATTTTTATAAAGGCTGACGGACTGTCGGGCAAACGGCTTGAATCAATATTGGAGATTGATTTCGGGATAGAAGTCGAGAGTGCAAGCGATGAAGGTATATTAATATTAAGTAATATAGGCAACAAACGTTCTGATTTTGAATATCTGGCACAATGCCTGCACAAAATCGACACCCACGATTATAAAGATATATATTATATGGAAAACAAACGACATATGCCTATGCTTGTGCCGATTATCAAGAAAAATTTAAGAGATGCTTATTTTTCGGAAAAAGAAATTATCTCGAAAGAACAGGCAATAGGAAGATTATCGGGTGAAGTTGTTGCAGAATGCCCCCCAGGAATATCTATTTTGCTCCCAGGAGAACTTATAACAGAAGAACATTTACCGTATTTAACAGACTACGAAACTATTGAAGTTTTAAAATAATCCGGTCATATTTTGGATTAAAAATACACAACAACCCCATGTTTGTAACATGTCTTAACATGATACAATGCACTCATAGTGCGCTTTTTGGAGCTTATTGTAACGAAATCTTAACAAAAAGAGTACATGCATTAAAGTTCTCAAACATGGCTGCCGACATGCATGGTAA
>Ga0310690_10000170_pt1 | contig 151319 bp, 115 predicted proteins | sample AusTroGonzalo_MG_2_FD_207661 | JGI IMG/M metagenome (GOLD analysis project Ga0310690, IMG submission 207661) | Bovine rumen microbial communities from tropical cattle in Woodstock, Queensland, Australia - Gonzalo_04 (v2) (version 2) | ecosystem: Host-associated > Mammals > Digestive system >...
CCCCTATTGATTATGTGATTCCGGCAAATGACGATGCGGCAAAGTCCATCGAGTGCATCATGAACATTCTCTGTGCAGCCATCGCCGAAGGTCTTGAGGAGCGCAAGCTCGAGAAGGACAAGGAAGCTCCTGCAGAGGAGGTCGCCGAGCCCGCAGCAAAGCCCGCAGCCCGCAAGCTCCGCGCCCGCAAGGGTGCCGAGGCCAAGGCTGAAGAGCCCGCTGCCGAAGCAAAGGCCGAGGAGCCTGCAGAGGCCCCCAAGGCTGAGGAAGCAAAGCCCGCTGAGGCCCCTAAGGCCGAAGAGCCCGCCGCCGAGGTAAAGGCTGAGGCCCCCAAGGCAAAGGCTAAGGCAAAGGCAAAGGCCGAGCCCAAGGCTGAAGCAGCAGAAGAGCCTGCCAAGGCAGAATAAGTTCCATTTTATAAAAGGAATACAGCTATGGCAATTACAGCAGCAGACGTAATGAAATTACGCAAGATGACTTCTGCCGGTATGATGGACTGCAAGAAGGCACTCGAAGAAGCCAACGGCGACTTCGACAAGGCCATAGGCATCATCCGTGAGAAGGGTAAGATGGTCGCTGCAAAGCGCGCCGACCGCGAGACCTCCGAGGGTGCCGTCAAGGCTCGCATCGCAGGTGGGAAGGGCATACTCGTATGCCTGGGCTGCGAGACCGACTTCGTGTCCCGCAACTCCGACTTCCAGAACCTCGCAGACGCCATCGCAGATGTGGCAATCGCCAACTGCCCCGCCGACCTCGAAGGCCTCAAGGCCTGCAAGATGGCGGACGGTTACACCGTGGAAGAGGCTGTTGAGGCCCAGACCGGCAAGACCGGTGAGAAGCACGTCCTCGTGGGTTATGCCCTCGTGGAGGCTCCTTTCGTGGTCGAGTACATCCATAAGATCAACGGAAAGCTCGGTGCTCTGGTTGGTTTCAACAAGCCCGTTTCCGAGGCTCTTGCCAAGGGTGTCGTGATGCAGGTCGCATCCATGAATCCCGTTTCCATCGGCGTCGCCGACTGCCCCCAGAGCGTTCTCGACAACGAGAAGACCGTGGCCGTGCAGAAGACCAAGGACGAGATGGTGCAGAAGGCTATCGACGCCGCCCTCAAGAAGGTCGGTATCAACCCTGCCCACGTGGACAGCGAGGACCATATCGAGTCCAACACCGCAAAGGGATGGCTTACTCCCGAGCAGGCTGCCCAGGCCCGCGAGATCATCAAGACCGTCGGTGCGGAGAAGGCTGCAAGCCTGAACCCCGCCATGATCGAGAATATCGCAAACGGCCGTGTGCAGAAGTTCCTCAAGGAGCAGACTCTCGAGGAGCAGGAGTACCAGATGAGCGACGACAAGATCTCCGTCAAGGAGGCTATCGCCAAGGAAGACAAAGAGGCCAAGGTGGTCGCTTTCAAGCGCTTCTCGCTCAACGACTAACAGAAGTCACACCAAACGAAAAACCGGAACTCGTCGAGCTCCGGTTTTTTTATTCTCAAAGTAGTCCGGTAACGGACAAAGAGCTAGACTCTTTGCCCGTAGGAACGATCGGAAGTGTTTACAGTAATCTTCTCTCCGGTTTCGATGAAGAGGGGCACCATGATGTGGGCGCCGGTCTCCAGGGTGACTTCCTTGAGTGCGGAGGAAGAAGCGGTGTTGCCCTTGACTGCGGGCTCGCTGTAGGTGACTTCCAGGGTGACGTAGGTGGGGAGTTCGCAGGTGAGGCAGCGCTCTTCGTCGCCGGTCACGAACATCATTTCCACGTGCTGGCCTTCCTTCATGAGGTCGGCGTTCTCGACTACGTCGTGGGGCAGGGTAATCTGCTCGTAAGTCTCTTCGTGCATGAAGTTGAAGGACTCGCCGTCGTCGTAGAGGAACTGGTAGGGACGACGCTCCACCTCGATGGTCTCAATTTTGGCACCTGCGGTGAAGGTGTTCTCCAGAATACGGCCGTTCTCCAGGTTGCGGAGTTTGGTCTTCACGAAAGCGGGACCCTTGCCGGGCTTGACGTGCTGGAACCAGACGATCATGCAGGGCTTGTCGTTAAACTTAAGATAAAGTCCGTTTTTGAAATCTGCGGTAGTTGCCATATAAATAATGATTTAGTTATTTCGTTAAAGCCTACAAATATAAGAAACTGTTTTGATTTAATCAACTTCAATCTTTATGGTCTATTTTGGTCCTTACGCTCCTTCATCAGTCCATAAAAATGCCGCAAAATATCCTCATAAATCTTTTCGTTAATCAAATCAAATCAAAACAGTTTCTAAAAAAACGCTTTGTTTATTGCAAATCAGCAATCGCGCGGGCCGCTTCCTCCAGCAGCCATTTTGGGGTTGAGGTGGCCCCGCATACGCCTGCCGTTGCGGCACCGTCGAACCACTCGGGCCTGAGCTCCGCCGTTGAGCAGATATGGTGGCTGCGGGGATTGATGCTCCGGCACCATTCGAACAGGACCTTCCCGTTGGAGCTGGATGCACCGGCCACGAATACGATTACGTCGTGCGTGCGCGCAAATTCTGCCAACTCCCTGTGGCGTGAGGCTACCTGCGCGCAGATGCTGTTGTGGATTTCCAGGGGGGCGCCCATAAGCTCCGTCAGCCTGTCTCCGATCGTTTTGTAGCCCTCCGGGCTCATGGTCGTCTGGGAGAAGAGCTCCACCGGCTCGTCCGTCCGCACGGCTCCGCGGCGGCACGCCTCCAGCAGCTGCTCCGGAGTCTCTACTACCACCGCCTTTCCGCCTGTCTGGCCCACCAGGCCCAGCACCTCGGGATGCCCTATCTTCCCGAAAATCACCACCTGGGCACGGGAGGCGGCATCTTTTATCTGCTTCTGCAGCTTCAGCACCACGGGGCAGGTGCAGTCGATGACATTCAGCCCGGACGCCTTCAGCATCCCGTAGGTTTGCGGCGGTTCGCCGTGCGCCCTTATCAGAATGGTGTCACCCTTGGCCAGGCGGCCCAGGCCGTCGTGGTCCACCGTCCCGAGGCCCTTCTGCCCCAGGCGGGAGAGTTCTTCTTCGTTGTGAACTATGGCACCGAGTGACCAGAGCCTGCCCTCACCCTTCGACAGATAATCCTCTGCAGTGGAAATGGCGTGGATGACGCCGCCGCAGAAGCCGGAGTGAGGGTCGATGCCGACTTTTATCATAGGATTCCGAACTTGCCCTGGATGACACCCAGGACCCAGGCCAGCTCCTCTGCGAAACTCATCTCGGAGTTGTCCAGCTCGAAGGCGTCGTCCGCCCGGCGGAGGGGGTTGGTCTCGCGGTGGGAGTCGATGTAGTCGCGCTCACGCAGGTTCTGTACCACCTCCTCCAGCAGCGGCTCCTGGCCCTTTTCCTTAAGCTCGTCGAAGCGGCGTTTGGCCCTGACTTCTTCGCTGGCGGTCATAAAAATCTTCAGCTGGGCGTTGGGGAAGACGGCAGTGCCGATGTCGCGCCCGTCCATCACTATACGTCCTTTGCTCCCGAACTCGTGGAGCCTCTCATCTACCCATTCGCGCACGTAAGGCACTGCTGCAATGGGACTTACCTGCGAACTGACCTCCATGCTCCGGATGGCCTGCTCTATGCAGCGCGGGCCCATCCAGAGGCGTCCGTCCTCGGCGAAACTGAGGTGCAGGTCCTGCAGGGTCTCCTTCAGCGCCGGGTCCACCTTGTTTATGCGGCTGATGAGCCTTTCTTCCTGTGCGAAGAGGGTGACGCCGCGGTAAAGGGCCCCTGAATCGAGGTACAGGAAACCGATTTTCTTGGCCAGAAGTTTGGCGAAAGTACTCTTTCCGGTTGAGGAAAAACCGTCTATCGCTATAATGATGTCGGGAATATTCATATCAGCACAAATGTAGAAAAATTTTGCGATATTTGCAGTATCATGAAGGTTCTTGTTATAGATGACGAGCGGGCTATCCGCAATTCCATGAAGGAGATTCTCTCCGACGAAGGTTATATAGTAGAAACGGCTGAAGACGGCCTTTCCGGCTACGAAATGGCCTCCAAAGGGCACTACGACGTCATTTTCTGCGACATCAAGATGCCCGGGATGGACGGAGTGGAAGTGCTGGACAAACTGACCGCGGACGGCATCGACAGTGCCATAGTGATGATTTCCGGCCACGGCGACATAGAGACCGCGGTGGAGTGCATCAAGAAAGGAGCTTTTGACTTTATCCAGAAGCCTCTGGACCTTAACCGCCTGCTGATTACCATCAAGAACGCTACCGACAAGAACAAACTGGTCGCCCAGACCAAGATACTCAAAAAGAAGGTGTACGGTGGCGACCAGATGGTGGGCGAATCTCCCGCTATCCAGCAGATTCGCGACATAGTAGCCAAGGTGGCCGCGACTCCCGCGAGGGTGCTCATCACCGGCGGCAACGGCTCCGGCAAGGAACTGGTGGCCCGCAGCCTGCACGCCCAGAGCGACCGTGCGTCACAGCCGTACATCGAGGTCAACTGCGCCGCCATCCCTTCCGAGCTGATAGAAAGTGAGCTGTTCGGCCACGAAAAGGGCTCCTTCACCTCCGCCATCAAGCAGCACAAGGGCAAGTTCGAGCAGGCCGACGGAGGCACTCTGTTTTTGGACGAGATAGGCGACATGTCCCTTGCGGCCCAGGCCAAGGTGCTCCGCGTGCTGCAGGAGAACAAGCTTTCCCGCGTGGGTAGCGACGCCGACATCAAGGTGGACGTGCGCGTTGTCGCCGCCACCAACAAGAACCTGCAGGAGGAAATCGCCAAGGGCAATTTCCGGGAAGACCTGTACCACCGCCTCAGTGTCATCGTGATAAAGGTGCCCGGCCTGGACGAGCGTAAGGAAGATATCCCCCTGCTGGTCGATTACTTCGTTGACCGCATTTGCTCGGAGTCTGCAATGCCCAGAAAAACTTTCAGCCCCGAAGCTGTAAAACTCTTACAGGATCGGAGCTGGAAAGGTAATATTCGCGAACTTCGCAACGTTGTCGAACGCCTTCTGATACTCGGCGACGACACCATCAGTGCCGCTAACGTAAAGGATTACGTCCTTTAGAGGTTGGGATTCTCTTTCTTCCAGTCGGCAACGGGAGGAACAATGCCGAGGGAGACTATCTCGTCGCGCATCTTGCAGAGGTGCTCGTAAGAAGCCTTGAGGTCGGCCATTTCCTCGGGAGTGCCCTTGGGAGCGGTGTAATGGACACCGTCGGCGTCGATAACCGTAGGCATAGCCATCATCACGTTGCAATAACCCAGTTCGGGAGCGTTGACGTAGCACCCGGCGGGCCAGTAGAACTTGTCACCTCCCATTGCGGCCTCGATCATCTTGACAGCCTGGTAAGCGGGGCTCTGGAAGGAGCTGCGGCCGCGGAGCTTGATTATGTTGGAGCCGCCCTGAACGGTGGCGAGCTTGATTGCCGCCCAGCGCTCGGCGGAGAGTTTCTTCTCGCTCAGGGGAGTGCCGTCTATAAGTGCCTCGCTGGCAAATACCGCCATGGCCTCACCGTGTCCTCCGTAGGTGCGGGCTCCGGTCACCTTGCACTGCTGCACGCCGAATTCCGCGGCGAGAGCCTCCTGGAGGCGGGTGCTGTCCAGGGCTGCGAGGGAAGTCATCTGGTTGGGCTTGAGCCCGGAATGGATGAGGGCGGTAAGGGCGGTGACGTCCGCGGGGTTGAAGATAACCACTACGTGCTTGACGTCGGGGCAGTACTTGCGGATGAGGTCGCCGAATTCGGCGGCAATCTGGCAGTTGCCTTTGAGCAGGTCTTCGCGGGTCATACCCTCCTTGCGGGGGGCGCCGCCGGAAGAGATGATATATTTGGCGTCTTTGAAAGCGACCTCCGGATCCACTGTCCAGCTTACGTTGGCACCCTCGAAGGCGCAATGATAAATTTCTTCTGCAACTCCGTGCACACCGGGCTCATAAATATCGTAGAGGCAGATGTTGGGAGTAAGGCCGAGCATAAGCGCGGTCTGGGCCATGTTGGAGCCGATCATTCCGCCGGCGCCCACGATGGTTAACTTTTCATTGGTCAAATACTTCATATCTTTAAAGAATTCAAAAGCGGGCCAAAATTACAAAATTTCTTGCATAATAAAAATAATCACTATCTTTGTCCTGTTATAACTATTTATGGCACTATATCTACAGAAAGACTTGGATGACGACTATCACTCGCGAATAGGCGTCTGGCAAATCACAGAGTCCGAAGCCGAGCTTCGCGCACTCACATCCATCCCTTCCGACGAACTGGAAGAAATTTCATACATAAAGAGCGAATCGCTGCGCAAGCAGAAGCTTGCCGTGCGTGCTCTCCTTGATGTTATGTTCGAAGAAAAGGTTTACCTGAGCCATCACGACAACGGCAAGCCTTATATCGAGAATAACGCTATCAATATCAGCATCACCCATACCGACAAGTATGTTGCCGTGATTCTCAACGACGTGGAAGAAGTCGGAATCGACTGCGAGTCGCTGGACCGCGATTTCAGCGCCGTGGAGAAAAAGGCCCTGTCCGAGGACGAACTCGAAGAACTGGACGACGACGCCGACGACCGCCGCACCCAGCTGGCCATCTACTGGTGCGCCAAGGAAGCGGTGTACAAGAAGATGTCGCAGTATCACGTTGACTTCGCCGAGCAGATCGAGATCGAGGCGGTCCGCCCCCGCAAGGAAGGCGAACTGGACGCCACTTTCATCAATAAGGACGGCTACGAGGAAGAGCTGAAGCTCGAATACATTACCTTCGACCGCCACGTGCTGGTCTGGGTAGTCGGGGAAGAATAATCAGGAGTGATTCTTCCGGTAGAGCTGCCAGCTGTTAAACAGATTCTGCCAAATTGCATAGAGCCCTCCCGCGACTGATGTCACGGGGGTCATGTAATTGTATCCCAGCCAGATAAGGAAGCCGGTGTTCTTCTGCCCCAGGGCCTGGCCTGCGCTGATACGTTCCTCGTACCCCCTTCCGGAAAGGCGCCCGAAGGCGAACTGCAGTGCGCAGGCGCCCATGGATACAAGCACCACGCAGACTATGCCCCCGGCCGACAGCTTGCTGAGCAGCAGTGCGTGGGTGGACAGCACCATCGCCAGCGTCAGCCCCACTCCCCAGATGTAGAAGGCATAACGGCTCAGCCTCATCAGCTTGCGCTGCAGGCGGGGGAGAGTATAGCGGATAATCCATGCCAGCACCCCGGGCAGCAGGAGCAAAGGGAAAACCCTCAGCGCGATATGGCCTACGTATGCCCAGAAGCCGAGGTCGGCGGACGGCCGCACCATAGGTATGACCAGCGGTATGAGCATCGTGGCCGATATATTGGACAGGGTGACGTAGCTGACCGTAGCGGCCAGCGAGCCTCCCAGCTTCTCCGTAATCACGCCTGCGGCAGATGCGGTAGGGCAGATGATGCACAGCATCGCGCATTCGAGCAGTATGCGCAGCTCTCCTTCGCAGCCCGAACGGGCGATAGCGGCAAAACCCAGAAACAGCAGCACCTGGAATGCCAGGGCCGGGAGATGCCACCGCCGTAAGCGGAAGTCGTGGGGCGATATCTTGACGAACTGGAAGAATAGCAGCAGGGCTATCACGACCCTCTGCCCGTCGGAAGCCACATTATGCAGGAAATGGCCGGCCGGATGCAGGAATGGGAGGGCCCTGTAAAGGAGATACAGGCTCACGCCGAGCACTATCGCCCCTGGCAGCATCCAGTCCTGTATGACACGCTCCGTCCTGCCGGTCATGACAGTTTCTCAACCGGATAATGGACGGTGAAACAGGCACCTCCGAGCGCGAACGAACGGGAGTAGTCTATGCTCGCGCCGCAGCTCTCCAGAATACTGCGGGAAATCGCAAGTCCCAGTCCTGAACCGCCGTTCTTGGTGGTAAAGTTGGGCGTAAACAGCTTGGAGACGTTTTCTTCCGACACTCCGGGGCCGTTATCCTCGAATACGATGTCGTAGAAGCCTTCCTGCGCGCCCTTGCGGAGCGACACGCACACTTCCGCTCCGGAGTTGCCCTCTACGGCCTGCACGGCATTGCCCAGAAGGTTGACGAATACGCGCGTGAGCTGAGGCTTGGGGCCCTTTATATAAGCATCTTCCAGGCCCATATAGGTGAAGCTCACGTCGTCGCGGTTGTCGAACATGGATATCTCCTCCTGCAGCAGTGTGTCCAGATTCAGGCGGGTATGCTCCTCGGTGTACAGGCGGGCGAAGGTGGAGAATTCGTTGGACGTCTCGGTCAGGATGTCTATGTGGTCCAGCAGCACGCGGCTCACGTCGTCGAACTTTTCCTGCCACGCGGGGTCTCCCTTCTGCTTCAGGCGTATCAGCCGCTGAATCTGCAACTTCATGGGAGTCAGAGGGTTCTTGATTTCGTGGGCCACCTGGCGGGCCATGCCGCTCCAGGCTTTGTCGCGCTCCGCCTGGGCCAGCCGCCGGCTGCTCTCGGACAACTCGTCCACCATGCGGTTGTAGGCGTCCACCAGGGCGGATATCTCGTCGGTACGGCCGTATTCTATGTGCTCCATGCTTCCCTTGCCGGCCTTGCCCATTGTCAGCCCTATCATGCTCAGCGGGCGGAACACCCTGTTCAGCACCGCCCTTTCGGAGAGGCGGGCGAGGATGAACAGCAGCAGGAACACCGTGATGATGGACATGAAATGCATGACTGCGTCGCGTTCGAAGTCGTAACTCTCCTCGACGTACGGTGAGCAGAGCACGGCGATTATGTTGCCGTCGCCATCCATCATCGGCATATACATATTGTGGTAGAGACGTCTGCCGACATGCTCCTTAAGTATGCAGTAGCGCTTGTTGAGCCTGGTGATGCGGTCCAGCGCCTCGTCCTCTATGCGGTAGCCCACAAGCCCTCTGTCCAGAGCTTCGGGGTTGGTACACAATACTATACGCCCGTTCAGCGAGTACACGCTGAGATCGGAGCCGGTGTTGTCGCTTACGGACTGTATCAGGGCGGCGAATTCGGGGGAATTCAGGATCTCGGGGTCGCTGATATTGCGTAGTCCGCTGCGGGCCAGCAGCTGGATGGCATTGATGCGGTCGGACATTATCGCCTGGCGGTTGGCTTCGTTGCGGCGGTACACGAAGGTTACGCTCACGGTCGCCATGATTACCAGCGCCAGCAGCAGCGACACCATGAGCGTCAACGAGATACGCGCCTGGAAGTAGGCCTTCCGCTGGGAGCCTTTCCCCCGGCGGCGGGGTTTCAGGCAGTTCAGCATTCCGGACATCATCAGGCCTATCAGCACAACCGCGATGGCATAACTGGAGGCTCCGATCTGCCGGCGCGAGATAATCACCGCCTCGTCGTCCGTGACCACATTTACGAAATGGGCGTAACCGTCTCTGTTGAAGTGACATACCTGCTCGATATAGACGGCTTCGTACATCCAGTCGTCCATGCGGGTGGAGTATGGATAGGTTCCCCTGAACAGACGCAGGTCGCGGCCCTGGTAGCGGGAATATGAGTAGGCCGACGGCAGGCTGGTACGCACCGGCGAGCTTAAGCTCAGCAGTCTGGCGTATGCCTTGCTGCCGAGGGCCGCGGTCTTGGGCGACACCTCCACCATCAGGTAAACCAGTTCGCCCCCGGGGAAGAAGGGGAAGACGCCCACATAGTCGCAGGGCCCTTCGCTGGTCGCAATGTTAAGGAAAGAGGAGCCTTCCGAAATAGGGCTCCCTTCCCTGAGGAGACGTTCCAAATACTCCTTGGTCGCCTGCGAGGCCGTCCTGGGGCGCATAATCTGTACGTTCAGCGAGTAGTCCTGCGACTCGTTGAAGAAATAATTGTCGATTATGCGGTTCCGGATGATGGGTTCGCTGCCCTCCATTGCCGAGAGGGTGGAGATAATGGCGTCCCCGGCAATGTGCCGCTCTACATTTAGCAGCAGCAGCTCCAAGGTGACGTCCCGGTCCACGGCAAGCTTGCCGGCCCAGACCTCCATCCTTCCTTCTTCCTTGCCGAAGCCCAGTAGTGCGGTGGTCACTACCATATATACTGCAGTGACGGCGGACACCACCACCCGGGCGGTACGGGAGAACATGTCGAAATGTCCCCGGAACAGACGGCTTACCACTGGCTGCAGCATCTGCAGCAGCATGGGCACGGTGGTCAGGAGCGACAGGAAGGAGATATAGACCAGGAGGGTATATATCGAAAGCGCCCCCAACTTATAGAGTTCCAGCGAGATGTTGGAGTTGACCACTATGCTGCGGAGGGTCAGGTGGGTGTAGATGAGTATGCCCGCCAGCGCCAGCAGGTCTATGCCTGCAAACAGGATGTCCGCCTTGATACTGTGCACTTTAGCCCAGGTGTCGCGGCGTACCAGATAGAGCACCAGCACGCACATCAGCAGTGCCAAATTGAGCAGCAGGACCGCTCCGAGCGAGAACAGCAGGCTGCCGCCGGCATAAGTGACCGGTGAGAAGAGGGCGTACTCGTTCTGGGCGCTGAGGCCCCAGAAATACATGGCTCCGGTGGCCAGTAGGATGCCGCCGCAGGCTATCAGGGCCTGCCGCAACGTTCTCCGGCGGAAGACGAACATCACCGCCGCCGCAAGGAAAAGCAGGAGGGAGGCCCACAGCAGTTTGGCGTCGGCCATAACTTCTCCGGAGAGCGAGTCGTAGAGTATCTTGAATACCGGTTTGTCGTTGAACCGGACGGCGCTGCCCTCGCTGAAGGTCAGAGGACGTATGGAGAACCGTTCTCCCAGCCGCAGCTTGGGATTGACCCCGTTGTACGAGCGGTTGTCGAGGGTATTCATCACCAGCAGGCCGGAAATCAGCCTGGTGTCGCCGAGCTGGCGGGCCCGGACCAGGTACCACTTGGGCCCTATATTCATATAGGAGGGCTCCTCGGTCACGTAGCTCAGGGGGGAGCGCAGGTTGACCCGGGGGTTGGTGATACGCTGGACTACCACCCGGGAGGATATGTCGTCGTTGTACAGGGGGAACTGTCCGCGCCATGACTGAAGGGTGTCGCCGGCATAGGTGTAGATGACCATGTCTTCCGGCAGCTTTGCCTGGGGCCGGTTTTCGTAGTACTCCAGACGCGCCATGCGATTGGCAAGGCGTCTCTCGAGCTGGCGGGCCTCTGAAGCTGTATCGCCTATGGAACGGGGCATCGCAATGGCGAATATCAGCACCACCGCACTCAGCAGCGCCAGTACTGTCCACACGTAGTTGCGTATGATGGTCTTCTTACTCATTGTGGTAAGGTTCTCCCCTCAATATGGTGAAAGCCCGGTAGAGCTGCTCTGCAAAAACCGTTCTCACAAGCTGGTGGGAACAGGTCATTTTTGAGAGGGACAGCTTGGACTGGGCCCTGTCGTACATCTCCTGTGCGAAGCCGTATGCGCCGCCCACCACGAAAACCAGGTCGCGACCCTTCTGCAGGTAGTCTCCTATCCTGGCCGCAAACTGCAGGGAGGTGAATTCCTCGCCGTGCTCGTCGAGCAGGATTACCGTATCCTGGGGCTTGACGGCCTTGAGCAGCAGTTCCGCTTCCTTGTGTTTGATCTGATCCGGGCTCAGGGCACCGGCGCTTTTGAGCTCGGGCAGCTCCCGTACGGAGAATTTCGCATAGTGGGAGAGTCTGGAGGCGTACATCTCCAGCCCTTCCGCCACCCAGCGGATATCCGTCTTGCCCATTGTGAGAAGCGTAATGCGCATCGTCTGCAAAAATAACAAACTGGCTTAATATTTGCAAAGAATTGCGGACGTATGAAGCTGAGATTCTTAGCAGTTCTTGCACTTCTTCTGGCCGGGCCCGTTGTCTCGGCGCAGAGTATCGTAACCAAGAGCGCTCTGCCCATGACGGCCCCGCGGGAAAGCGGGGACGATGTGTTCCTGCCCATCAGCAAATATATCGCGGCAGGCAATGCGGAAGCCCTTTCCGCATGGTTCGCCGACAATCTGGAAATCGCCGTCCTGGCAAAGGCCAGCGACGCCAGCCGCGCCCAGGCACGGCAGATAGTCAAAACCTTCTTCGACTCCTATACCCCCCGCAGCTTCGACATCAACCACACGGCCGGCCGCGCCAACATGAAGTACGCCCTCGGCACCCTCAAAGCCGGCGGCGAAACCTTCAACGTCACCATCTTCCTCAGCTGCAAAGACAACACCTACAAAATCAAGCAGCTCCGCATCGAACGGTTCTAGGAGCATAATACAAAAAAAGTCGCCTTTACGGGCGACTTTAAGTTGAGATAGAAGGACTCGAACCCTCACTGACAGAGCCAGAATCTGTAGTGCTACCATTACACCATATCTCAATAATGGGATTGCAAAGGTACAACTCTTTTGCTAAAATGCAAAATTATTTTTCATTCTTGAGTAAAGCGACCGCCCATACCTCGCAACCCTCGCAGCGGCCCACAAAACCAAGCCTTTCAGTAGTGGTGGCCTTGATACTCACGGCAGAGACCTCCACACCCATCCTGCCGGCCAGACATTCGCGCATGGACGATATGTACGGGGCGATTTTAGGTGTCTGAAGGGCGATGGTGATATCCACGTTGCCGATTTCCCAGCCTTCCGAGCGGATCAGCGCCACTACGCGCTGCAGCAGGATCTTGCTGTCTATGCCGGCAAACTCGTCCGAGGTGTCCGGGAACAGATGTCCGATGTCGCCGAGGGCAAGCGCCCCAAGCAGGGCGTCGCACAGGGCATGTATGGCTACGTCCCCGTCGGAATGCGCCACAAAGCCGTTTGCGGACTCGATGCGCACGCCGCAGAGCCACATAGGCAGCCCCTCGCGGAGCTGGTGAACGTCGTAACCCTGTCCTATCCTGTACATTATACTATACCGGAAAATCCCAGGAAAGCCATAGCCATAATACCCACGGTAATGAAAGCGATAGGCAGGCCCTTGAAGGCCTCGGGAACGTTATTGCGGGACATCTGCTCGCGCAGGCCGGCGAAGAGAATCATGGCAAGGCCGTAGCCCAGCGAAGTCGCAAGGGCATAGACAGTAGCCTCGCCGAGGTTCAGCACGTGAGGCGCTCCGCCGAAAGTGAACTCCTTGGTAACCACGTTGATAGCCACACCGAGCACAGCGCAGTTCGTGGTAATCAGCGGCAGGAAGATGCCCAGCGCCTGATACAGCGACTGGCTGATCTTCTTGAGCACTATCTCCACGATCTGTACGAGCGCAGCGATGACCAGGATGAAGGCGATGGTCTGCAGGAAGCGCAGGCCCAGCGGCTCAAGGAAATACTGGTTGATCAGATAGGTCACCACGGTAGCCAGGGTAATCACGAAGCACACGGCGCCGGACATTCCGGTGGCGGTGGAGAGCTTGTTGGAAACCCCCATGAAAGGACATACGCCCAGGAACTGAGCCAGGACTATGTTGTTGACGAAAATCGCCGAAACGATAATGAGAATGAATTCCATAACTACCTCTTGGCTAATTTGTTAAACAAAACCATCAGGTAACCCAGCACCAGGAAGGCTCCGGGAGCCATAACGAAGGCGAGAATGCCGTCACCGGGGATAAACTTCCACCCGAAGATGGAGCCGCTACCCAGAATCTCTCGCACCATACCAATAACCGTGAGGGTGAGTGTGAAGCCTATGCCTATCCCAATGCCGTCCAGGGCTGAGTCGCCGACGGAATTCTTGGAGGCAAAGGCCTCGGCGCGTCCCAGCACTATGCAGTTCACCACGATGAGCGGTATGAAGAGTCCGAGGGTTTCGTAAACGTCCGGAGTGTAGGCCTGCATGAGCAGCTGTAGCAGTGTGACGAAGGTGGCAATCACCACGATATACACCGGAATGTGCACCTTGTCGGGCACCACCGGAGCAATGAGCGAAATGACTATATTGCTGAGAATGAGCACGAACATGGTCGCCAGGCCCATCTCGAGGCCGTTCATGGCCGATGTGGTCGTGGCCAGGGTGGGGCACATGCCCAGCACCAGCACGAAAGTAGGATTCTCCTTGAGAAGCCCCTTGGTAATCAGACCGAACTTACTCATTTTCCGTCAGTTTTGAATAAACCTTAACTGCATTGTCTATAGCCTTTGCATAGGCCCTGGAGGTGATGGTGGAAGCGGTAATGGCGTCCACATCGCCGCCGTCCTTGATTACCGAAAGCTTTTTCTCGGCCGGATTCCAGCCCTGGAACTGGTCGATGAAAAGCTCGTCGGTGGTGCACTTGGCGCCAAGTCCGGGAGTCTCGCTGTGCGAAAGCACTACGGTGTTCACCACTATTCCGTTCTCATCAATGCCGACCATGAGCGACAGCGGCCCGCCGAAGCCCACCACTGTAGAAAGCACCGCGTAACCCGCACCGGGGACGCGATAATAGGAGTAAGCCTCATCGTCCACCAGGACGCTCTCCAGCTGCGGCTGGGCCTCGAAGGGCGGCAGCACGCGCGCGATGGACGCGGCAACCTTGGCCTCTTCGGCTTGCCTGATAGGCTCGGCCGTAAGCGCATACACGCCGCCGAGCAGCGCGGAGCACACCAGGCACACCAGCGTCAGGCTCAGGACCATATTCTTCAGATTCGATTTTGCTGCCATATCCTATGCCCTCCCGTATTTTTTCTGGTGGAACGCACGATTGATGAGCGGCACGAAGCAGTTCATGATGAGTATGGCGAAGGACATGCCCTCGGGATACGAACCGAAGTAGCGTATCATCATCACGATAACTCCTATACCCACGCCAAAGATGACTCCGCCCCACTTGCTGGCGGGCGAAGTTACGTAGTCGGTTGCCATAAAGAAGGCACCCAGCAGCATGCCGCCGGAAATCAGGTTGATCTCGATACCGGTAAACTGCTCGGGGCTGACGGCATGGAACACGCCGGAGATCAGAATCACGGTAAGCAGTATGCTGAGAGGGATCCAGGGCTTGACCACCCTGCGAATCCACAGATACAGGAATCCGGCGACGAGAGCCAGAGCGGAAATTTCACCGCCCGAGCCGCCCAGGTCGCGGATAAGGGTGCCGGGATTCATGCCGTTTGCCAGCAGCACCTCGTCCAGAGTCATACCGGACTTAAGACCCTCCTTGATGATACTCAGAGGAGTAGCGCCGGTTATGGCGTCGACGCTGTCGATGAAGCCTCCCGTCAGGTCCCAGTTGGTCATATATACCGGGAAGGAGATGAGCAGGAACACGCGGGCCGTAATAGCGGGGTTGAAAAGATTCTGCCCAAGGCCACCGAAAGACATCTTGGCTACTCCGATGGCAACCAGAGCGCCGATGAGCACCACCCACCAGGGGGTTGACGGCGGCAGGTTGAGGGCCAGCAGCAGACCGGTGACTCCGGCCGACCAGCCGTTGAACAACTGCGGCTTGTGCATCAGCCAGCGGGCGATGGCGTACTCGAGGCCGACGCAGCCGACGCAGGATACAGCAAGCACCATAAGGCTTGCCCAGCCGTAAAACAGCAACATCACTATGGTTGCCGGCATCAGGGCTATTATCACGTCCCTCATTATCGAGTTCGTGGAAGCCGGGCTATGAAGATGCGGCGAAGGGGAAACTATCATGGTTCTTTACTTTTTAGCGTTTCTGGCACGGATGACGCCCATCACCTGGGCCTTGGCTATACGGATATTGTCCAGCAGAGGCACGTAAGCGGGGCAGCTGTACTGGCAGCATCCGCACTCTATGCAGTCCTGAACCGCATTCTGCTCCAGGGCGGCAAGGTCGCCGGCGGTGAAGAGCTTCTTAAGGAGGAAAGGCTCCAGCCCCATAGGGCAGGCGTCCGCGCAGCGGCAGCAGCTGATGCAGGGAGTCTCCTCATGGCGGCGTGTCGCCTCTCCGAGGCACAGGATGGCCGACGTACCCTTGACGGTAGACGCATCCATGCAGGCTATGGCCTTGCCCATCATGGGACCGCCGCTGATGAGCTTGACGGTCTCCTGGGGAATGCCTCCGGCCTGCTCGGCGATGAACGACAGAGGCATGCCGATACGGAAGAGGTAGTTGCGCTGACGTTCCGCGGGAACTACATCCCCGGTGAAGGTCATCACATTGGTAATCAGAGGCTTGTTCTTCTGGACGGCCTCATAGACAGCCAGCGAGGTGCCGACGTTCTGGACCACGGCCCCGACGTCGATAGGCAGGCCTCCGGATTTGACCTGACGCTTCATCACCGCATCTATCAGCTGTTTCTCGCCGCCCTGCGGGTAGCGTTTCTTGAGCACCTCGACGCGTATGTCGGGGTAACCCAGCCTGGCGACGGACTCGCGTGCGGCCTTGATGGCCTCAGGCTTGTTCTCCTCGATACCGATGACGCAGCGGCAGCCTCCCAGCACCTTCTGCATGATGGCGGCGCCCACTACTATCTCGTCGGTGCGCTCCAGCAGGATGCGGAAGTCGCTGGTGAGATAGGGCTCGCACTCGGTGCCGTTGAGAATCAGGCACTCAGCCGTCTTTCCGGGCGGCGGATTAAGTTTGACGTGGGTGGGGAAGGTCGCGCCTCCGAGTCCCACTACGCCGTTCATCTTCACCCGGTCGAGGATGAATTCGCGGTCCTCGGGGATCGCGGTCACGAGTTCTGGGCTCAGGTCTATGCCCTCCGCCCATTCGTCACCCTCCACATCAATCTCGATGTGCATCACGTTGAAGCCGGCAAGGTCCTTGCGCGGGGCGATGGCCTTGACGGTCCCGGAAGCGGGGGAGTGCACGTAGGCGGAGATAAACCCGCCCGGTTCGGCTATGATCTGGCCGGTCTTTACTTTGTCGCCAACGGCTACGATAGGCTTTGCCTGCGCGCCAAGATGCTGGAACATAGATACATACATCTTGGAGGGCAGGGGCAGGACCTCTATCTTGCACTCGCGGGCGAGCTTGCTGTCGGCGGGATGTATGCCGCCGATGGAGAATGTAAGTTTACTCATTTCCGGCCTCCTTTTCTTTTGCATTGCGCTCCGCAATACGTTTCTTTACGGCTTCCTTGTCCAGAGGCTTGGGGAAGTTGACCCCGTGGATCGCTCCGGTAGGGCACATAGCCTCGCATTCGCGGCAGAGCTTACATTTGCTGAAATCTATATAGGCCACATTGTCCGCAACGGTGATGGCGTCGTGCCGGCAGGTCTTGGCGCAGATGCCGCAGCCTATGCAGGCGGCCGAGCAGGCCTTGCGGGCCACAGGGCCCTTCTCCTTGTTGGTGCAGGCCACGTACATGCGCATGCCGCGGGGACCCTTGTCGCGCAGTTCTATGATGCGCTTGGGGCAGGCGGCCACACATTTGCCGCAGGCAGTACACTTGTCCTCGTCCACCACAGGCAGTCCGGTCGAAGCGTCCATGGAAAGGGCTCCGAACTGGCAGGCGGCCACGCAGTCGCCGCAGCCCAGGCAGCCGAAGAGGCAGCCGGTGTCGCCTCCGTAGAGTGCGGCCTTCACCTTGCAGGACTTCACGCCGCCATATTCGTTGATACGGGGACGCTTGTCGCAACTGCCGCTGCAGCGCACCACGGCCACGCGGGGTGCGGCTTCCTGAACCTCGCAGCCCAGGATGGCAGCGACTTTCTTCATAACTTCACTTCCGCCCACGGGGCAGTAGTTCGCGTCGAGATTTCCCGCCTTAACGGCAGCGTCTGCAAAGGCCCGGCAGCCCGCAAATCCGCAGCCGCCGCAATTGGCACCAGGCAGAGTCTTCTCGATCTCGTCTATCCTCGGGTCCTCCTCTACACGGAACTTCCTGGCCACCCAGAAGAGCACCAGGGAAAGCACCAGTCCGAGAACCGTCAGCACAGACACGGTCCAGATGATAGTTTCCGTCATTTCAGATAAAATGAATATTCTTTACTTAACTTGTTGCGGAACAGGAAGATGACCAGGTAGCACAGGGCTACGGCGCCAAGGGCTCCCAGTCCGGCCCACAGTTCCCCGACCCCGAGCTGGGTGAGGACCATAAGGGCCACGAAGAGAACTACCAGGGGCAGACCGTAGGCGATAAATACCGCCTTGTAGCCCATGGCTTTTTTGAGCACCACTTCCACCTCGTCGCCAACCTGGCGGGGGTGCCAGGCGCTCGTGCGTACCAGCACCTGTTTTACCTTCTCCTCTCCCAGTCCGCAGACGCCCTTGGCGTGACAGGAGGCGCATGCCGACTCGGCGATAATCTCTACCGTCGTGATGTCGGGGTCTATGGCGACTATCCGGCCTTTATGGGTAATCTCTTCCATCAGAACTCAGAGGGCTGGCCAAATCCGCCGCCGTAATCGGGTACAAAGGCGGAATCGTCGTTCATACGGGACTCCACCGGCCGTGCGGCCATGCGGTCCAGCGCGTCGTCCATCTCCAGGAAACGTATCTGTTCGCTCTTGAAGACCATGTCGATGTCCCTGGTCTCGCCGTTGCGGTGCTTGGCAATTATGATCTGTGTCTTTTCCCTGTCCTCGATATTGTCGCTCAGGCCCACATAGTCGGGACGATGGATGAAGATGACCATATCTGCATCCTGCTCGATGGAGCCCGACTCGCGGAGGTCGCTGAGGAGGGGCTTGCCGGCGCTTCCGGCGCGGGTGACGGCCTGGCGGGACAGCTGCGACAGCGCTATGATGGGGATGTTGAGCTCCTTGGCCGTGGCCTTGAGCGTGCGGGAAATGGCCGCAACCTCCTGCTCACGCAGGCCCTTTAGCTCCACGGGACCCTGCATCAGCTGCAGGTAGTCCACCACTATGAGGCGGACTCCCTTGTTCTTCACCAGGTTCTTGGCCTTGGTACGGAACTCCATTATCTGCATGCCGGGAGTATCGTCGATGTAGAACGGCGCCTTGGTGAGATTGCGGAGCTTGAACTCCAGCTGCTCCCATTCGTGCGGCTCCAGCTTCACGCTGCCCTTGATCTTGTCGGCGCTGAGCCCCGACTCGCTGGTCATAAGACGCTTGACGAGCTGGGTGGCGGACATTTCCAGGGAGAACACGGCGACGGGCATGTGGTGGTCTACCGCCGCATTGCGGGCCAGGTTGAGGGCGAAGGCGGTCTTACCGACGGACGGACGGGCGGCCAGGATGATGAGGTCCGAGCGCTGCCAGCCATTGGTGATGCGGTCTATGCTCACGAAACCCGAAGGCACGCCGCTCAGGCCTTCCGAGGTCTGCTGCTCCTGGATGTCGGTCATGGCCTCGTTGATCACGCTGCCTATGTCCTTGACTTCCTTGCGCACGTTGCTCTGGATGGCGTCGTACACCTTGGTCTGGGCCTTGTCGATGAGGTCGTCGACTCCGACGCTCTCGTCGTAGGCGTCCCTCAGGATATCGTAGGAGGCGCTTATGAGGTCGCGCTGAATGGTCTTCTGCTTGAGGATCTTGACGTAGTACTCCATGTGCGCGGCGCTGCCCACTCTCTCGGACAGGCCTGCCAGCACGGCGGGACCGCCGATCGCTTCCAGATTGCCCGCAACCTTCAGCTGGTTGCTCACGGTGATGATGTCCACGGAAGTGTGGTCGATGACGAGGGCGTTCATGGCCTCGAAGATCATCCTGTGCTTGGGGTCGTAGAAGCAGGCGGGGGTGAGTTCCTCCATCGCCAAGTCCACGCAGGAAGCCTCTATCAGCATTGCGCCGAGGACTGCCTCCTCAACATCAAGAGCCTGAGGGGGTTTATTACCCATCTCAAGCCCTATGGTGTCAAGATTGGCCGCGGGGCGGCTTTTCTTGCGCGTACTGTTGGAAGCGCTGTCTGCCATTACTCAGCTTTCTGGGGCGACGCAACGATGATGCGCCCGCAGTGCTCGCATATCACGAGCCTCTTGCCTGAGGCGATATCGATGAGACGCTGGGGAGTAACGGTATTGAAACATCCTCCGCAGGAGTCGCCGTTGAATACGGTGACCACGGCAAGATGGTTGTGGACGCTGGCGCGGATACGGTTGTATGCACTGAGGGTACGCTCGTCCAGCTTCTCAGCCAGCTCGTCGCGCTTCTTCACGAGAACGCTCTCCTCCTTGGCGGTGGATTCCACGATGACTGCAAGCTCTTCCTTCTTGGCGTCGAGGTCGATTCCGAGCACCTCGAGCTTCTCCTGGATGCGCTGGATGGAAGCCTTGTTGTCGGCGATGGCCTCGCGGGACTCGCCGATCTTCTTCTCGTCTATCTTGCGCAGGATGCCCAGGTTCTCGAGCTCCTTGTTGATGGAGTCGAACTCGCGGCTGTTGGAGATCTTCTCCAGCTGCTTGCGGTATTTTTCGATTTCCGCGTCGAGGCTGACGATGTCTTCGTTCATCGCCTCGATGTTCTTGTTGTACTGGTCTATGATTTCCTCGATGCCGGCGATTCTGGCGTTGCAGCCGTTCACCTCTTCCTCGAGGGCTGCGACCTCTGCGGGCAGCTCACCGCGGAGCTGCACGAGTTTCTCTATCTCGTTGTCTGCGTTCTGCAGGTCGTAAAGGATCTTAAGTTTCTCCTCGGTATTGGACTCGGAGTCTGCAAAATTCTTCTGCAGGGAAACGAAAGTTTCGCGTTCGTCGATCGGGGTTCCGACCTTCTTTGTTTTCTTAGTTGCGGCCATATATGATACTATAATTTATCTAAAGGGATTGCAAAGGTAGGAAAATTTTTCTTTAAATGGAATTCTTGATTTCCATAAGTTGAGCCCTGATTTCCCGGAGTGCATCCAGAGCCTTTACGGAGTTGCTCACGCTGGATTTTTCGGCCGAAATCTGCTTTTCGGCGCCCTCCAGGGTGAGTCCCTTGTCTTTAACGAGATAGTGAATCTGCTTGAGCGTTTCGATATCGTCCGCGGTGTACTGCCGGTTGCCCTTCGCCGTACGCCTGGGCTTGATGAGTTTCGGGAAAGAATTGGACCAGAAGCGCACGAGAGAGATAGACTCTCCCAGGATTTCCGCAGCTTCGCTGATTGAATAGTACAGTTTTTCCATATGTTAATCCATTGATTGTCTGGTATGCTGGGCCATGAAGACCATATTGGTGTAGTCCTCCGGCGTCACGGACGCGAAGATGTAGTTGAGCGGATCCAGCACCAGGGAGTCGCGGTGCACCTCATAATGTAGATGAGGGGCGTAGGAGTTGCCGGACATTCCGGCGGTGCCTATACGGGCACCCTTCCTGACACTCTGTCCCTGAGCTACGAAGATATCTGCCAGATGTGCATAACTGGTAGTGTAACCTCCTTTGTGAGAGATGGTTACGCAATTGCCGTCGCCTTTGCGTGAGTTCGAAACCTTTTTGACTATACCGGCCGCAGGAGACAGTATGTCCGTGCCCTGGGCAACTATGAAGTCCACCCCGTTGTGCTGGGCGGTAGTGGTGTAGAACGGGTTGATTTTCAGGCCCACGCCCGCACCCGTCTGAGTGTAGCTTATGTCCTTGAGCGGAAGCTCCATGGGCGGCATCACGAAGTCTTTCTGCTTGAGGCACTCCACTATGCGCCTGAACAGGCTGTCTACGTCTGAGGCGTCTCCTATCAGCCGGTCCGCCTTGCGGGCGGTGTAGAAGACCAGCTTGGAATCGGGGATGGAATCGCTGCCGAAGAAGATGCTGAGCGACGACATGGGGTCGTCCGCCGGCGGATCGGCCCGGAAGATATCCTTGTAGATGATGTCGTCCTTCATGGAAAGTCGCTCCAGGTCTTCACCTATCACTCCGAGCTTTTGCTGTATGCCGGGGTAGAGTTTCTCGTAGGAATTGAGTTCCGCCTTTATGGCCTTTTCTTCATCGGTGCTGTAGAAGGCGGCGACGATCGCATAGGCCAGGATGGTCAGGGACAGCACGGACAGCACGAACATGAGCGCCCTCCAGAGAGCGCGGGTAATGCGTCCTCCGGCTTTGCGTATGCCGAAGCTGCGCCGGTCGAATTCGTAGTTACTTTCGTCCATTTGTGCCCTGTTTGCGTTGCCTGCGGCCGAAGGTGGAGGTGGAAGGCCGCGAGCCCTCGGTCTCCATGCGCCGCTTGACTATCATCGCCCGGTATTCCTCTACCGGCATATTCATATCCATGAAGCTCATGGGGTTGACGGCATTGCCCTTGTACAGCACCTCAAAGTGCAGGTGAGGCCCTGTGGACTTGCCCGACTTGCCTATCTCGCCCACTTTGTCGCCCCTGCGGAGCTGCTGTCCCACCCCTACGTCTATGGTGTTCAGGTGGGCGTAGCGGGTCTTGTATCCGAAACCGTGGTCGATAACCACCTCGTTGCCGTAACCCTTGTACTTGAATTCAACTTTTTCCACTACTCCGTCGCCGGTGGCATACACGGGAGTGCCGATCTTGGAGGCGAAATCCTGGCCCATATGCCGTGCCGTACCCCCATAGACGGGGTCCTCCCTTACGCCGAAGGGGCTGGACATGTGGTAAGTGCCCTTTTTGGGGAGCAGGGGAGGGACGGCCGGTATGCAGGATACCATATCGCCGGCCTTCTTGGCCACCTGTGCAACTTCTCCCATGGCAGCCATCTGCTTGTCCAGGCGCCACTGGACCGCGTCCAGACGTCCGTCCAGGGACAGCATGGGATTGACGCTGCTGTCGCGGTATGCCGTATCGAGTATGGGGTCGAGAGCGAATATGGACCGGTAAACCTCGTTGTTCCTGGCCTCTATGCCGGAAAGGGATTCCTCATAAACGTCCAGCTTATGGCGCACCACCTCCATACGGGCCTGCCAGGCATCGTTCTGCTTCTTGAGCAGTGCGGTTTTGGGCAGGTCGTTGCCGAGCTTCACGAACCACAGCCAGCAGAATGCGGCTACGACCGCGACGGCGCATACTGCTGTCACGATAAAGCGCAGAACCGCCCGCCACTTGGGCAGGCGCGGCTCTTCGTAGTTCATAGTCGCTTTATTATAGACGAATCTCTTCATCGCCGCAAAGTTACTAATTTTTCGCTAATTAGCAATCGTTACCTAAAGTTGTCTCAGCCTCCGCGCGGAGCCGGAGCCCGGCGGCGGCGACACAGTTAGGCTGCAAAGAAAGTGCCGTTCGGGGTGATTCGGGTGCTTAAATGAACTGGCCGTCCTTCATGGTGAGGCAGCGGTCGCAGAGGGCGGCAAGTTCCGGGTCGTGGGTAACGATAACCAGGGTCTGGCTGAGCGTGTCGCGCAGGTTGAAGAGGAGCTTGTGTATCTCCTGTTTGGTGGCGGAATCGAGGTTGCCGGTGGGTTCGTCGGCAAAGAGCACGGCGGGATTGTTCACCAGCGCACGGGCAATCGCAACCCGCTGCTGCTCGCCTCCGGAGAGTTCCGACGGCTTATGCGAACTGCGCTGCGCAAGTCCCACCAGATCAAGCAGTTTCAGGGCGTCAGCCTTGGCCGACTGGGAGGACCGGCCGGCTATTAGTGCCGGAATCATTACGTTCTCCAGGGCGGTGAATTCGGGCAGAAGGTGATGGGCCTGGAATACGAAACCAACGCGGCGTCCGCGGAAGGCTGCGAGGGCGTCTCCCTTGAGCGAACGGCCGCTGCCGTCGAACACGGTCGTGCCGTCGATTTCCAGAAATCCCTTGTCGGGAGTGGAAAGTGTGCCCAGAATCTGCAGAAGGGTGGTTTTGCCCGCTCCGGACGCTCCCATCACGGACAGGATCTCTCCCTTTTCCACCTGCAGGTTAACTCCTTTCAGCACCTCCAGGCTGCCGAAACTCTTGTGTATGTCTCTTGCTTCTATTATCATCTCAACCATTTTTCCGGATCCTGAGGATCGCGTCCTTTCCATAGCTGGAAGTGCACCTGGATTTCGTCTATTCCGGTGGCCACATGCCCGAGCACCTGGCCCGTCTTGACTTTTTCTCCCGCCTTCACCGCCACGGAACCCAATTTACAGTAAAAAGTAAAGTATTCCCCGTGCTGTACCAGTACGCACTGGTTGTAGCCGGGTACGACGATTATCTGCTTCACCACCCCGTTGAACACGGCCATTACGGGCGCGTCTTTTTCTACCGCGATGCCTACTCCGTTATTGAAGGGCATTTCCAGTTTCGTGTATACCGGGTGAGGGTTGCGCCCGAAGTGGCTCACCACCCTGCCCTCTGCCGGCCATGGCAGCTTGCCCTTGTTGGACGCGAACTGGTCGGACAGCACGTAATCTATCTGCGTCTTGGTCTTCTTGCCGCCGCTTCCGCCCTTCTTGCCCTTCTTGCCTCCGTCCATCTCTTCCTGGATGAGGCGCTCGATTTCGCGGTTGAGGGCTTCCATCTGGCGGCGCTTGGAGGCCAGCTGGTCCTGGTACTTACGCTTGTCCTTTCTTAGTTGATTTACAAGCTGTTGCGACTGATCCTCGGCCTTCCGCAGCTGGTTCAGTTCGGCCGCCCTTTCGTCCCGCAGGATGCGGGCCTGGGCGCGGAGGCTGTCCAGACGCTGGCGTTCCTGCTGCAGACGGGCCCTTTCGGCTCCGATGCGTCTGCCCTGTTCGTTCATCTGGGTGGAGAGCTGGCGCAGGTAACCGAAGCGCCGCATACCCTGACCTATATTTTCGCTCGCAAGTATGTACATATACCACATGCGCGAGTCGCGGTTCTTGTAAGCATTGTGTACCAGCCTGCCGTAGTAGAAGGTCATCGTATCCAGGCGCGCCTGAACCTTTTCTATTTCTTTCTGGCAGCGGCGCACGCTGTCGGAAACTATCCTGAGTTCCTTTTCGCTGTCCTGCAGCAGTTCGCGGCGGGCAGAAGTCTGGGCCCTCAGCAGGTTCAGCTGGGTTTCCGCACTGTTGCTCTTGGCGGTGGCGCTGTTCAGCTGCTGCTCGAGAATCCGTATATCCCTCTCCAGCCGCGCTTTCTTGTTTTTGCTGGACGAAAGGCTCTGCGCCCCGAGGGGAGCACAGCAGGCCAGGAGCAGTACGCTCAGGAGTATTGTTCGGACCGTTCTCATTTATTCTTGCTCTCTGCCAGATTTCGGTAATAGTTTGCCAGGTCGGCCTCTCCCAGCTTTTCGAGCACCTTGGAGAAATGCATCAGCACCACTGCGCTGTCCTTGCCTCCGTAGAGCATGGCATGTTTGAAGTAGGGTTTGGCCTGCTTCGCTTTGCCGCGGAGGAACAGTATCCAGCCGTAAGTGTCGAGGTACGTAGGGTTGTCAGGCTCCTTGGTGATGGTGACGAAACTCATCTTTTCCGCCTTGGCGAGCCGCCGCCGCTTAAGGCAGAGGTAGTAGGCGTAGTTGTTGAGCACCGGGCAGTATTCCGGGTCGATCTTCAGCGCCTGTTCGTACACTTTGTACGCCTTGCGCTCGTTGCCCAGGGAATGGTAGGTGTCGCCCATGACCGACAGGCACATCAGCACGTTGGAAGTGTCCTCGGGCTGGAGCGCCAACATCGTTTCGCACTCCTCTATCACCCTTTCGTCGTTGCCGAGGCTGGCCGCCATCTGCATACAGAGGCTGTGGGCGTGCATGCTGCGGGGTTCGGCTTCGGCGTATATGCGCACCAGCGTGTCTATCTGCGGACTGAGGGCCGTGAAAGTGCGGTTGTCGAAGCCTCCGAGCACGGACATAAGGGCTTCGTATTTGGTTTCGTCGTCGGCGGCATCGTCCCTTACAAGGGATTTCAGGGACTCGAAATAAGCGGGGTAGTCCCGCTTCATCCGGTAGGCTCCCGCGAGCATGGATGCCACGTAGATTTCCGGGAACTTGCCGGGCTTCACTTTCTGGAGCTCGCGCATGAGTTCCTCCGATTTACGGACTTCTCCTATGCCGAGGTACAGATTGGCCAGCGTCTCTTTGTACCAGTTGTTGGAAGGGTCCAGTGAGAGGGCCTTCTCGAAGCTGCCGGCCGCTCCGCGGTAATCGCCGGCGGCGTAGCTGCACAGACCTTTGTAATACTGAACCGCGTCGTTGTCGGGGTAGATTATGAGCAGTGAATCCAGGCTCGCTCCGGCCTTTTCCAGCTCTCCCGTTTCTATGTATGCGACCACGTCGAGGACGGCGCTTTCCACTCCTGTAGTGTCGCGTTTTTCTCCAGCTGCGCGCAGGAGAAAACAGGGCAGAAGCACGGCCAGGCAGAGCAGGAGTTTCTTCATACGATTACAAAATTATTGAATTTTTGTCTATTTTCGCAAAATCATTTGCGGTTTTAAGATTTTTTCGGACCCGATGCAACTTTTTGACGACAACTCGCATCTTAATACTTGGATGTTAGAGAAAGCCAGGGAAGGTGACAGGCGTGCACAAAAAGCCATCTACGACGCTCTAGCCAGCAAAATGTATGCCCTTTGCATACGCTACATGGGAGATCGCGAGACGGCGGAAGACGTCCTCCAGGACGGTTTTGTGACCCTGTTTGCCAAACTTGACACCTACACGGGCGAAGGATCGTTCGAGGGTTGGGCCAGAAAGATCTTTGTCAACACTGCACTGATGAGTCTGAGGAAGAACGACGTACTGAAGGAGAGCGACGAGATGGACAGCGCCCGCGGCGTTACCAGCGAAGCTCCGTCGGCAGTCCAGGACATAGGATATAAGGAATTGTGCAAGATGATATCCGAACTGCCCGCCGGCTTCAGGACCGTGTTCAATATGTATGTGGTGGAAGGCTACTCTCATCAGGATATCGCAGATGCCCTGGGCATCTCGGTAAACACCTCCCGGTCCCAGTTGCTGAGGGCAAGGGCGATGTTGCAGGCAAAAATATTGGAAAGAAACAAATAGTATACAGATGCAAGACAATTGGCAAGAATTCGACCGACAGATGAAGTCGGTGCTGCAGGACGCCGGGGAAAAGGTTCCCGGACGGGTGTGGCGTGCCGTGTCCTCGCGTCTTGATTCCGCAGCAGCAAGCGCTGCACTCTGGTGGAGGTGGGCGGTACCCGCCTTCGTCGCCGCAGCCGTCGTGGCCGGACTGTTCCTGACCGGAACGTTCAAGCCTGCCGGCAGCCCCGCGGGCGAGGTGGACATCCTGGCCCAGGCTGACGTTGTTCCCTCCGCAGACGACAATACTTCCGATGTGACTTCCGATATGCTGGCGGGTCTCGTCGCTCAGGATGAGGTCCCGGCCCCGTATGTACCCAAGTCTGGTTTTTCGGCTCCCGTGCGCAGGTCCGGCAACGTTCTTTCCGGGCAGACCGGGGCGCCGGCCGCAGAGGCCCTGACGGCAGAAGAGCCACTGAAGGAAGAGAAGGGTGCGGAAATCACCACAGTTGAGGATAAGACAGAAGATATCAAGACCGAAGAGGTTAAAGAAGCCGGATTCAATACGGAGACTGCAGCCCAGTGGGCCCGCATCCAGCAGGAAGAGAATCGTGGCAAGCGTGCCGAGGTCAAGCTCAGCGGGCTTTATGCCCAGGGAAGCGTCGGCGGCAACGATTCCAACCTTTCCTACGGCGGCAACGGCATCAGCCGCATGGCTCCCGGAATGGGATCTGCGTATGCCGGTATCAGCGAGGCCGGACAGTCCACCTACGGCGTGCCCTTCACGGTCGGCCTGGGTGTCCGTTTCCACATCCTGGATAAGCTGTCCATCGGTACAGGAGTGGATTATTCGCTGCTCACACGTACGTTTACCGGCAGTTACAACGGCAACAGTGCAGACCGTTACGAGGGTTCCATCTATCACTCTCTCCAGTATGTAGGTGTTCCGGTTAATGTTTACTACGACCTCCTCAAGACTTCGGACAATCTGATCAACCTGTATGCCTGGGGCGGCGGCGAGGCGGAATACTGCATCTCCAACCGCTATCGTCTTATGGAGCGTTCCGGCAGCAACGTGATTACTGACCGTGCCGGCGGAATACAGTTCTCCGCGGCTCTGGGTCTCGGTATGGAATTCAAGCTGAACGACGTTCTGGGGCTTTATGCCGATCCTTCCGTGCGCTATTATTTCCACGGGAACCAGCCCAAGTCGGTCCGTACCGACAAGCCGTTCATGTTTAATTTCGACGCCGGTCTGAGGTTCAACTTTTAGATTTTGCTTTTTCGATAAAGCATCTTAACTTTGCGCCATATCTCGTTTCGGGGTGTGGCGCAGTTGGCTAGCGCATCTGGTTTGGGACCAGAGGGTCGCAGGTTCGAGTCCTGTTACCCCGACTTCGCGGGGTAACAGGACTATGTCCTTTACCTATTTTTTAGTCTGTGGCGGAGGCAAGGATTACGGCTATGCGGTCGAGACTCTTGTCGTAGACGGTCAGGCATAGCGTACCCCACCATTCATTCCCGTCGTCAAAGTACTCGGACCATCCGGTCGACCACTCCAAAACCTCGAGCTCACCTGTCCCGTTGGGAAACAATGCGGCGTTGACTTTGTCGAAATCGGCATCGGTGTAGTAGTTGGGATACGGCGGCTGGAGAAAGGCCTTGCGGTAATTCATCGCGCCCTTTTCGACCGGGGCGAACAACTCCACGGCACTGATTTCCCTGGCCTCGGCTTTCCCGAGCTCATAATCCCATATAACTTCACCGTCGATATCTATAAAAAGCTTCCGGCAGGCCCATGCAAGAGCAGTCCTGTGGGCATCGAGGCCTTTGCAAGCCTGCAAATCCCCGACCAGGCAGTAATCAACCACGCAGTCCGGGTACCTGGAAATTATGTCGAAGAACGGATCGTTTTCAATTATCCTTCCATACTCCGGCAGGGGCCCCAGGACATCGTTCGACCGTCTTTCTACTCTCTCCTTCAGAGGAGCTTTCTTTTTCTCCCCGGGGCCGAGAACCCGCTCAACATAATCGATTTGGACGTCAACCATACCGGCGGCATACTCCACCACCCGGCAAAAGTCCTTCGCATCGTACTCCCTGCCGGTAATAGACGTTACCGTTCCGCCTTCAGCAAACGTTTCAACAACGCTGTACGGGTCGAATGCATTGTGCACAACGGTCAAGTGACCGTCCTCGTCAGTAATGTACAGGCAAGGTTCGTACGGATGGCAGCTCAGTGTGTACCTCTTGCCGTCGACAGTCATGTAAGGGCGGTCGTCTTCCATACCCAGAACATAGCGCCCATCCCTGTAGGCCGTCAGATTCCTGAGCTTATCCATATCGATTAACGGAATTGGCGGAACAGGGATTCCAGACAGTCGACCTGTTCGGATGTGGTGGCCCAGCTGGTCGCAAAGCGGGTAACCAGACGTCCGTCGGGCAGTTTTTCCCATATTTCAAACTGCACCTTTCCCTCCAGCGCCGCAGCCTCTTCGGCCGTCAGGATGGGGAATTGCTGGTTGGTGGGGGAATCGATGAACAGCCGTCCCCTGAACAGTTCCTTCAGGCGCATAGCCTGCTCGATGGCGTTCCGGCTGATCCTGAAATACAGGTCGTCGGTGAAAAGAGTGTCGAACTGGACTCCCAGCAGGCGTCCCTTTGCGAGCAGGGCGCCGTGCTGCTTGACGGTCGTGAAGAAGTGCGGGGGGACGTTTCCCCTTGGGAAGACGACAGCCTCGCCACACAGGGCTCCAACCTTGGTTCCGCCGATGTAGAAGACGTCGCAGAGCCCGGCAAGTTCGGGGAGGGTGAGGTCGCACTCGGGGCTGGACAGACCGTAACCAAGTCTTGCGCCGTCTATGAACAGGGGGATTTCGTACTTGCGGCAAATATCGCTGATGCGGGTCAGTTCGTCCTTTGAATATATGGTGCCGTACTCGGTGGGGAAGGATAGATAGACCATCCCGGGGAAGACCATGTGAGGCCAGGTTTCATCTGCATGGAAGCGCTCCAGCCAGGCATCCAGCTCCTCAGGGTCCATTTTCCCGGAGTGCTGTGACAGGGTGATTACCTTATGGCCGCAGAACTCTACAGCACCGGACTCATGAACCGCGATGTGTCCTGTCTCTACGGCAAGCACGCCCTCGTAACCGCGGAGCATGGCGTCTATCACGGTGGCGTTGGTCTGGGTGCCGCCGACAAGGAAGAAAACTCCGGCGTCGGGGCATTTGCAGGCTGCGCGAATCTTTTCTTTGGCGCGGGCACAGAAAACGTCTTCTCCGTATCCCGGCTCCTGGACCAGATTGGTCTTTTGCAGGGCCTCCAGGATGAGAGGGTGCGCGCCCTCGCAGTAATCGCAGGTAAATGATATCATATTATCTTTTTTCAGTTTAATCGTCTTTGGCTTTTCAGATTCATCTCAGCAGTCCGGCAATAAGGACGCCGAGGTAATTGCCTGCTGCGTAGCCTATTATGCCAATGGATATGCCGCTGATTATTACGCGTTTGTTCTTCATTGCCCCGGCAATCATGGGCACGAACAGCGGAGAGTTGATCATGGCTACCGAGCTGATGACTGCCGTATCTGCATCTACACGGAAGAGGCGGGAAAACAGCAGCTGAAGAGTCAGCGAACCGAAGATTGCGAACGCGATGTAGCACATGAGCCAGAAGCCGCCGGCGAGGTCCAGACTGCGTATATCCACCATGGAAGCCACCACGAGGCTGAACACCAGCACAAGGTACATCCCAACATCGTAGCTTTTCGACCATCGGCGTACGGCAGGGATGAAGGATGCGGCGATGGCAAGGGTGGTGAGGGTAAGTATGAGCACCAACATATTGATGCCGCCGGTGATAAGAAAAGACATACCCAGTCCTGCGGCCGCAATAAGAACCGCAAGTCCGATGGCGGCCAGAGTCCCGCCCCTGTTTTCGCGGGAGAAAACATCCCGGTACATCTGGGACTCGTCCATCGCCATCACGGAGCTTGCGTTTCCACCCCCGGTTTCGCTTGTGCCGAAGGGCAGGAACTTCCTGGAAAGCTTGATTCCCGCGGCCATGAGAAAGACAAGGTACAGGAAGCTTACCAGCATGTCCAGTGAATTGACTATCAGGTAGGTACCTCCGTCAACGCCCAGCATCATCTTGATGGCCGCCAGGTTGGGGGTGCCTCCGGTATAGACGCCGGTAATCATTCCCGCTATCGGGGCGGCTTCGTCTCCCAGGTGACTCCGGAACAGGAAAAAACCCGCGACGGAAACGGCACAGACGGAAATCAGCCCGATGATGAGAGAAGTGAAGGCTTTCTTAACCGGCCAGTCTTTGAAACTGCAGGCAAAAAGAATAAGTGGAATCGCCAGCGGAACAGTTATGCTCGTAAGTGCATCCTGAAGGGGAAAAACCATGTCGGCAGCTCCTTCGAAAGGGTATATCAGGAGATTGCCGAACAGAAGGCCGATGAAATACAGCATCAGGATGGCGCCTATGCGGGCCACTGCCCTGAACCTGCGGCAGAGCAATATGACCAGGGCCGGCGTCACCAGGAAGAATACGGCCCACAAAACCAGTACGATTGTCTTCACGGATTAGCAAAAGTAGCAATAAAAATGATTCTTCGCACGGGCTGTTAATATTATACCGACAATCAGGCAGAGCATTTTCTGACCTCTCCGCTCTTCCCGGCCTGCTCCCCGGCATCGACGTCCGCATACGGCAGATGCAATAAGGAGAATAATATTTTTTCTGCGTTCGGTATTATGATTTCAGTGCGTGGCCTGAGGTCTTCAGGGCCTCTGTGTCCAGAACGCCGCCGGAGAGTACCTCGCTGCCGTTGATGAAGACGCGGCTGATGCCGAACGCCTTCTCCTGATCGGGAGTGGCGGCGGCCATTTCGGTCTCGTCGAACACCGTGAGATCCGCAAAGTATCCCGGCTTGACGTAGCCGCGTTCGGGGATGGAGAACCGGTCTGCGACGGCGCCGGTCATCTTGCGTATGGTACGCGGCATGGTGTCGCCGTGGCCCAGCAGCGATGAGCGGATAAACTTGGGGAAGCAGTCGTAGATGGCGGGATTCTGCACGCCGTAGTCCTCGACCCAGGCATCAGTCATATAGAGTACGTTGTCGCGCTTTGCCTGCCATTCGATAATCTCCGGGGTGGTGTAGGGGCCCATGTTGGCGCGCCCCTTGAAGTTCGAAATATCAGCAAGCTCCAGGTACGTATCGAAGCAGGACTTGCCTTCTTCTTTTGCAATCTGGTATATCGATTTGCCTTCGTACTTCTCAAGCCCGGGGCCGAGATAGGCGATTATGATGTCCTTCCAGCCGAAGCCCAGCATGTTCAGGATGAATTTGTTGAATACCAGCCCCAGGCGCAGCCGGTTCTTGGGCTTGCGACGTTCTTCCGGGGTAAGTTCCTGGAACCAGCTGGGCAGGAAGACCGTCATCACGGAAACTCCCAGGGTTTCGTTGTATATGTCGAACCCGGCGTCGATTCCCTGCTCGCGCAGGCCGTCCAGGATGCTGTGAAGCTCATCTTTTGTCTTGAACGATCCGGTGCCCACGAAGATGGCGTGCGAGTACTGCAGCTTGAGGTGGGTGCCCTTTGCCATTTCCACCAGCTCGTCCAGCGCCCTCAGGTTGTGCGCCCGTCCCAGGAGGGGATAGTCCATGGTGATGGCGGAAAGCGCTCTGGCGTGCACCGTGAGCGGACGGTCGTACTTCTCGGCCAGGAGCGCCACGTCGCGTGTTTCTGCCACGCTGGTGTATCGTCCCGGCTCGTACATCATGCCGAGAGAAAGACCGCAGGCGCCCTCCTTCAGGCCCTGCTCCATTATGGCCAGCATGCGTTCCTTCTCCTCCGGAGTGAGTTCTCGGCTATCCCATCCAAGGACGCTGCTGCGCGCAGAGCAGTGGCCCACTAGAACTGCGATGTTGCATGGATTCTTCCGGTCAATGGCGTCGAAGAACGATTTTACGGAAGGATACACGCCGGTCCTGGTGCCGTCGCCGTACTTGAAAAGGCCGCCGCCGATCTTGTCTACGTATGGCGTATCGGGCTCGAAGCCCACGGCGGAAAGGCCGCAGTTGCCGGTGATAAACGATGTGATACCCTGCCTGATAAAGGGCTCCAGATACTTGAGGGGCTCCTTCTTGATGCAGAACCAGTCGTTGTGCGAGTGGGCGTCGAAGAAGCCTGAGGACACGCTGAGGCCCTTCAGGTCGATGATTCTGTCCGCCTTCTCGTCCAGAGACGGCGCGACCGCGACGATACGCTCGTCTTCTATAAGTATGTCACCGACAAATGCATCGTTGCCGGTTCCGTCATAAATCTTTCCGTTTTTAATAAGTGTTCTCATGGTAGATTATTGTTCAGTCGTACGCAAATATAATGAAAGATTGCATATATTTGGGGCATGAGACGCAATTTGCTATTCGCTGCGCGGGCAACGGCCTCCAGCCTACCGCCGGCCTCGGCCTTAGGGTCACGTTCTAGTCAGCATCGCAATTGAGTATTTATTATGGCAATGCCTATGAAACTTTATTTAACGCCGGAAGCAGATATTGAACTGTTCCGCTACGATGTATTGTTGTGCGACTCCTTTGTGGGAGAAGAGCCTGAGGATCTTGTTGACGGAGGAACTGAAGAATGGTAAAGGAGGACATGCTTATGAAGAAGTTATTCGTTTTGGCAGGCATTGCAGCCTTTTTCTGTGCTTCGTGCCAGCAGGAGATAGAGGTTTCCGTCGATGGTCTCAAAACCATCTCTAGCATAGAGGCAATAATTAGCGAAGCGCCCCGGACCAAGGCCAGCATTGGTGACGGATACAAATACGAATGGGGCTATTCCGAAGAGATCGGCGTCTTCGCCGACTCCGGCTCCCCGGTGCTATTCTCTAAATCCGGCAATGACAATATTTTCTACAGTGCTGACAGCCAGTCTGTTTCCGGCAGTCAATTCTACGGATACTATCCATACAGAACCATCACCCAGGACCCGGAGAACCCGATGCTGCTCCACTTCGCCGGCATTCTGTTCGAGACCGGCAAGGATCCGTATTTCCAGCTGCCCATGGTCGCCAAATCAGACGGCTCCTCGCTGTCTTTCCGACATACCTGCGGTATCCTGCATTTCACGATAACCGGCACACAGACTCTCACAAGCATCTATCTCACAGCAAACGGCGACGAGCCCATAATCGGCTCCGCTACCATAGACCTGAGCGAAACCACCCCTGTGCTGAAGCGCGAGTATTCATCGTATTCCAGCACTAATGCACAGTTCTTCTGGAACCATATACAGTTGTCGAAAGAAGAGCCCCTGGATGTTTGGTACGTACTACCTCCGATGACTTTGAAGCGTGGCTTCACCCTAACCATCGGTTACGAAGGGGGAGGCGGCGTCACCAAGTCCACTGATAAAGCTGTAACGATCTCAAGGGCTACCGTAACAAGTTTTGCTCTGATCGATTTGGACGATCTGATTGAGGAGTCTGAAAACCAGGACGGCTCGGAACGCGAAGCGCTTATTGCGCTCTACAATGCCACAGACGGTCCCAATTGGGTAAACAACACCAACTGGTGCTCGGATAAACCGTTGAACGAATGGTACGGTGTCACTGCCGACAGCAACGACCATGTCGGCAGCCTGTACCTTGAAGATAACGCCCTCGTGGGCCCCATTCCCGCCGAGTTCTCCAAGCTGGTGAATCTCAAAGACCTGCGCATAACCCAGACCAACGGCTATATTACCAACATCGACCCTGTGTTCGATATCACCGGGCTCACTACTCTCGTCTATGGAGTGGGCCGTTATTGGAACTTGGATGAATATGAAGCGGTCCGTGAGCGGATGCTGTCTATTCCTTCAGGTATCGGCAAGCTGAAGAATCTCCGCAGCCTTACAGTTATCGGCATTAAGGAAGACCTGCCGGAGGAACTTTTCACCCTGGAACTGTTGCAGCATCTGAACCTGGAAATCGTGCAGACCGGAAAGCCCATTCCGACAGGGTTCGGACGGCTGAAGAACCTTAGGATATTAGGAATAGGCGGCTTAACAGAACTAGATGTTCCCGGCGCAAACCCTGTCTGCGGAACGCTACCTGACGATATTTACGACCTCAAGCACCTCGAGAGCCTGAATATTGCCGGCACGGCAATAGGCGGCGAACTGTCTCCCCGCATCGGCGAACTGCAGGAACTTGAGGTCCTTAATCTTCAACATAATAAATTCAGTGGGCCGCTTCCTGCCGAATTGACAAATCTACCGATGTTAGAGAAGGCCTCGGGCATTGGCCTCTGGCTTGAACGCAATGATTTCTCTGGCAAAGTGCCCGAGGCCTTCCGCAACTGGAAGCCTTGGCAGCTGGGATGGGGATATATCGTCAGCGAAAACAGGCTCGACTTTTCTGAGGTGATGCCTTCTATCCCCAGTTTCACGGTCAGCACCCTCAGCGGAGATACCATCAGCTCCTCACTAACAGCAGACCATGAGCTTACCATGCTGTTCCAGTGGGCAAGCTGGTGCCCCTGGTCTCCCTCGGTCATCGCCGGGCTCAAAAACATCTATCCAAAGTATAAAGACAAGGGGCTGGAGGTAGTAAGTTACTCCTACGAAGACGCAGAAACGGTGCGTTCCTTTGCCACAGAGAACGGATTCACCTGGCCTACTTTTGTCAACAGCAAGGGTGCAGGCCAGGACAATTATCCGCTTGGCATTGATATGTATCCTCTTAACTCATTCCCTTCCCTGACCATTTTCGATAGCTCCGGCAGGCTTGTCTATTACCAGTTCGGATCTGAAGACGGATGGATGGATTTCATCCAGGACCGCCTCGACCAAAACGCCACCCAGCCATACGAGTCCACCGACTTCTCGGCAGACGGCACGGTGCATACCCTTCAGACCGCCACCAGGGGCGCCGGAATCGACATCGTCCTGATGGGCGACGCCTTCTCCGACCGCCTCATCGCAGACGGCACCTACGCCGCCAGGATGCAGCAGGCCGCCGACGCCTTCTTCTCCGTAGAGCCATACAGCTCGTTCCGTGACTGCTTTAACGTCTATTATGTAGACGTGGTCTCCAAAAACGAGCGCTGGAACAAGGAAACCGCCCTCGGCAACTGGTTCGGCGAGGGAACTGCGGTAGGAGGCAATGACGCCACGGTGCTCGGATATGCCAGGAAAGCCGTCCCGGACAGCCGCATGGACGATGCTGCCCTGATAGTGGTCGTTAACCGCGACTACTATGCCGGTACGTGCTACATGTACGACAGCCCGGGCGGCGACTACGGCCGCGGCCTAAGTATTTCCTATGTCCCTGCTAGCAGCTACGCTCCTACATTCTCAAGCCTGGTATCCCACGAAGCGGGCGGCCACGGCTTTGCCAAGCTCGGCGACGAATACTATTACGCCGATAAGGGCACTATTCCCGAAGATGAGATAGCCGGCGCCCGAGCGAAAGAGCCCTATGGCTGGTGGAAGAACGTCGACTTTACCTCAGATCCAATGGCTGTGAAGTGGGCGGCCTTCATTGCAGACGGCCGTTATGCTTCGGAGCAGATCGGCGTTTACCAGGGCGCATATACATATCCATACGGAGCATGGCGTCCCACCAGAAACAGCATCATGAATAACAACGCCGGGGGATACAACGCACCTTCCCGATACGCCATCTGGTATCGTATAAACAAGCTCGCCTTCGGCACCGCCGGCACCTACGAAGACTTTGTCTCATACGATGCCGTGAACCGCGTGCCCTCTGCCATCCGCCGCAGGGCTGTGAACAACAGGCCGGATAAGGAGTTTGAACCGCTCGCTCCTCCTGTAGTGGTATCCAAAGACTGGCGCACGCTTGTATCGGAACGCTAACAGTATGTTCAAAGTAAGCGACATCATCACAACGCCTCCCGCTGAATTCCAATCGGAGCTTCAGCGGGAGGTATATGAGGCTTTCGCCAGGCTTGGCATTCCTTTCGAGCGGGTTGATACTGACCCCGGAATCACGATGGAGGACTGCCAGCATATCGATGCAAAGATCGGCGTACGCATCGTCAAAACCATTTTTTTGTGCAACCGGCAGCAGACTGAATTCTATTTGTACGTCACAACTGACGACAAGCCCTTCGTGACGCGGGATTTCTGCGGAGCATTGGGCATCCCCCGGGTATCGTTTGCATCGGCCGAGAAGCTGTGGGAGTTGACCGGCGTACTGGTGGGGGCCACAACTATCCTGAGCGCCATTCTGCCCCAAGCTTCCGGCGTTCATCTGGTGATGGACCGCAGCGTTTCCGAGAGCGAGTGGTTCGCCTGCACCGACGGCACCGCCACCTGCTTCGTGAAGATCAAAACCTCCGACCTGCTGCAGAAGTACCTCGCCGGCAAGCCACTGGCAATAATTGACTAAAACAACACACCCCGAAAACAAGTTTTTTCATAGTCGCTGCATTCCATGTACAACCGAGAATTCGCCAGTCAACGCCCGGAACTGCGTTTCATCGTGCCCCGTAACTGTTTATCGCAATAAACACGCTGGCGTTTTGATTAGTAAGCTTCTTGTCTTCTGTCAGAGGTTTACGGAAATAGTTCTTGAGATGTCCGGTATGAGTCTGGCATCCTTGTCAAGGACTCTGACTTGAACGTTGACGCTTCCTGACGCTCCAGAGGCTGCTGCGCTTGTGGGGTTGAAGTACCACTTGACCGATGCTGGATCTGCTTTCCAGGCGGCCTCGAACTTTGCGCGGTTAGTTTCGGTCATATCGTAACTGGTGCCAGCGACCTCGAACTGGATGCCCGGGCCGGAGTAGCAGAGTCCGTAGCCGGAGGGAAGGGGCTTGTCGCCTTCAGAGGCGGCAAGAGCCGCGTCCACATCGGCCTTATGCAGGACCTCATGCTCGAAGAACTTGTCGGTGTCGAAGAAATACCACTCGCCGCCTTCCTTGATGCTGCCGTCCGTTTCGTCCACGTACTTAAACTTCTCTTCGCGGAGGTAATTCTCCTGCAGGATGGTGTTGGCGCCCTCCAGCGTCGTTCCGGGGTGGGTCTTCATCAGGATGGAGAGGAAGTTGCCGAGGGTGCCGGAGAGCATGGCGGTGGAGAAGGAAGATGCCGTGTCGTAATTCAGGTTGAACATCGGCATCACAATGTTGTGCTTGTCTTTCCCGAATCCGACAGGACGGCAACTGTCGCTGTCTCCGTTCCACCCGAAGTAGTTCTTTTTGTCGGGATCATATCCGGGGACGCAGATTTTATTGTGCAGATCACTGTTTACGGAAGTCGAACGGTATATGCCTTCGACTTCATAAGGATTATCTTCGTTTGTAATCTTTGTGGTCCTTATGCTATTCCAGAAGGACTTGTTGTTGGAAGCACAACTGATAATTACATTCTCCTTGCTAAGAATCCTTTTAAATATCTCATACCCGGGATTCTCCAGAAGTTGCTCGACATTGTCTGCCGGCAACCAATCATATGCAACACTAACACAAAAATTGTCGTTCAAGTGGCTTAGCATATAGGATTCAAAGTAAGACCAGTCTCCTCCGGAAGACTTGATCGTAGATAAAGGTGCAACATCACGAATATGGATGTACCCTACAGTCGCGTGTATATGCGAAGAGCCATCTTCTTCCTGACCAACATTCTCACAGTCTTCGACGTCAGCTATCTCACCGGCAATAATGTAGATTAGGTTCTCAGTAAAAAACCACTCGGCGTTGATGAATGATGTCTGGATGTGCGGAAGCATAAACTCCTTCTGCCTGGTGGTAAGTGAGCCATACCAATCATACTGCCCCGTGACATCCACACTGCCGAGCACCGGCGCCTCGTACCCTTGCGCCTTCTCAACATACTCCACTTTTCCGCATTTCAGCAGATGCCCCGGCAGGGCCCCGACTGCACCCGAACTGGATTTGGAACTGCTGAAGCCGTCGATGGCAGGCTCCCAGCTTAGGGTGACGCCGCTGCTGAAGGAGCCCGGGGCGATGACGAAGTGGTAGTCGCCGACGCTGAAGCTTGAGTCGCCTTCCGGAGGGAGGAAACTCACATCCGACGGCCCGTCCACGGAAACAGCTTCTCCGGTGCTGTCGGCGGTCAGGGCGCCGCACACCGGCTCGCCTCCCTTGGACTTGAAGGTAATCCGGGTGATGCCTTCAGTAGCCACGGTTATCTTCAGTACGGTGCTCGCGTGCCTGAAGCTTATGCGGCCGTCGGCATCGGCGCGGCCCACGAGAACCGGCTGCTGAGAGCCGTAATCGCCGGCCTTTCCATATTGTTCCGGTGCAATGTAGGTAGTAAGATATGAGCCGTTATTGATGCTGTTGCCGTCGGACCAGGGGTACAGCGCAAAGGGCTGCGAAGAGCCGAGACCATCTTCCGGATTCTGTCCTTCTTCGGCCTTGAAGACGGCTGTGGCCCCTTCGTCCGTGGTGGAGAAGCAGTAATTGGCCCCGTTCGTTCCAAACACGGACAGCCTGTCGTCGCGGCACCAGAAGGTCTTTACGCCGTCAGTGAGTTCCACCTTGGTGGCGTCATCGTCCTGGATCGTAGCGGAAAAGACCGCATCGGCTTCGGACAGCCCGAATCCGTCCTGCCTGGAACATCCCGTTGCAGCGACGGCAGCTGCTGCCGCAAGTGCTGCGAAAGAAAGCGTGTGTCTCATACGTTCCAGTCTATTTCGTCGTCAATAAGGTCGGGGATACCCCCGTCGTCGGTGAGGTCGCTCGAGCAGAGTATGCAGGCAAGGCTCCAGGGGACGGAGACTTCCATGCATGGAGAGTGGTATGATTTGCGCATCGGTGCAATAAGGACTATGGATTAGTTCCAACTGTCAAAAATACGTAAAAAATATAAGTATCTCAATCTTCTCGAGTGACGATACCCTGTTTGAACTGTGTACCTGCGTCAGCACAACAACACACCCCGCACTCTGCCCGCGGGGTGCTTGCAATTCTAACCTAAAATTGGAAGATATTTCCGTATCCCACTAGAAATCAATCCCTTGCCGTTTTCTTAAAAATCGTTTTGCGAAGTATATACGAAACTTTTGCAAAAGAATCATCATTGAAAACGAGAAAAAGACGGATAACCATAATTATTCGAGCTACAATTAATGTGTACCATTTTGGTACTTATTTTGAAAATACATATATTTGCAGAAACTAAAGATTATCAAATATGGTTGTAGTAAGCAGCAGAGAGTTCAGGGCCAACCAGAGGAAGTACTTCAATCTGGCCCGTACAAATGATGTCGTGATTACCTCAAGGGCTCACGGCAGCTACCGCCTTGTTCCCGTTTCGCCGGACGATACCCTTATTGACGCTGCCACTCTTGAGGCAAAGATTCGTCAGGGTATCGCCGATTACGAAGCAGGAAAGGTATATCGTATGAATGAAGGAGAGAGTTCCGAGGAGTTTCTCGGCAGGATGTTAAGTGAAGATTGATATGTATACCATTGTTTTCTCAGAAGAAAGCGCCCCAGGCCTTAACTAAACTATCTAAACTTCTGGACGAACTTCGCGAGCACCCGCGTACAGGAACCGGTCAGGTTGAAGCTTTGAAGGGTTATGACGGCTCAGTATATTCCCGAAGGATTACCCAGGAGCATCGTCTGGTATATAGAATTTACGACGATGTTGTGGAAGTTCTTGTGCTATCAGCATTCGGGCATTACAAATAACGAAGCACCACATATATTGATTAAAACAACACACCCCGCATCTCTCGACGCGGGGTGCTTGCAATTCTAACCTAAAATTTAACCTATGAAAAAACTATTCGGTTAAACTTGATTGCAAGAGCTGTGCCAAAGTTGTGATTACTGGTTCAGTTCTTCGTTATATTTTACAGAAATAATCTTTACCGGTTCGAGGGGGAGGCCGCGGCCGTCGGTCTGGACGGCGGCGATGTTGTCTATGACTGCGAAGCCGTCGATGGTCTCGCCGAAGATGGTGTATTCGCCGTCGAGGTGGCTGCATCCCGCCTCACTCTGCACGATGTAGAACTGGGAGCCGCTGGATTCCTTCATGGGGTTGGCCATGTCTCCCTTGCGCGCTGCAGCGAGGGCGCCTTTCTTGTGGTGGTGTCCTTCGACGATTTCAGCGGGAATCTGATATCCGGGGCCGCCCGTGCCGAAGCGGGGCTGGTTTTCTATGTCTCTGGTGAGGGGGTCTCCGCCCTGAATCATGAAATTCTTGATAACCCTGTGGAACAGGAGTCCGTCGTAGAATCCGTCGAAGGCCAGCTTGGCGAAGTTCTCGCGGTGCTTGGGCGTGTCGGCATAAAGCCTGATACGGATGGTGCCGAGGCTGGTGACGATGTCGAATACGGGCTCGGCGGGCATTGCAGCGATTTTTTCCATTGTGTCTAATGTTTTGGTGGCAAGGGCTGCAGAATCGGCTGCCGCCTGCTCCTGCTCTTCCGCCGCTTTCTTTTTGTTGGCATTATTGGCGCATCCTGCCATTACCAGCAGGGATGCAACGCAGATGATACTGAGAATTCTTTTCATAATGTTGCACTCTAATAGCGTCCGCAAATATATCAATTTCCCGATAAATTCCGCAATAATTGCTATATTAGCAACATATAATACAATTATGGCGGATAATTATCTTGAAAGACGCGAAGAGGCGCTGAGGTCGGCGGGACGCACAGTTATTAAGCGAAATACCCCGTCGCTCGACACGCTTCTGTTTAAGAACCGCAGCCACCGGGCATTCGATACTTCTTACGCAGTGGCTATGCGGCAGCTGGAGACGATAGTCTCCGTCAACAACAAGATTCCCTCCAGCAAGAACGCCCAGGTGTTCCGTTTCCGGCTTCTGGATGCAGACAACGGCGGTCGTGATTTCTGCCGTTTTCTTCGTTTCGGAGCTTATCTGCCGGAGCTCCATCTTCCGGTTCCGGGCACCGAGCCGCAGGCATTTATCGTCGTATGCAGCACCGTGCCGGAAGGCCCTTCGGTAGATATCGACCTGGGTATCACGCTGCAGAGCATGGCCCTGAAGGCCGTGGAGATAGGGCTTAACGCCCTGATCGTAAGGGCGTTCAACCGTCAGGAGGTTAAGGACGCATTACAATTGCCGCTCGAGCCGCTGGCCGTTCTGGCCGTGGGTAAAGGGGCGGACAGGATAGAACTGGTGGAGGTACCCGACGGTTCCGACCTCCGGTATTACCGCAGGGACGGCGTCCACTATGTCCCTAAGATCCGCATTTCGGATTTGCTTGTATAACACAAGAAGAACAACGCAAGGAGGCTCAAATAATGCGAAATGGTGTTTTAACGTTTTCACATTATTTGTAACTTTGTATTGCTATCAAAAACCAACAACACTAAAATCACATGAAACTATTACCTATCCGTTTTGCACTCGTGCTGGGATTGCTGGCAGTATTTTCGCCGGTCCGCGGGCACGGGAACACATTCTACGGATACCTATCTGCAGATGTCATTGCTGCATCCACCGATCAGCAGATGCTTACTGACACAAAGCAACCCGTTGCCGAAACGTCCGGAGCCAGGCAGGACGGCAAAAAAAGTCCCGACGGCCTGACAAGGGGTACCGTCGTGGACAATAAGGGCGAAGCCGTGGTCGGAGCATTCGTGATGGTAAAAGGAACCAGCATCGGCACTACCACGGATATCGACGGCAATTTTGCACTCAAAGCCCCTGGCAATTCCGTACTTGTGGTTAATTCCATTGGGTACAAAGATGCAGAGGTGGCCGTAGGAGGCCGTTCCTTCATCAATGTCACCCTCGAGGAAGATGCACTCTTCATCGAAGACGCGGTTGTCGTGGGCTACGGCACCCAGAAAAAGGAAAACCTCACGGGCGCCGTTTCCGTGGTGACGTCCAAGTCCATCCAGAACCGTTCCAGCGCAAACCTTGGCGGTATACTTCAGGGTACGGTGCCGGGCATGACCGTCACTACCCCTTCCGGCCGTCCGGGAGAAAGCGTTTCCATTAACATCCGTGGTTGGAACTCCATCAACTCCGGTTCGCCCCTGGTGCTTGTCGATGGAGTCGTGGGATCCCTGGACAGGGTGAATCCCGCTGACGTGGAGAGCATCTCCGTTCTTAAGGATGCGTCTTCCGCAGCAGTTTACGGTGCCAAGGCGGCCTTCGGCGTAGTGCTGGTGACCACCAAGTCGGGAGGCGACAACGAAGGACATGCCAAGGTAAGTTACAACGGACGCTGGGGCTGGTCTGCACCAACCACTTCGACCGACTGGGAGACAAGGGGATACTACTCTGTGTATATTCCGAACCTCTTCATGAAGGCGTTCAGCGGCAAACAGCAGATCCTGTACGACGAAAACGACATGAATGAGCTGTGGATCCGCCGCGACGACGTGGTGGAGAATCCGGAGCGGCCGTGGATCGTGCTGGACCAGAACTCGGGCTATAAGTATTATGGCAACACGGACTGGTGGCACTACTTCTTCAACGACGAGAAGCCTACCCAGAACCATAATATTTCATTCCGCGGCGGTACCAAGAACATAAAATACTTCCTCTCCGGCAACTACAACAGGGAGCAGGGTATTTTCCGTATCAACCCGGACGATTACAACAAGTACAACCTCCGTTCACGCGTCTCCTTTGATGTGAACCCCTGGCTGAACATAAGCAACAACACCGCTTACTATTCATCCACCTACACATATCCCGGACTTTCGGACATCAACGACTCGTTCTACAAGTGCTCAGCCGGTTTCTTCTCATTCTTAATGCCGCAGACTCCGGAGGGAAACTATCTCTACCAGACCAACTCCGGCGGCGGTGGCCAGTCCATACTGGGAAACCTTGCCAATGAGAACTTCAAGAACAAAAACAGGACAAGCAACCTGACCAATACGGTCGAGATAACCGTCAAGCCTGTCAGTCAGCTGGAGATCAAAGGAAACTACAGCTATTCCTACAATACCTACTCCAGCCTCAACCGTTCTGTGAACGGAACGTTCGCATCCACTACCCGCGGCCAGACCGTGACGCTTACTACCGGAGACAACGAAGACAAGCTGTCCGAGAACTTCCAGACCATAGACATGCATTCCGCCAACGTATATGCCACTTATTCCGATACGTTTGCAGATGCGCACAACCTGAAAGTCATGGCCGGCGGCCAGTACGAGTATTATTATCACAAGAAACTTTCCGCAAACGGCTATGACCTTATGTCGGAAGAGCTGAACGACCAGAACCTGGTGAGCGCGGATGAAGCGGGCAACAAGAGGACGACGACCTCCGGAGGCCAGTCTGAATACGCACTGCTCGGCTTCTTCGGCCGTATCAACTACGACTACAAGGGTAAATATCTGCTGGAGCTCAGCGGCCGTTATGACGGTACCTCCCGTTTCCCGAGGGGGCAGCGCTACGGCTTCTTCCCCTCAGGTTCCCTGGGATGGAGGATTTCCGAGGAGGAATTCTTCTTGCCTCTGAAGAGCTGGTGGAACGATGCTAAAATCCGCTTCTCCTACGGTAGTCTGGGCAACCAGCAGGTCGGATATTACGATTACATCCGCTCCGTAACCATGAGCACCCAGAAGTACCTGTTCGGAGGCGACAAGTCCGGTATCGCCACCTTCGGCAACCCCGTTGCTTCCAACCTTACCTGGGAGACGGTGGAGCAGAAGAACCTGGGTATAGACCTTGCGTTCCTGGACAACAGGCTGATGTTCACCGGGGAAGCATACATCAGAGATACCCGGAACATGCTTACCACCGGCAAGGCTCTGCCTTCCGTTTACGGTGCATCCGCTCCTAAGACGAACAATGCAGACCTCCGCACCAACGGTTACGAGCTCGCCCTTACCTACAGGGACCGCTTTACGCTGGCGGGCAAGCCCTTCGAATACAGCGCTACGGCGACCTTCAACGATTTCATCGGCTATATCACCAAATTCGACAACCCCACGAGAAACCTTTCCACTTATTACGAGGGAATGCGCTACGGCGAGATATGGGGCTACATTACTGACGGTTACTTCAAAACCGACGAAGAAGCCGCGAATTACGAGGTTGACCAGTCGCCCGTCTGTTCCATCATCTACGGATCTACCGGCGGCGACCAGGGCCTCAAGGCAGGTGACCTGAAATATGTCGACCTCGATGACGACGATGTGATAGGGCAGGGTGCCAATACGGTGGATAATCCCGGCGACCGCAGAATCATTGGCAACTCCCAGCCCCGTTATCAATACGGAGCGACTTTCGGCTTCAACTGGGCCGGAATCGATTTCTCCGTATTCTTCCAGGGCGTAGGCCGTCAGGACTGGTATCCAAGCGTCGATGCCCGTTACTTCTGGGGTCCGTACGCCCGTCCGTTCTCCTCCTGGATCCAAAAGGATTTCCTGGACAGGTGCTGGTCTGAGGACAATCCCGACGCCTATTTCCCCCGTCCCCGCGCTTATGTCGCCGGCGTAGGTTCCGGCCGTGAGCTCACGACGGTAAACGACAGGTATCTCCAGAACATCGGATACTGCCGACTGAAGAACCTCACCGTCGGTTACACTCTGCCTCAGAAACTTACCGAAAAGGTAAGCATCGAGTCCGTGAGGGTTTATTTCTCCGGTGAAAACCTGGCATACATAGCTCCCGGTTTCCACTGCGACTACATAGACCCTGAAGCAGCCGCCAAGACGGGTACCAAGGATCATATCTACCCGTGGCAGAAGACGTTCATGTTCGGTATCGATATCAACTTCTAAAACTAAACGATATGAAAGCCTTTAGCAAATATATAATCGCAATTCTGGGCGCTTCGCTGCTGCTTACCTCCTGCGAAGACATTCTGGACAAGTTCCCTCTGGACAAGCTGTCTCCCGAGACCTTCCTGGCCAATGAAACCGAGATGCGTTCCTATACCAACGCACTGTACCCCATGTTCCCGAGCGGATTCTACAGCGGCGGCCAGAGCGACGCCATAGTGGGCCGCGACCTCGACGACGAGATCCGCGGCGCCCGCACCATCAATTCCGGCGACGGAAGCTGGTCCTGGGGCGACCTGCGCAGGATCAACACCTTCCTGGAGTATGCCGACAACTGCAAGGATGTGAAGCTCAGGGACGAGTATATCGGCCTGGTGCGGTTCTTCCGCGCCTACTTCTATTTCCAGAAGGTGAAGAAATTCGGCGACGTGCCGTGGTACGATCATACGCTGGGCTCCGACGACGCCGATATGTACAAACCCCGCGACAGCCGCGAACTGGTGATGCAGGAGATGATAAAGGATATCGATTTCGCAATCGACAATCTGCCCACAGCCCACTCCGACTACCGCGTAACCAAGTGGACCGCCCTGGCCCTCAAATCCCGCTTCTGCCTGTTTGAGGGTACGTTCCGAAAGTACCATGCCGGCGACGTTACCCTTCAGACGCTGCCTGCGGATGCGAAGCCCTATACCTGGTATCTGGAGCAGGCCGCCGACGCCGCAGACAAGTTCATGGCTTCCAGCGGTTACGTAATCTACACCAGCGAGGGCAAGGACGCCAGCTACATAGGTCTGTTCACCAAGCGTAACATCTCCGAAGGAATCAACAAGGAAGTCATTCTTGGCCGCGACTATAACGTGGACTACAGCGTTACCCATTCCGCCAACAACGACTACCAGAGCGCTACCCTGGGCAAGAGGGGAGTCACCCGTAAGATCATTGCCAGCTACCTCATGAAGGACGGTACCCGTTTCACCGACAAGGCAGGCTGGGAGACCATGACCTTCATGGACGAAACCAAGGACCGTGATCCCCGTCTCGCCCAGACCATCAGGACGCCTGGCTATTGCCGCCTGGGAACGACCAATCGGCTGGCCCCCAACCTCAACCATTCCGTTACCGGATATTGCCCCATCAAGTATTTCAGGGGCCCGGAGGAAGACGGTTACCAGCAGTCCGACTGCGACCTTATCCTGTTCCGCGCCGCGGAAGTTTACCTCAACTATGCCGAGGCGAAGGCGGAACTGGGAACTATCACCCAGGAAGACATTGACCGCAGCATCAAGCCCCTGCGCGACCGTGTAGGCATGCCCAACCTTGATATGGAGGCTGCCAATGCCAAGCCGGATCCCTATCTGATGACCGCAGAAACCGGTTATCCCAAGGTGGCTCAGAAGAACAGTTCCAACGTCGGCCTGATTCTGGAGATCCGCCGCGAACGCACCATAGAGCTGCTTTGCGAAGGGTTCCGCTATTACGACATGATACGCTGGGCCGAGGGCCACGGCTTCGAGTCCCGCCTTCTGGGCATGTATTTCCCAGGCGAGGGAACCTACGACCTCGATGAAGACGGCGTCGCCGACGTAACCCTGTACAATGGCTCGGAGGCTCCTGCGGGGCACGCGGCAATTACCTTCAAGATCGATTCCGAACTCCTTCTCTCCGACGGCAACTCCGGATGTGTGGATACCCACAGGGATTCCCGCCCCGGCTGGACCTGGGACGAAGGCAAGGACTACTACTATCCCATCCCTGTAAAGGACCGCACGCTCGCCGAGGGTGCTCTCACACAAAACCCGGGCTGGAACGACGGCCTCGCATTTTAAATGACGAATAATTCAAAACCTTATATATTATGAAACGAATTGCAACTCTTGCTTTATTTCTGCTTCCGTGCGTGTTCATTTTCTCATGCTGTGAACCAAAGCCGGAAGAAACTGTAACGGCCTCCCTGGGCGTTGAAGTGTTGAATATGTCCGGCATCGTTGAGGTTCCTATGCGCCAGGTCAGGACCTTCGACATTCGCGTAGTAGCCGATCCGGGTCCCTCAGAGGCCCTCAACGTGACCCTTGGCCCCGAAGCCAGTCTGGTCAGCAAATACAATCTCGCCTACGGCACCGATTACAAGATGCTCCCCGCAGATGCTTTCGAGATTCCTTCTGCCCCGTTCGTACTTCCTCGATACAATAAGGAATCCGGCGTCGCCCAGCTCAGGCTCAAGGGTAAAGGATGTGAACTGGACCAGGTGTACGTGCTTCCCATAGTCGTTTCAAAAGCCGAAGGCGCAGACTGGGAATTTACGGACGAAAAGGCTGTATATGTCCTGTTTAAAATGACTCCTGCCCAGCAGGAGGGCGCAGGCACCGCCGACGATCCTTATCTCGTCAATGACGTTCAGGAGTTCATGAAGATCGACAACCTGCTCAAGGACGACGATGCCGTAAGCTTCAAACTGATGGAAGACATCGACCTTAAAGATATGGTCTTCGATGAGGAGAATCCCTGGAAGCCCATCAACTACGCCGCCGATGACGAAGCTAAAGTCGCAGCCCGTAAGAGGGTTATCCACTTCGACGGTAACGGCCACAAGATCAGCAACTTCAAGGCCGATGCCCCGCTGTTCTTCATTCTGGTTGGCAGCGTGAAGAACCTCACCGTGGAGAACTTTGATATTGACAACGAAGAAGATGATGCCGCGTGCATAGTGGGCGTTGCAGGTGCATCCGACGATGCAGAAGGCTTCGTTATGAAGAACGTCGTTGTCAAGGATTCCAAGATAAAGAATGATCATAAGCGCTCCGGAGCACTTGTGGCTCACCTCAGGAACGGCGTAATCGAGAATTGCGAAGCGTCCTGCGAAATTACTGCGCAGCAACAGGGCGGCGGCTTGATCGGCCGTGTGGATGCGGGTACCATTACCAACTGCTCCGCTTCCGGCAATGTCCAGACCGACGCTTATTATGCCGGCGGCCTTATCGGATATGCAGGCTCGGTTACCGTTAAGGATTGCCATGCAACTGGCAATGTAACCAGCGTTTCCGGTAACTATACGCGTGCCGGTGGCCTGATCGGTCAGATCGAAGGCGATTCAACAGTGGAGAAGTGCTATGCTACCGGTAACGTAGCAGGCGCTGGCCATATGGCCGGCGGCCTTATCGGCGTAATCGGGGCCGACGACATTACCGTGAACATCAGCAGGTGCTATGCTACCGGCAATGTGACCCTGCCCGGCGAGGGCGGCAACTGGGCGCATGCCGGCGGTCTGCTTGGCACTATTGCCGCAAAGGGCGAAGCTACCCCTCCGACAGTCAACATCGACAATTGCTACTGCACAGGCGCCGTAGCTGTCCGCCGTTACAGCGGAGGCTTTGTAGGCAGTATCTACTCCAAGCCTGCCAAGCTCAACGTAACCAACAGCTACACCAAGTCTGATATCAGCGGCATTGTCCTTTCCGATCGTTGCGGAGTATTCATCGGACTTGCGGATAAGTTGGATGCCGGCTCGGCGATTACATGTAAGGGATTTGTCGCCTGGGATGTTACAGGACGCGGATTCAGCTACAATGACTGCGTACCCGTTGAAGGAAACTATTGGGGCACCGAGGGCACCATCTCCCAGCAGGCGACCAAGCTCGGCTGGAGCACCTCCATCTGGGACCTTTCCGGAAATGAACCCATGCTGAAATAAATCTTTCAAAATGAAGAAATTTCTTTTGCTGCTATTATTGCCGGCGCTGGCATCTGTCTTCTGCTCCTGTGATCCCAAGAATCCGGAAGAGGAGTGGCCTGCGCCGGAAATAACCGGCATAACCACCGAGTATGAAGGCAAGGCCGTTGCCGGAATGCCGGTGCGTCTGGAAGGAAAGAACTTCAGTCCCACGCCGTCAGACAATAAAGTGCTCTACGGCGTGGGACTGGACTCCATCACCCTTGAGGTGACCGAGTCTTCCGACGTGCACCTGGTGTTCACGGCTCCTGAGATTTCCGGCACTCAGCTCCGTATCAGGGCTGCCACCAAAGGCAAGGAATCGAATGCCGTGGTCCTGAATTACACCACACTTCCTGAAGATCCTGAAGATCCGGTCGAGGAGCCCTGGGACGACAAGCCGACGATTGACTTCAATACCATGGGAGGGACTACGGTGAAAGTAGCTGACGGCGTTGAGTGGACCACTTTCCACGGTAAGTGGGAGGGACAGATACGCAATATCAATATTGTCCGCACCACTCTCAACGAGCATAATAAACTGGGTATTTACTTCAACTACGGTACGTCTTATCCCGGAGGATACACTCCTACCCTCGCCGAGGGTGAAGATCCCCGAGATCTGGACAAGAAGTGCATTTACCTGAATGCGCTCGTCGGGACCAACGGCCCTATGGCATGCTGCCAGTTCGTGCGTGTGAACGGCGAAGTCAAGCATGCAGCCACTGATGCCGATTACTGGATATGCAACTGTGCCATTACCATAGACGGCGATGTCTTGGATATAGTTCAGGTGAAGAACAACTTCAAGGCCGCCAGGCTCACCAATGCCGCCGACGGAGTCAATCTCAATCCTCCGGACAACACGCTCACAGTGGGCTGCGCCGGTCCCCTTCTGGTATGGAATGGAAAGATCCAGGAGTATCCCGAAGACAACAAGGAAGATTTCCTGAAGACCACCCATCCACGTACCGCCATAGGCCTCTCCAAGGATTGCAAGACTGTAGTCCAGGTGGTTGTCGACGGCCGCTGGACACAGAGTTCAGCTGACGAGAGGGCAGTTGGAATGTCCACTCCGCTCCTCTCCAAGCTTATGCTCGGCCTTGGCTGCTATAAAGCAATGAACTTTGACGGCGGCGGCGGAACCGCAATGTGGATAAAAGGTTATGGCAATGCACGAAATATTGTCAACCATGTCTGCGAAAACCGCACCGATGCCGACGGCAACTGGATTTGGGACTGGAACGGCACCAGGCTCCGTCCCGCCGGAAACGCAGTATATATCAAAGTGGATTAAATTATTGCTCGTTTTATGATAAAACACAAAAATTGCGCAAAACTGCCGTATCGGACTCCTGATACGGCTCTGCCTGGCATTATTCTGGAGCAGACCATTACGGCCGACTCTGCCAACGAAACACTCGAGGATATGGGTGTTACCGATATCTTCGATGACGCATTTTCACCCATTAATTAGTTAGCACTATGAAGACAAAGATATTCAGTTCTGCCTTGTCGGCAGCATTCCTCCTCTCCATGGTGCTGGCATGTACCAAGGAGATAGACAACCCTGTGGAAATCATTCCGAACGAGGAGACTATTACCGCGACCATCTCGGATCTGACTACCAAGGTGAGTTTTATTCCCGGCTATGATTCGGTTTTCGGAAAGCCCGAGTCCATGGAACTTGCGTGGGCGGACGGGGACAAACTCCGCATATACAACCATTCCAACCGCAGTCAGTATTCCGACTTCACCCTCGATGCGGACTGCATAGGCCAGAAAGCGGGCCGGTTTACCGGAACCCTCGTGGCTGCGTCATCGTACGACGTGGAGATTATCAACGGCTCTTTCGACTATTCCTCCCAGAGCCAGCCTTCCGACGGTGTAACCACAAACCTGAAGTATCTGGCGAGCGTTAGCGGAGTAGAAAGTGTCAAGTCCGTCGTGTTCAGTGACTTCTCCAGCATACTGGCAGTTACGGCCCAGATGCCGTCTTCGGCAGTCGCGGCAAAGATCAAATCTGTCGATATCAAGGCCAGCGAGAACATCTTCAACGGAGGCAATACGCTCAGTATTTCTTTCTCTACGGCCGGCGATGCCGGCGGCGACGGCATACTTCATTTCTTCGCCACCCTGCCGAAGGGCGACCAGGAGATACCTGCCGGAACCTCCCTCCTGGTGAAGTTCAATGCTCCCGGTCAGGCTCACGACGTCTATACCAGGTATATTGAGTTCCCTACGGCTAAAACCTTTACCTCCAATAAGGTCAATGCCCTCAATATCAGCACCGCCAACAGCGCTTCGTTCGCTAACACCAGCACGACCGACATCGGAAGTGAGGACAATCCCTACATCATAGGCGATAAGTATCAGATGCAGGCCATGAAGGGCTTTATGGTCGAGAAGGCCGTCACCTGCTTCAGGCTGGTGGACGACGTGGACCTGAAGAACGTGTCGTGGGAGCCCCTGAATGTTTCCTCCGATCCTCCCATGGGCATCGATTTCGACGGCGGCGGACACACGATTTCCAATCTTACTGTTGGAGACTCCAGCAATTATCCCAGTTTTGTCGGATTTCTGTGGGGAGTGATAAGGAATGTGGTTTTCGACGGCGCGAACATCACTACCGGTAATACGAAAGAGAAGAGTGCCGGCGTAGTGGCCGGATATATAGGCGGCAGCTCCTATCAGGGAGACTGCAGCGCTGTTACCATACGTAACTCCTCCGTGACTTCCGGTGGCGGTACCGCATTCGTTGCCGGCCTGGGAGCCCGTGTCGGCAAGGCTGCGGAGTTCAGAAACTGTCACGTAATCAATACGACGGTTACTACCGCTTCCAGCGGCTCGTGCGTCGGAGGAATGATATCCTATATCGCCAGTAATGCCGCCCTTGTCATTTCTGACTGTTCGGCGGAAGACATAACGGTAACCGCAGGCGGGCATTATGCCGGTGGTCTCGTGGCCCAGATCATTTCGAACAATCCCGTTGTCATTTCCAGATGCCATACTACTGGTGTGGTGACCAGAAGCAGCAGCGGGCGTCATTTCGGCGGTCTTGTAGGCAGTATTCAGAGCGCCGACGTTCAGGTCCTCAATTGTTATTCCACCTGTTCCGTAACAGGATACCAGTTTAATGGCGGCCTGATCGGTTCCTTTTATGAGAATGGCTGCGGAATTGTCGACCACTGTTTTGCATCTGGTAATATTACCGATGTGGGCAATTCCGGAGACGGCGGCCTGATTGGAACTGTTCACACTCCTGGCGTAACGGTTTCAAACAGCATTGCATGGAACGATTCGGTTTTACCAAATAAATACGGCGAGGGTAATTACAGTACCGGGGCCGTCGTGGGGCGCTCCCATCCCAATACCAATTTCGAAAACAACTACCGCAAGCCCGGCATGAATCTTACTGCCTACTGGACACCCAGCGCGGAGTTCGATCATCCGAATTCAAAATTGGACGGTGATGTATATTATATCTGGAGAATAGGAACGGATCTGGTCGAAGCCAACGGAGGCTATACCACGGCGACTTCATTCTCGTCTCCCAACGGAGTCTGGGCATATCACGGAAAGCATCTCTCTTCCGGTACCAAGGTAACGCCCGACGATCAGTACGGATGGACTTCCAGCCCTGCTATTCAGGATGTTCCGAGTCCTTCCCAGGAAGATCCTGAGGCTTCTGATTATACCGGAAACAATGTTTGGGGCCTTGGAACTACGGTAGAAATTCGTCCCGGAGTGGAATGGACAACTTTCAACGGTACATGGCAGGGGCAGGTCAGGAACATCAACATTATCCGTACCGTGCTCTCCGAGCAGAACCGTCTGGGGGTGTTCTTCGACTACTCTACGGAAGGCCGCAAGTTCCTCGACGAGAAGTGCGTTTACAAGAATGCCGTCGCCGGTACCAACGGCTCCATGGCATGCTGCCAGTTCGTCCGTGTGAACGATGTTATCAAGCACGCTGCTACAAAGACAAGTCCCTGGATTGCCAACTGTGCAGTCACCATCGACGGTGATGAGGTGAATATCGTCAAGGTCGAGGATAACTACGACGCTGCAAGGCTCCCTAACCACAACGTGAGTTGCGCCGGTCCTCTGCTGGTATGGAAGGGCAACCTTCTTACCGCTCCCCAGGAATGGCTGGACGCCGATACCGACAGCTGGCTCACAGATACGAATCCCCGTACCGCCATCGGCCTGTCCAAGGACGGAAAAACCGTGATACAGGTTACTGTTGACGGTCGCTGGTCAAGCAGCAAGGCCGTAGGCATGTCCACCGACCTTCTGGCCCGCCTGATGAAGGAACTGGGGTGCTATAAAGCTATGAATCTCGACGGCGGCGGCGGTACTCAGATGTGGGTTTACGGTAAGGGTGACGTCAACAATATCGTCAATCATCCTCACAACGAATGGCCCTATTACGGCTGCGGATCCGGAACCTATTACTGGATCAAGGACAATGAGGTAGCCCGCCGTGCTGCAGGCAGTGCGATTTACGTTTATTAGAATGTAAAGGAAGAACTGTCGGTTCCCGACTATTGTAACTCCCCGGCCCCTTGCTTTTCGCAGGAGCCGGGGAGTTTGTACGGCCGAATTCAGTTATAATATTTAGCTGAGTTGAGTGTAGGCGACTTTTCCTACCAGGGTGGTGGGGAGGGAATCGCGTACTTCTATCACGTATGGCATGGCGTACCTTGCGATGTGCCTGCGGCAGTGCGCCATGATGTCTTCTATCAGTTCTGGAGTATTCTCCACGTCTTTCTTAAGCACTACGAAAGCCTTGACTTTCTGCATCTTATATGGGTCGGGAACACCGATGACGCAGCTTCTCTGGACGGCCGGATGTCCCTCCAGGATATTCTCTATCTGCGACGGGTACACATTGTAGCCGCTGGTGACTATCATCCTCTTGATGCGCTGGCGGAAGTAGATGAATCCTTCGTCGTCCATCACTCCCAGGTCGCCGGTGTGCAGCCATACGTGACCGTCGGCATGCTCGCGCAGCGTCTGCCTGTTCTCTTCTTCGTGATGGATGTAACCGAGCATCATGGACGGACCCGTAAGGCAGATTTCTCCCTCCTCGCCGTATGGCAGTTCGTCGCAGGTGCCGGGCTTGCAGATATTGAAATAGGTGTCCGGGAAGGGGATGCCAATGCTGCCCTCCTTCTCCTTGTCGTGCGGAGTGAGGCAGCATGCGGTCACGCATTCGGTGGTGCCGTAGCCCTCGCGCACCCGCACTCTGGCGTTATGCTCGGCCAGGAACTTGTCGAACTTCTTCTTGAGCTCTATGCTCAGGGAATCGCCGCCGGAGAAGACTCCCCACAGGCAGGAAAGGTCGGCGCCCTTCAGATATTCGTTGCGGGTGATGGCCTCGAAGAGGGTGGGCACGCCGGCGATGAAGTTGGGGCGGGTGGTCTTGATGAGCTTGGCGTAGCTCTTTACGTTGAAGCGGGGAACGAGTATCGCGGTGCCCCCGCAGAAGAGCACGGTGTGGATGCAGACCCCGAGTCCGAAGCCGTGGAATACCGGCATCGCGGCCAGCATGCGGCAGTGGTGTACCTCTTCCTTGCTCATCTCAGCGGTCTGGGCCGCCAGGGCGTTGAAGTTGAGGTCGGAGAGCATGATGCCTTTGGTCACTCCCGTGGTGCCGCCGGAGAAGAGTACTACTGCCTCGCCGCGGAAGTCCTTGTCGGCCACGTAGGAACCGTCGAAACTGCGCCCGAGCTTCATCAGGCTCTTCCAGCTGAGGGTGCCTTCGTCCTCGACGAGTTTGGGGAACTTCCTTTCGGTCATTAGTTTCTGCCCGAGCGACAGGGGGAAGGGGAGCTCCTCGCTGACGCGGGCTATGATGAGCTTGCTGATGGGACGCTGGGCGCGTACGTCCAGGAATTTGGCGTAGAACTGGTCCAGGGTGACAGCCACCTCACATTCCGCCTCATCCATGTAATGGGTGATTTCGCCGACCGCCGACAGGGGGTGTACCATTGCCGGAACGGCTCCGATTCGGTTGAGGCCGTAGAGGCAGTAGATGGCCTGCGGTACGTTGGGCAGGCAGACCAGGACCCTGTTGCCGGGGCGCACTCCGAGTGCGTAGAAGGACTTGGCGACGAGTTCTATGTTCTGTGCCATCTCCGTGTAGCTGATTTTGCGCCCCATGAATGTGAGGGCGGGAAAATCTCCCTCCTCAGAGGCTCTTTCCAGCACGGCGCCGGACATGGTTTTTTCGGAATAGTCAAGAATAGGGGGCACGCCGTCGTAGCTGCTTCGCCACGGCGCCGGCACATTGCTGTAGTCAAATTTCATTTTATTCGAAGTCGATGGGGGTGGACGCCGGGGCGTCGAGCAGCTCGGGGTGTGCAAAAATGTGCCTCACGAGCCTGAGCGTCTTGGCGAAATAATAGCCATCCGCAATACGTTCGTCTATGGTAAGGCCGATCCTAATGGTGTTGCGCATGTCGTAGCTGCCGTCCTCCTTGAAGAAGGGGCGGAACTTTTTCTCGCTGATGACTGCGAACATGGAGTTGGTGCCCCAGTCGAAGAGGTGATGGTAGTCGGCATTCATCTTGATGCTGCCGAGATTGGTGACGAATACGCTGGAGTAGCAGGGATCGTCTTTCGCCAGGCTCTTTGGGTACCAGCCGTGGTATTCCAGCCATCTGAGAGTGCTGCCGAGGAGGCGGAAAATGGGCCTGGGAAGATGCTGGATGAAGTTCAGGGCATCGGTGACGCCGACGTTCTTGTCTTCCACCCTTACTTTGTGTACATACTGCTTCACATAGTCGTGGACCTGGTCCATGGGCGAACCTCCTTCGGTGTCAAGTACGAATTTGGCCTCGGATTCTTCCGCCTCTTCGCTGAACTGACGCTTGACAACGAAGGATATCTGGATTTTCTTACGCTCGTAGAATCTGTGTCCGGAGATGAAATAATTCATCTTGGGACGCAGCAGGATGGCCTTTGCCAGGGCCGCGACGATAAAATGGAACCAGGTGTATTTAAAGTCTCCGTTGTCGCCGGAGTTCTTTTTTGCCAGATATTTGTCCACCTCGGTAAGGTCCATCACCTCGCTCATCACAGCCTCGTTCTTGGTGCGGGGACCAAAGAAGTAGGGCATCATAACATGCAGGGAATCAAGCCCCTGAACATACCACGCGTCGTATCTGTCACGCGGGTGCCTTTTGCGTTGAACAGCTTCTTTCATAGGATTAGCGTATATAGTACGGAGCAAATATACGAATAATCCTGCAAAAAGCGGTATGATGCCCTGTGGCGAGGGGCGTTTACCTCATCTCCGTATAGGTGAACTTGTCCATGTCGCCGTAATCGAGGTTCTCTCCGGCCATGCCCCAGATGAACATGTAGTTGGAGGTGCCTGCGGCGGCGTGGATGCTCCATTCAGGGCTCATGATGGCCTGCTCGTTGGCCATCCATACGAGGCGCTCCTGCTGCGGCTCACCCATAAGGTGGCAGATCATGTTGCCGGGAGTCACGTTGAAGTAGAAATAGGCTTCGATACGGCGGGTGTGGGTATGTGCCGGCATGGTGTTCCACACAGAACCCGGCTTGAGCTCCGTGAGGCCCATCTGAAGCTGGCAGGGGCCCTCTTCAAGCACGTTGTTCACAATCAGCTGGTTGATGACGCGGTCGTTGCTGTCTTCCATCTTTCCGGCGGGGAAGGAGTTGCTCTTGAGTGTGCCCTTGCGGCCGTCGATGGATATGACCTGCGTCTTGTAGGCTTTGTGCGCAAGTGCGGAGTTGATGTAGAACTTTGCGGGATTGGTCGCGCAGGTGCTGCGGAAACTCACTTTCTCATTGCCACGGCCCACGTAGATAGCCTCCTTGAATCCGAGCTTGTACTCTTTTCCGTTCACACATACGATTCCGGGGCCCCCGACGTTGATGACACCCAGCTCGCGGCGCTCGAGGAAATAGTTGGCCTTAAGCGGGTCGATAGTTTCCAGCTGAAGCTCCTTGTTTACGGGGAATGCGCCTCCGAAGATGAAGCGGTCGTACATGGAATAGGTGAAACGGATTTCATCTGCCACGAAGACTTCGGGCATGAGGAAACGTGCGCGGAGGGTCTCCGTGTCGTAGTGCTTGACATCCTCCGGATGGCAGGCAACCTGGATGGTGTACTTGGTCTGTGCGCTCATAGCGATGCTTGCAAGCAGCAGTGCTGCTAAAACAAATGACTTTTTCATTGATTGACTAACGATGCTTTGATGATGCGGCGACGGTTGATGATCGCCATGACGGTGGTACCTGCTACCAGGATCACCGCTCCAACTATCTTCCAGTTATAGATACAACGGAAGATAATCCATGAGAATATGCTAGATGCAAAGTCGAGGGAACCTCCCTGGAAGCCCTCCGGAATGGCCACTGCGGCGTCGGCGGTACGTGCATACACGTCCTGTGCAGCCTGCGTGAAGAACGGGGCCAGGTCTGTCACGAAATACAGGCCTACGGCCAGCGCCACCAGTCCGATGATGAAGGTCTTCACCACATTGCCCTTGGTGACGGGCAGGACGGCCGGGAATACGTAGAACATGCCTGCCAGCGATGCCAGAGGCAGGAATTCGTTGCCCGGAAGCAGGACTGCCAGCACCAGGGTGACTGGAATGAGAAGCAGCGAAACCACCAGTGTGGTCGGATGTCCGATAACCAGTGCGGGACTCATGCCGATGTTGATGCCGGCGGAGTTCTTGAACTTGCGGCTCACCAGGTCCTTAGTGGCTTCGGCAATAGGTTTGAGGCCCTCTATAAACAGGCTGGTGATACGGGGGATAAGCTCCATCACGGCGCCCATCTTGATACCCAGGCCCAGGATGGCCGGAATCTTGTCGACCAGTTCCGCCCAGCTGCGGCAGGCGAGGCATCCTATAATGATACCAACCATCACTCCGAGGAAGAGGGGCTCGCCGAGTATGCCGAATTTCTTCTTCATGCCCTCGGCGTCGATGTCCAGTTTGTTGAAACCGGGAATCTTGTCCATGCACCAGTTGAGGCCTTCCGCGAAAGGTACGAAGCTCTGGCAGAAAGGCTGGGGGATGCTGATGCCCTGAAGGTCTTTGTAGTAGGCCTGGAACTTTTTGGTCGTAAGGTCTGCCATCACCAGGGTGATGATGAAGCAGATGACGGCGGCGAAGAAGCCCCACCAGATGTTCTCGGTGGCGAAATAGACCACCGCTCCGATGAAGGCGTAATGCCAGTAGTTCCAGAGGTCGATGTTGATGGTGTTGGTGGCTTTTACGAGCAGCAGCAGAATGTTGATGCCCAGGCACACCGGGATGATGAAGGCGCCCACGGTTGTGTTGTAGGCGACCGATGCCGCAGCCGGCCATCCCATGTCGAAGATGCCGAGCTGCAGGTTGTAGATTTCGGTCACATCCTTAAGCGGCGTGCCGAGCGAGGAGGTGAGCAGTGCCGTGACGACGCTGAGTCCTACGAATCCCACTCCTACCAGCAGGCCGCTTTTGAGCGCCTTTCCGAACTTGATGCCGATGCAGAGGCCGAGTATCGTAAAGAGTATCGGCATCATCACGGCGGCACCAAGGCCGATGATATAGCTGAATACCTGTTCCATTACTTAGGCTGCTTGCCGATGTATGCCAGGATACCGCCGTCCACATAAAGGACATGGCCGTTTACGGCGTCGGAAGCGTGGGAGGCCAGGAAAACTGCGGGGCCGCCGAGCTCGCTGGGATCCAGCCAGCGGCCTGCGGGAGTCTTGGCGCAGATGAAACTGTCGAAAGGGTGGCGGCTGCCGTCCGGCTGGCGCTCGCGCAGCGGAGCGGTCTGGGGCGTGGCGATATAGCCGGGGCCTATGCCGTTGCACTGGATGTTGTATTCGCCGTACTCGGAGCAGATGTTGCGGGTGAGCATTTTGAGGCCGCCCTTTGCGGCTGCATAAGCGCTCACGGTTTCGCGTCCGAGCTCGCTCATCATCGAGCAGATATTGATTATCTTACCTTCCCTGCGCTCCATCATTTCGGGCAGGACTGCGGAAGAGCAGATGAACGGGGCAACCAGGTCCACGTCGATTACCTGCTGGAACTCCTTGCGCTCCATCTCGTGCATGGGGATACGCTTGATGATGCCGGCGTTGTTCACAAGGATATCTATCTTGCCCACTTCCTTGTGGATGCGCTCCACGAGAGCCTTAACGGCCACCTCGTCGGTCACATCGCATACATAGCCGTACACGTTTTTGATACCGGCCTCCTTATAATTGTCGAGACCGCGCTGCAGGGCGGCTTCGTTGATGTCGTTGAAGATGATGTTGTCTATGCCGGCGGCTACGAAAGCCTTGGCAATGTTGAAACCGATACCGTAGGAAGCTCCGGTAATCCAGGCGTTGCGGCCCTCAAGGGAAAAGATATTAGCCATAAGAAACAGTTGATTATTATTAGTTTCAGCAAATATAATAAAATTCCGTTAATAAATTTCCGTTACCGTGCACGGAAATTCGAAAAAATACATATATTTGCATCGCTTAACCCGTGATTAGTATATTTTCGATATGGCAAAAGTAGTGACTTTCGGCGAGGTGATGCTTCGCCTCTCAACCCCCGGATACCTCCGCTTCTCCCAGGCCAGGCAGTTCGACGCCACTTTCGGAGGAGGTGAGGCCAATGTGGCCGTTTCCCTTGCAAACTTTGGTGTGGACGCGCATTTCGTGACCCGTCTTCCCCAGAACGATATAGCCGACATGTGCATCGCCGAGCTTCGCGGCCTGGGCGTTAACACCGGCTCCATCGTTCGCGGCGGCGACCGTGTGGGCATCTATTACCTTGAGACCGGAGCCGTGGCCCGCGGAAGCAAGGTGGTTTACGACCGCGCCAACTCCGCCATCGCGGAGATCAAGCCAGGAATGGTGGACTGGCACAAGGCCCTCGAAGGTGCGGACTGGTTCCACTGGACCGGAATCACCCCGGCTCTCAGCCAGGGTGCCGCCGACGCCTGCCTGGAGGCGATCAAAGTTGCCAACGAGATGGGCGTGAAGGTCAGTTGCGACCTGAACTACCGCAAGAAACTCTGGAAATACGGCAAGAGCGCCAGCGAGGTGATGCCCGCGCTTGTCGAGGGCTGCGACCTCATACTCGGCAACGAAGAGGACGCGGAGAAGGAGTTCGGCATAAAGCCGGAGGGCTTCGACGCCGAGAAGACCGGAGGCGAAATCGACCAGAGCGCCTTCGTCAGCGTCTGCCGTCAGCTTATGGAGCGCTTCCCGCGCTGTAAGAAAGTGGCCATTACGCTGAGGGGCTCCATCAATGCCAATCACAATACATGGGGCGGTGTGCTGTACGACGGCAAGACCCTCTGGCAGAGCCGCCGTTACGATATCACTCATATCGTGGACCGCGTAGGCGGAGGCGACTCCTTCATGGGAGGCCTGCTCTACGGCCTGCTTGCGTACGATACCGACCAGGAAGCGATCGAGTTCGCAGCTGCGGCTTCCTGCCTCAAGCACACCATTATCGGCGATTACAACCGGGTAACGGTAGCCGAAGTCGAGAGCCTGGTCAAAGGCGGCGGCAGCGGCCGCGTGTCACGTTAATTTAAAGTAAAGAATCTATGTCGAAGTTCAATAAAATAGATACCATCAACCTCATCCGCCGCACCGGCATAGTACCGGTGTTCTACAACAAGGACGTTGAGATTACCAAGAAGGTCGTGAAAGCCTGCTACGACGGCGGCATTCGCGCCTTCGAATTCACCAACCGCGGCGACGGGGCCTACAAGGTCTTCGAGCAGCTCATCTCCTTCGTGCGTTCCGAGTGCCCCGAAATGGCTCTCGGAGCCGGCACCATGCTGGACGCCCCTACCGCCTCCCAGTACATCCAGATGGGGGCCGATTTTCTGGTGTCCCCGTGCCTGGTTGAGGAGATTGCTCCTCTAGCGAACAAGCGCGGCGTGCCCTACAGCCCCGGCTGCGGCAGCGTAAGCGAAATGGTGCGCGGAATGGAGCTGGGATGCGACCTGGTGAAGGTGTTCCCGGCCGGCAACGTGGGCGGCCCGTCCTTCGTAAAGAACGTTCTGGGGCCTCTGCCCTGGGCTATGGTCATGGCTACCGGCGCCGTCGAGCCCACCGAGGAGAACCTCGGCAACTGGGCCAAGAGCGGCGTCACCGCAGTGGGAATGGGCTCGAAGCTCTTCCCTAAGGAAGTCATCGCGGCCGGCGACTGGGCTTCCATTTCCGCTCTCTGCGAGAAGTGCCTCGGCTGGTTCAAACGCTAGCCCCAGCACTTCCACCCGCCCCTGCGAGCGGGCTTGATTATCTACTCCGCCGTCAGCTCGAGGGTGACGGTCTTGACGACGCCCGTCGAGAGGGTAAGTACGGCTTCTATGGTATGGGAGCCTGCCTTCAGACTGACGCTGTTGCCTGAAACCGGCTCGTCGTCGAAGTACCAGGAAACAGAGCTCACAGATTCCGCTTCAGCCTCCACGAGACTCAGGCTGAAGTTGTCTCCGGCATGGTACAGGCCGTTGCCGGGGTTATTGATCACCGTGTAGTCTATGTTGCTGGAGGGCACGCTGGCGTAAAGGTTTACCTGATTGTTGGCGTACGAAATATTCGACAGTGATATGCTGGAGGACACTCCGTTCCAACTCTGGGCCGTATATGAATTCTGGGTAGCCGAGACGGGGAAGGCGAACTTGCTGCCGGTGTAATTGAGGTTCGTCTGGGCCCCTGCGGGAACTACGTAGTAGCAGGGATGGGACCCGTTTTCATTAATCGAGTTGTAAGTCTCCCATTCATCCCACAGGCTCCTGGCCGTGACATTTTTCTTCTGGTACGAACTGCCGTTCCAAACATAAATGGGAACTGTACGGTTCGATTTATCCACATGATAGACAAGCAGCCCTGACTGGGGAAGGTATGCATCCCAGCCTTCGCCGCTGCGGCACTCATAGACAAAGTACTCTCCGTCCATATCCGTTGGAGTCCTGTATGCCTTGTTGTTGTTGATTCCAGTAAGGGTGTAGTTGCCGGACTTGGGGAATTCTAAAAAGTCGTCCTCTGAAAGCCAGCCGAGCAGGATGCGCTCTTCCAGCGTAAAGTAAGGAGGCGTCCGACCTTCGTTATTGTAGCTGCCGCTGCACATCAGAGAATAATCGTACATTCCTCCGGCTTCGCCGTTATAATCGTCGTAATCGATGTCATAGAGGTCGGGAAGACCCATGGCGTGCCCGAATTCGTGGCAGGCGGCACCTATTCCGCACATCATTCCCGCCAGGACGCCATAGCCGACAAGCTCGTTGGTACAGGCATAGCTGTTGATCTTTTTGCCGTCGAGGGAAAGAGACTTTTCCGCAGAAGACAAATCCCACTGATGCGGCCAGATGCTGTCTTCATAATCGCTGTCCGCCTCACCGTAGCCTGCATAATACATAAAGACAAGGTCGACTTCGCCGTCGTTGTCGTTATCGTAGATCGAAAAGTCTATCTGGTTGTCGAGCTGCTGACATCCCTCGATGAGGGCATCTTCCGGAGCCAAATCATAGCCGTCGGAATCATTGCCGCCGTAATGCGACATGGAACTGGTAAGCTGCACGGGACCGTAAACGTCGAATATGGGCTCAAAATACCCGTGAGAATTCTCGTAATAGAAATCTCTTGCCGAACCGGTGCTTCCGTTTACATTATAGCCTTGCTCGTTGAGGAGCCTCGTAAAATCTTCATTGGCAGTGGGACTCTGGAACGTAACGTCGCTGAAGGCAACGAGTATAACCAGGAAATGCTTCTGCCCCGAGGCGACTCCGGCGCTTGGACGGGGACTGACTCTGCGTACCGAACGCTTAGCTCTGGCGGCCATTCGCCGCGTATTCAGTCTCTCCCGGCTAACGGGCTTCCACCACCCGTCTTTATCTTTCTCCACCAACTGGCCGGAAGCATCCGTGGTCCAGTGGCAGAATTCGTCGCCATGTCTCTGGAGCGTGATAACGGACCCGTCGGGCTGGGTATATTTGACCAGGCCGCGCCATGCGGGGATTGCGAAAGCCGCAGTACTGCAAAGCAGTGCAGCTATGACTATGCCAGCTATCTTCTTCATGGTAACTTACTTCTTGATGATGAAACCTTGGCCGCTGCCGTTGCCGAGCCATACTTTCGGTCCTTCTTCCTTTACCACCCGGACCTTATAGGTGCTACCGGAAACGATGCCGGTAAGTCCTTTTCTCCACTGCACGGTGATACTGACTTCATCGCCCTTGACAAGCGAGCGCCTGTATCCGGAAATCTCCAGCTGCTCTTTCTGTGCAGGATCCAGAATGGTGAAGGTCTGAACTCCGGCACTGGAATATGAGCGGCAGAACTGGTCCGCCCCGGGAACGTAGCTTCTGGAATTGCTCCCGAGGTAGCAGCCGTATTCGCTGAAGTCAGTGATGGGGTCTTCCTGTACGGGACCGGCGCTTCCTGCGGCTCCCTTGCGATATATGACTATACCCTTCTGGCCGGAGGCGTAGCAGGCGAAGAGGAGGTTGCTAGACTGGCTGTCGTTAAAGCGCAGAAGATTCCTTTCTCCGTCTTGTGCCGTCACGGTAGCCGCGCCGGACGAATCGATGGATATAGTCCAGAGGGAGTTGTTGTTCTTGGTCGTGACCGTCAGGAGTTTGTTCTTAGTTCCGTTGGCATTTGCCAGATAACCGTTTCCGGTAGACATATACCAGGTTCCGCTGCTGTTTCCAGCCTCAAGGGTAAGGATCTGGACGTCGCTGGGCACCTCGGAAACGGTATGGCCGGATACGCTGATCGCGGCGGCTGCACGGTTGTTCGTTTTCTGTTCCGTACCTATGGCGTACTCTTCGGACGCGTCCAGTATCAGTATTTCGTCCCCCGCCTGCAGTTCCGACGTGCTGGTAACCAGCTTGAAGTCGTTGGAGGCGGGAACCGCCGGCTCGATGCCGGACATGTTCACCGAGAACACGGCGATGCGGCCGGGATTGAATTTGCGGCCCTGAGGGAATTCCACCTCCTTGACCAGGGCACCTTTGTCGGTATAGACGGTGATGACCGCTATCTGTCCCGACATGTCTACGGGAGCGCAGGCGAACCAGATGTCGGTAGTGCTGGAGGTAATAAGGGTGATGGTGGAAGAGGCACCGTTGTCGGTAAGCGGATGATCTTCCGTGCAGTCCCAGTACCAGTCGCCGACCAGGGGCGTCGTGGCCGTAATCTCCACACGCTCCACCTTTGCGCCGTCGAGCTTGAGGTTGGTGAAGGACATGCGTCCGTAGGCGGTAAGATGGCTGAAGTGCAGGTCTACGTCGGAAGGAATCTCGTCCGTAGGCTGGCTGAAGGCTGCAAGTATCTGTGCGGCCTCGTCGGCGGAGCCGTCAAGCGGAGTCTGCACCGCAGGGATGCTGATGTTCCACGCCTTGCGGCTGGGGCTGAGCGCCCTTGCGGCGGAACCCGGGCTTACCGCATAGAAGGTATATGGAGCCTGCAGCCCGGAACTGCTTATATCCGCGACGAATGTGGCCGTGCGGAAGTCGTCTGCGGGCAGGACTACGGCCTTGGCGGCTTCGTCGTAATTCAGAGACAGCTTCACGATAGAGTCGTTCCGGGTCCAAAGGGTGGGATAGATGCCGTCCTGCCCCGGTCCGAATGCCGTTTTTGTCTGTATCTCACAAGCGTGGAAAACGACTGTGTGCAAATCGTTCTGTTTAGCACATTCCGGTCCTGCCTGGAGTTCTGTGCGGCAGGAACTGATAAAAGCGGTAACCGTCAGGAGGATAACCGCAGAATTTAAAACTGAATGGATTGTCTTCATGGCTGCTGCGGTTAAAATTCTCCCCACTGTTCGTCTTCACCCGGGTCTATAGGGGAACCTGCTATCAATTCGCAGGTGCGGAAACTGCACTCTTCGGCTTCGGGAGGGGTGTAGCCTCTTTTTTTCGTAGTAATTTGCTGATAAAAGAGCATATCTGATGGTTATTGTCGTAATTATGGGGATGCAAAATTACAACAAAAAAACGAGAAGACCTATTAAAAAAGATTACCAGCCAAGGACTGCCTCGCGTGAGAGGTAGGGGGCGGCTTCAGCGGCGGTCAGTATCCGGCCGAAGGCGTTGCGTGAGCCGGAGGCGGAGGTGCCAGATTCGTTTACGCTGGCGTATTCTTTCCAGCCGGAAACGGCGTTGGGCGTGGATGGATTGGGCTCGGGTTTGGGATACCAGCCGGCCGGAGCTATGACGGGCGACATGGTGCAGCCGATATAGCTCACGTTGTCGTAGCAGTCGGCCTGTCCGGAACTGCGTGCGAGGTACATGGTCCCGTCCTTCACCCCCTTCTCCGCCGTCAGTTTGCAGTTGAGGAATACGAATCCCTTGTCCGAGGCCGACTTGACACGGGCCTGCACAATGTATCCGGCAGCCCGGGAGCGGATCTCGCAGTTCTCGAACAGACAGGCCTTAGGGTAACCCCAGATAAAGTCACAGTGTCCGGCTATCAGGGAGTTATGTACCCAGACTGAGCCCTTGCAAAGGAATGTATCCTGGTAAGAGAGAAGCGAGCAGTTCTCTATGGTCAGCCTGTGGGTATTGTTCCCGGAGTTGAAGTAAATGGCTTCAGCCTGCCCGTTCAGATCCCCGAAACTGTTCTCTATTGTCAGATTCTCAAGTATAAGGTTGTCGCAGTTCTCCACCAGCCACAGGCAGCGGGCGCTGGAGCCGCTCATGTAATGCTCGCAATTGGGATAGACTATGCGGACCCCGTCGCGGGAATCGCCCTTAACGCTCAGGTCTTTCCGGTTCCGGAGGTACAGCAGACCTTCGTAGCTGCCGTCGGCCATGGAAATGACCGCCCCGTCCGAAACATGGCACAGGGCGCGCTGGAGAGTGCAGAAATCACCGCTCCCGTCGGCCGCAACGTGCACGGACGATGTGGACGGCGCCGGCTTCGTGGTGAATTTCCATTCCCCGGCCGCTACCGCCTTGCCGCAGACCGATTCATCAACGGTCACGTAATACTCCGTATCGAAGTCCAGCGCCATGCAGTGCGGCCTGATGACAAGCGAGTTGCCGCTGATACGGAAGGGGGTATAATGAACCAGGCGGGTATTGCCTCCGGACGGCAGCTTGTCCGTAAAGGTGTTAGAGCCGGTGACCTGCTGACGGGGGACCATCGTGCCGTCCTCGCGTATATTCACGCCCGAGATATCCGCAAGGTCTATGCGGTCGACCTCGTCGCCGCCGGCCTTGAAAATCTTAACGAATCCTTTACTGCCGAGCACGGGCGGGGCCTCCAGCGTCAGCACCAGGGGCGCATCTGCGCATACCCTGTCACCGCCGGGAGCGGGGGCGGTGCCCTCGGTCCTGGCGGGTACGGGGGAGCAATACTCGAATACCTCATCCTTGGCTTCTGCACGCACCCAGAAGAGGTAATCGGTCCCTTTGCGAAGATTAGGAATCATCACGTTGCGCTGCGTGACGCTTCCTTTGAGTTCGCCGCTGCCGTCGGCCTCCGTGAGCAGCCAGCCGTAGCGCTCTGCGCCCACAACCGGATTCCACTGGAAGGTGAGACTGGTCTCCGTGGCGCTGTGCAGCACCACGTTCTCAGGAACGGCCAGCTTCTCCGGAATAGACGGACCTGCCGGCTCCGTGCACCCTGCCAGCAACGTCAGCAGAGCAGCGGCGAACAAAAACTTATTCATCAAACTTCTACCGGCTTATATTTGGGCACCAGTGATTTCATGATGCTCCAGGCGATCAGGTATGCCAGACCGCAGAAGCAGAACATGATGAAGTATCCGGCAGGCTTGCCCTCGAATCCCAGGAAGCGGAAAGCCGCGCCCTGTGCCTCAGCGTAGGTGAAGAGCTGGCCTGCTACCCACTGGATGATCATCGAGCCGATACCTCCGGCCATTGCGCCTATACCGGTGATGGTGGCGACAGTGCTCTTGGGGAACATATCGCCCGTGGTGGAGAAGAGGTTGGCGCTCCATGCCTGATGCCCGGCGCCGGCGAGACCGATAAGGACAGCCGGCCACCACGGCGAGTCGAACCGCACGCCGAGAGGCTGTGCGAGAAGGGCTGCCAGCGGGAAGAAGGCGAAGATCAGCATCGCCAGCATGCGTCCGGAATAGGGGTGCATGCCTTTCTTGTCCACGAAAATCTTAGGCAGATAGCCGCCGCCGATGGAAATCACCGTCACGATCAGGTACAGCGTGAAGATGAGCCACTGGCCAAGCGCCGAGGTTGCCGGAGCGTGGAACTGGTTGCTGAAGTAGGAGGGCGCCCAGAACAGGAAGAACCACCAAACGCCGTCCGTGAAGAACTTGCCGGCGATGAAGCTCCAGGTCTGCCTGTAGGTGAAGCACTTCAGGAACGGGATACTCTTTTCTTCGGCCACCGCGGCCTTGGCGGCGGCTTCTTCGGCGTCGTCCTGATGTATGTACTCCAGTTCCGTCTCGTTCACGTGCTTGCTCTTCTCCGGCTTGTCATACATGAACGCCCAGAAGAACATCCAGATGAAGCCGAGGCCGCCGATGATGATGAACGCCATCTCCCAGCCGAACTTTACGGCCAGCGGCGGTATCAGCAGGGGAGCCGCAAGGGCGCCCACGGATGCTCCGGCGTTGAAGATGGAGGTCGCGAACGCACGGTCCTTCTTGGGGAAGTACTCGGCCGTTACCTTGATGGCGGCGGGGAAGTTGCCTGCCTCGCCGAGCGCAAGTATGCCGCGGCACAGCAGGAACAGGTACACCGACGTGGTCGATATGGCCAGGGCGACGTTGGAGCCTACTTCAACGGCGCGCATAGCGGCGACGGAATCGAGTCCGACGATGTGGGTGGTGGCCCATCCGCACAGGGCGTGGAGGCAGGCGCCGGACGACCATACGCCGATGGCGATGAGGTATCCTTTCTTGGTCCCCATCCAGTCTACGAACTTTCCTGCGAACAGGCAGCAGATGGCGTAGAAGATGGAGAAGAAGCTGGTTATCGTTCCGTAGTTGGCGTCAGTCCAGTGGAATTCGGGTTTGATGAACTCCTCGTACGTCAGCGACAGTACCTGGCGGTCCAGGTAGTTGACGGTGGTGGCCACGAACAGCAGGCTGCACAGCCACCAGCGCCAATTAGTCATTAATTTCGATTGAGTACTCATAACAGTTTAATTGGACGGCCGGACACCTCTGTTTCTCCATCCTCGCTTCGCTCGCCCTCCCACTGCTCCGCAGCGGGTCCCTCCCTCTACAAGCGAGGGTGCTTACGATTACGAAACAGAGGTGTCCGGCCGTCATTGCTATAGAATCGATTTTACGGCGGCGCGCATTCCTTCTGATTGGATGAGGGCCAGGTCGGCGGCCAGAAGGTCGGTAAGACCGGGAACGGCGTTGAGGTCCTCGCCCCAGATAAACTCGTCTGCAAGCACGCCGGCGGCAACTTTACGGACGTCTCCGGTCGCCCAGAGCTCCTGCAGGAGGCCGACAATCTTCGGGTCGTCCTGAGGTACGATTTCGTCGTCGCCGCGCTTGCCGCCCTTATAGTAGGTGCAGATGCCGGCGAGGCCGAGCACCAGGCCCTTGGGCAGCTCGCCCTTGCGCTCCAGATAGGTCTTGAGCCCGGGCAGGTCGCGGGTCTTGTACTTGGGGAAGGAATTCAGCATGATGCTGGTTACGAAATGCTTGACGAACGGATTGCGGAAGCGTTCGAGCACATCGCCGGCAAACTTCTCCAGCTCTTCCTTCGGCAGGTTGAGGGTAGGGAGGAGTTCCTCGTACATCACCTTGTGAACGAATCTGCCTATCAGTTCGTCCTCGCAGCACTCCTTCACGGTGTTCAGGCCGCTGAGGTAGCCGACGGGGGACAGAACGGTGTGAGGGCCGTTCAGCAGGGTGACCTTCCTCTCGTGATAAGGAGCCTCGGAAGGAACGAAGAGCACGTTGAGCCCGGCCTTGTCGGCGGGGAACTCGGCTGCAACCTCCTTCGGAGCCTCTATGACCCAGAGATGGAAGATTTCCGCCTTGTCCAGCAGGTTGTCCTGATATCCGGCGCGCTCGCAGAGCTCCGCGGCGTTGTCGCGGGGATACCCAGGAACGATGCGGTCCACCAGGGTGCTGTACACTCCGCAGGCATCCTCGAACCAGGCGCTGAAGTCGGGACCGAGGTTCCAGAGGTCGATGTACTGGCGTATGCACTCCCTGAGGTGTTTGCCGTTCTCGAAAATCAGCTCGCAGGGGAAGATGATGAGCCCCTTGTCGCGTGCGCCCTTGAAGTACTCCCAGCGGTGATAGAGCAGCTGGGTGAGCTTGCCGGGATAGGAGCTGGCGGGCTTGTCGCCGAGCTTGCAGGCGGGATCAAAGGCGATCCCGGCCTCCGTGGTGTTGGAAATCACGAAACGCATCTGGGGCTGCTCGGCCAGTTTAAGGTACGCCTCGAAGTCGGTGTAAGGATTGAGACCGCGGCTGATTACGTCGATGAGGTCCACGCTGTCCACGGGCTTCCCGTTCTGGAGGCCCTGGAGGTTCAGGTGGTACAGGCCGTCCTGCTCGTTGAGCCATTCCACCATACCCTTCTCAATGGGCTGGACGACTACTACCGAGCCGTTGAAATCGGTCTTCTGGTTGGTTTTCCAGATAATCCATTCAATGAACGCACGCAGGAAATTACCCTCGCCGAACTGAATCACTTTTTCGGTGTAGCTCTTGGCCTGCGGTGCAGAGGTTCTGTTTAATCTTTCCATTATTTGATGATAGTTTGTTCAATTGGATTCTTCACTTCGTTCAGAATGACATCAGAGGGTTACCCCGCTCTTGAAAATGGCGATTTCGCGGTAGTCGTGAAGTTCGCTGCACACGGGTTCCCCGGAGGCTGCGGCAAGCACCGCATCGATAAAGCGGGGAGCCACCTCGGCCATGGCCTTGTCCTGGGCCAGCACGCCTGCGTTGAAGTCTATCCATCCTCCCTTGTGCTCGTAGAGCGGAGTGTTGGTAGAAATCTTCATGGTGGGCACGAAGCTGCCGAAGGGAGTTCCGCGGCCCGTGGTGAATAGCACGATCTGGCATCCAGCGGCTCCTAGGGCGGTGCTGGCCACCAGGTCGTTGCCGGGCGCGCTGAGCAGATTGAGCCCCTTGACGGAAAGCCTCTCGCCGTACTTGAGCACGCCGCGTACAGTACTCCTGCCGCATTTCTGCGTGCAGCCGAGGGATTTCTCCTCCAGGGTGGAGATGCCTCCCGCCTTGTTTCCGGGGGAAGGATTCTCGTACACCGGCATACCCTGGGCGATAAAGTATTCCTTGAAGTCGTTGATGAGGGAAACGGTACGGTCGAAGGTCTCCCGGTCCTGGCAGCGGTTCATCAGTATAGTCTCGGCACCGAACATCTCGGGCACCTCGGTCAGCACGGTGGTGCCTCCCTGGGCCACGATCCAGTCGGAGAATACTCCCAGCAGGGGATTGGCCGTGATGCCGCTGAGGCCGTCCGAGCCGCCGCATTTGAGACCTACGCGCAGTTCGGACACGGGAACTTCTTCCCTCCGGTCCTGTGAGCATACGGCATAAATCTCGCGCAGCTTCTGGATGCCGAATTCCACTTCGTTCTCTACTTGCTGGCAGACGAACATCTTCACTCTGCTGTCGTCCACCGGCCCAACGAGCTCGCGGAAGGCTTCCAGCTGGTTGTTTTCGCATCCCAGGCTCACCACCAGCACGCCGCCGGCATTCGGATGGTGCACCATATCGGCAAGCACCGTACGGGTGTTCTCGTGGTCGGGTCCGAGCTGCGAGCAGCCATAGTTGTGTGGGAACACAACTATGGCATCTACAGCACCAGTCGGTTGCTGTAGACTATTATCCCCCTGCACCCCCAGGGGACGGGGGGCGTACCCCCCGAAACCCCCTGATCTTGACAACTGTCTGGAGGCGTTGTCATTGCCGGCCTGACCGGCAATCTCTTCCTTGAATCGGCGTACGATTTCCTGGCAGACTCCGTTTACGCAGCCGACGGTAGGAATCACCCATATCTGGTTGCGTATGCCTACCTGCCCGTCGGCCCGTCTGAAACCGCGGAACGTACGGCGGTCCGCCGCCGGAGCGATATCCGTCAGCTGCGGTTCGTACTTGTATTCCAGGAGTCCCTCCAGGTTGGTCTTTATGCAGGAATGGTCGATCATCGTGCCGGCAGCAGCGTCCCGGGTTACGTGCCCGATGGGATAGCCGTACTTGATGACGTTGTCGCCTGCCCGGAGGTCCCTCAGGACCACTTTATGGCCCCGGGGGACGTCCGTCAGCAGTGCAACGCCTTCGACGGCCTGGCCTTTCAGCAGGTCCTGCAGGGCCACCGCCACGTTGTCGGCCGGATTGATTTTAATGTACTCCATTAAAACTTAAAGTAATTCTTAGCGTTGTTGTAGCTGATGTCCTCTACCATCTGACCAAGGAACGGGAGTTCGGAGGCGGGCAGCTTGCCGTTTTCCACGTCGGCGCCTATCACGTCGCAGAGTATGCGGCGGAAGTACTCGTGACGCGGGTACGAAATGAAGCTGCGGCTGTCCGTGAGCATGCCCACGAAGCGGCTCAGCAGGCCGAGGTTGCTCAGCGCGTTCATCTGCTTGCGCATGCCGTCTTCCTGATCCAGGAACCACCATCCGCTGCCGAACTGCATCTTGCCGGGCACCGTACCGTCGTTGAAGGTGTAGGCCATGGTCATCATGACCTCGTTGTCCTTGGGATTGAGGCAGTAGAGAATGGTCTTAGCGAGCTTGTCCTCGCTTGCCAGGCGGTCCAGGAATCTGTGTCCGGCGGCCGCGGTGGGCAGGTCGTGGATGGCGTCGTAGCCGGTATCGGCGCCGACGCGCGCGAACATCTTGCTGTTGTTGTTGCGTATTGCGCCCACGTGGAACTGCTGGGTCCAGCCGGCTTCGGCGTCCATGACTGCCATGTCGTGCAAGAAGGCGCTGCGGAACTTCTCCAGTTCGCGCGGGCCGGGAGCGATACCCATCAGCACTTTCTTGAAGATGAGTTCGATCTCTATCTCCTTGTAGTCGGCGGCATAGAAGGTCTCCAGGCCGTGGTCGGAGAGTTTGCAGCCCATAGCAGCGAAGAAATCGTGCCTCTTCTTGAGGGCCTCGACCAGGTCGGCGTAGGAATCGATTTCCTTGTCGGCCGCTTCTCCGAGCTGCTTCAGGTAAGCCTTGTAGCTTTCGGGATTTTCGACCGCCATGGCCTTGTCGGGCCTCCAGGCGGGAATCACCTTCACTCCAAAGGGGTGCTCGGCTATCATCTTGTGCCAGCGCAGGTCGTCGGCGGGATCATCCGTGGTGCATACGACTTCTACTTTGAACCTCTTGATGAGGGCCTGGCCGCGGAATTCCGGAGTGGCCAGCTTGGCGTTGCACTCTTCGAAAATCTCCCTCGCCGTTGCCGGGCAGAGCAGCTTGTCTATGCCGAACACGCGCGACAGCTCCAGGTGAGTCCAGTGGTACAGGGGGTTCCTCATGGTATAAGGAACCGTCTCCGCCCATTTCTCGAAGGTCTCCCATGCGGTTTTGGTGCCGCCTGTGAGATATTCCTCGGAAACCCCGTTCGCGCGCATCGCACGCCATTTATAGTGGTCTCCGTAGTGGCCGTCGACCAGCCAGAGCTGGGTGATGTCGCGGAACTGGATATTCTCCGCTATCCACTGCGGCACGAGATGGCAGTGGTAGTCTATGATGGGCATTTTCGCTGCATGCTCGTGATACAGCCCGCGGGCTGTATCACTTTGCAGCATGAAATTTTCGTTAATGAAGCTCATAACGGCTTATTTCTTCTTGATATACCTTGGAGATGAGGAATTCCAGCGCGGGTCGCCTATGTCTGCGCTCTTTAGTTCAGCATTGGTAAGAGTGAGCTTGAACTCTGCAGAGCCTGCGCAAGGATCCTCGGTAAGTACGCCGCCGTTGCTTCCGGTGGCAACATCCTGGCTAATGGCGCCGGTGAAGAACTTCTCACCCACGTTGAAGAACCAGTTCTCGCTCATTGTAGGCACGGTAGCGCCGCTCTTGGCGAGCAGGGAATTGTTGCCGATATTGAGGAAGAGGTTCTTCTTGACCACGTATTTGGTGGGATCGGCTGAGAGGGAACGAATCCACAGCAGGCCGTTTCCGGCATCCACGGAGCAAGCGGCGAAGGTGTTGTTCACTATCGCGACGCTTCCGGCCACATTTGCATCGATGCGGGCGAAGTCGCGTCCGCCGTTGAAGAATGAGTTCTCGGAAATGTTCACTATGTCGTAAACGCCCTTGCGCACGTCAATCATGCCTTGGCCTGTGCCGAAGCCGTGGACCAGGTTCTTGCGGAAGTCGAAGAGAGCGACCTTGGAATCGGTACCGTTGCCGTAGAAGAGGCTCTTGGCGTAGGCCACTATGTCGCATCCTACAATCTGTACCTTCTCCAGCTGGGTTGCCTCGGCAATCTCTATGGTGTTGCCCAATGCTTTCTCTACGCCGTTGAAGATGATATTCTGAGCTACAAAGGATGTAGTTCCGATACCCAGCTTGAAGCCGCCGATAATCTCGACGCGACCGCTTCCCTGGAGGGAAACGGGGGCGAGCAGGGTAATTATGCCGCTTTCCAGTACCTCTCTGAGGTCATAGGTTCCGGCCTTCAGGGTAATACCCTGCTTGCCGGCGTCTATGGCGTTGGCCAGCTCGGCAACGTTGGCTACGGTAATATCAGAGGTCACGCTGCCGGCGTTCGGATTCCATCTGGGAGCGCCGACGTTGGAAGCGAGGCAGAGTGCATCGACCAGGGTGTAGTCACCGTTGGCAGCATCCTTCACGGGATTATTGGCCAAAATGACGCCTCCGTTTGCAAGGGCGACATCCTTGTCGATGACGCCTGTCCAGAACTTCTCCGCCGTACAGTTGTAGAAGTAGTTGCCTGCTACCTCGGTAGGTGCTATTACATTGGCCGTAGCGGCCTTGGACAGCAGGTTGTTGTCTCCGTTCTCGTTGAGGAAGAGGTTGTTCTTCAGCACATAGCTGTTAGGAGTGGAACGTACGTAGAGCACGCCGTTGCCGTTGTTGAGGGTAACTCCGTCGAAGGTGTTGTTGGTAATAGAAACAGCACCGGTTATCTTGCCCGCGTCGGCGCGGATGAAGTCACGTCCGCCCACTATGGTGTTGCCGGAAATCGAAACGGAGGTGTAGGCGCCCTTGCGGATATCGAAGGTGCCCTGACCGCCGCCCAGGCCGGTAATCACATTATTGGAGAAGAGAACGCTGTTGAAGGATGAGCCGTCGGCATTGCCGTAGAAGACGCTCTTTCCGGTATTGCGGATATAGCAATCCTTGACCACAAGGCGGTCCACCGTGGATGCGGCCTCTACAGCGATAAAGTTGTTGGCTCCGACGGTGATGTCGAGGTTGTCGATCAGGATATTGCCGAGTTCGCCTTCTGCAAGATTGAGCTGCTTGACGATAATCTTGGCGCCCGTCTCTCCCTTGAGGACAATTCCGGATCCCAGGGTGATGTTGTCGGCGCTGAGGTCGTATTCGCCCGGTGCGAAGATTATCTGGCTCTTGCCGGCATCCATCGCTGCCTGGAACTCATCCACGCTGGTCACACGGAAGCCGCCGTTGAAGCTGATACTGGAGCTGGGATTCCACTTGGGAGCACCCACCTTGGCGCTCATCACAACGCCGTTTACCACGGTGAAGTCGTTGTTGGCTGCATCCTTAACCGGATCCACAGTCAGGATGACGCCCTGGCCGCCAAGCGCGGTTTCCTTGTCCATCACTCCGGTGAAGAACACGTCGTCGTTGCAGTTGTAATAGTAGTTGCCGGACATCACGGGAACCTTGGCTCCGGTCTTGCCGATAACGGTACCGGAAGTCATGTCGAGCAGGAGGTTCTTCTCTACCCTGTAGTTGGTAGCATCTGCACGTACATAGAAGATACCGTTACCGTTCTTGGTGGTGTTCAGGTTGTACATAGTATTGGTCTTTACCAGTACCGAGTACAGCGAGCAGGTGCCGTCTATGCGCAGGAAGTCACGTCCGCCCGTAAGGGTGGAGTTCTGGAGGGTAAATGTCTGATACTTACCGTTGCGGAGGTCGAACATGCCCTGGCCTGTGCCCTGGTTGTAAACCTCCACGGAATCGAACATGATATTCTCTATCTGGAACTTATCTGCGGTGTTGGAAGCGTAGATAACACTCTTGGCGAAGCCGGTAATCACGGTGCCGGCGACGCTGATGTTCTCCGCTGTCACGCCTTCCGTAGCGTCAAGCTCGATGAATACTCCCTGGCCTGCGGCATCTACGGTGAGACCGGTAAGGGCGAAGTTGCCTACAGCTCCGCTGAGCTTGAAGGCGCCCTTGACAACTGCCGTCTTAGGACCCTTGAGGGCGAGAGGAGCCGTTACGGTGAGTACACCGCCGAGGTCGTACTCGCCAAGCTCCAGAATAATATCTTCCTTACCTGCCGAGATGGCTGCGAGCAGGCCCTCGACGTCCTTGACCACCAGTTCGGCGTTCTCTTCGCTGCCGCCCTTAGGCAGCACGGCGAAGGCGGCAGTACCGGCAGCGGATTCGGTGTTGTAGATATCATCCTTGCCGGGGTTGGCAATCACATCCACCGTATAACTGCCGGCATCCAACATACCTGTGGTTTTGCCTTCGATGACATACTGCCAAGGCTCTGCAGAGACCGTGTAGGTCTTGCCGTTGAATACCACGGAGTAGCTGGCGGCATTGGGAACGGGCTCCCAGCTCACGGTGACGTCGGTAGCCTCTCCGGCGGTGAAGGAAGTGGGATCGACAACGGGTGAAGGTGCCGGCAGCGCAGTATTGACAGGACTCACATCCATGCTCCACGCAAGCTCTGCAAGAGCTACCTCACCGGTCGGGCAGATATACACCCAGCTGGGGTCGGAGATGTCGGAAATGACTATCTTCTGGGCTGCAGGGGCGTCGGCGATGGGGGAGACGCCGCCCTTTACGGTTACATCACCGCCGGCTACGGGCTGGGTGGCGATGTAGAAGTGGGCGGAACCCTCTCCGGTTGCACGGGCTATCACCGAACCGGGAGTGGCCACCTTGAATGCTAGATAGTTGTCTGCAGGAACCTGCTTGCGGTCGGTCACGACTGAGGCGCCGAAGCTCAGGCAGCCGTTTTCGGCCACAACGGGATTGCTTTCGGAAGCAACGAGAAGCAGACCGTCGCGTACCATGCTCTTCTTGATGGTGCCGGACCAGTTGCGGGCGTTGCCGAGATTCCAGGTCGTGGCTCCGTCGAGTACACCCTGGGTGAGGTCCTCGGGTTCCTCCACATAAGGAGTCCACCACTTGGAGGCACCCACTTCCTTGCCTGCGATCTCGGCGTCCGGGTTCAGGTTGAACAGACCGGCGGGAGCATTGAAGCAGGGATTGGCCGAAATAGCGGTGAAAGCTCCGCCTGAAGCAGGCCAGGCATCATTGAAGAAGGTCTCGGCCACGTCGAAGTACCAGTTGTTGGAAGCCGCCAGGCCCAAGTCCGAAAGCTTTTTGTGGTTGGCGTTGTCGCTGCCGAACTTGGACTTGCCCGACATGCCTATGAAGAGGTTGTTCTTGAATGAGAAGCTGCCGGGAATCTCCGAGAAGGCAATCACGCCGGCGTTGTTGGTGGCATCCACCGTACACAGGTTGAAGACGGTGTTGTTTTCCATCTGGACTTCCGTGATGGTAGCCGCAGGAGAACCGGTGGACTGGGGATAGTTGCGGAAGAATGTACGGAAGCCATTGCTGATGGTGTTGTTCACAATGGCGATCTTGCCGATGGTGGAGGTGTAACGGATGTCGATACCGTCGCCGCCCTGGGTCCCGTCGGGGTTGTTATCCGTGATTTCGCAGCTGTCATACACCAGGCTGCCAATCTTCATGGCTTTACTCCACTCATAGAACAGACCCTTGGTATAATGGGCAATCACGCAGTTGGTATAGCTGATTTCCTTCACATCCTTGCCTTCCTTAGTGCCGCCATTCTTGTTCTGGATGGCGAAACCAAAGCCAGAAGCGGCATTGGGCGAGGGAGCGCCGCTGAACTCGATGTTCTCGAATATCAGGCTTCCGCCGTCGGCCCAGGTGTCGGCAATGTGGAACTCGCCCTGCACAACGGGTTTAGTACCGTCGGCCGAGTCCTCTCCGGAGAGGGTAAAACCGGCATCGATATCCAAGGCGTCAATCACATATGGAGAACCTTCCATCTTGAGGAGAATCTTGGCTCCGGCGGTCTTGACGGCATTCTTGAGGGCGTCCACGGTAGAAACGGCCGTGAAGCCGCTCACGTCTGCGGCGGTCCAGACGTTCACCTGGCCGCGGGATGCGCTCTTGAAGAAGAGGGTGGCTACGTATTCGGTGCCTGCGGAAAGGCCTTCCACCGTGGCGGAAGCGGCAGCGATCTCATCGGCGCCGAGAGTCTTGGTAACCAGCGGCTCTTCGGCTCCGGGGAGGCACACCTCGATGCGGTCCACTTCGGTGTAGTCTTCCACGTCCTTGCTCCATGCAAGAGTGATGGAAGAGGCGGTGCGGTCGGCCACCTTAAGGTAAAGGTTGGTCTTTGTGGCGAAGGTCTTGAAGACCTTGCCGTATTCGGCCAGCTTGGAATCTCCCTTTCCTTCGGCACGGGCCTGTACAGTAAAGGTAAAGCTCTTGTCGGCCTCAAGCTTCCTTTGGAATGGGACGGTACCTGGCGCTACTTCCTCGGAGAGGTAGGAGCTTCCGTCTGAGTCCAGGACTGTAAAGAGATAGGTCTCGGCGTCCTTGGTAACATCCCAGGAGAAGGTGACTACATCGCCCTGAGAAGCGCTTACACGGGCGTTCAGGTTCATGGGCTGCAGGCAGCGGCCCAGATTCAGGTCGGTAATCTCGCTGAATTCCTTCTCTGTGCAGCCACTTAGCAGCAACGACCCCAATAAAGCAATGGGGATGAATATATTACGGAACAGTTTCATAATCTTCTAATAATTATAGTCATTGACCAGCGTCTTCTGGCTGGTGTCTACGATATACTGGAAAATGGGCCAGAACTGACGCATGTTCAGCTGATCTTCATCAGGCTGCGAGAAGAGATAATCTATGTCGGCCTCTTTGAGCTTTGAGGTGCTTACATACTCGGGAACCATTTCCCAGTTGCCTTCGGGAGCGGCGGTCTCACCTTCGCCCAGGCCATAGAATTCCAGATATTCGCCGTCCTCGGATTCGCGGTACCAAATGTTTCCGCTCAAGGCAGCATAATCGCCCTGAAGGGAAGCCAGGTTCCTAAGGTTGTCTTTTTCGGCTTTCAGGGCAGGATACAGCCTGTTCCAGCGAATTAGGTCGGCTTTGCGGAGGAACTCGCCGCAGAATTCCAGGGCGCGTTCCTGAACGATGGCCTCGAAGAAGGCATCCTTGCCGTTAAGGGCATCCACATAGGCTTCCGCTACGGCTTCATTGCCTTTGAAGGCACGCTTGCGTACCTGCTTCAGGCAATCCTTGGCAAAATCCGTCTCCTGCAATTCGTTGGCTATTTCGGCCGCCATGAGCAAAACGTCGGAGTAACGCATCACCACAGGCTTGATACCGTCGTCGTTACCGCCAGTATAAGGGAAGAGAGTCATCCAGTTGAAACGATACTTACCGAAGTACCAGTTGTTGATACCGGCCGGTGTCAGCTCGTTCTTTGCCAGCTTGTAATTCACGCAGGTAACATCGCGGCGGGTATCCCTGGGGTCATACATAAACCAGGTGGTGGGAGTAGGTCCGGCCACTCCTCCCTGGTTGAAGGTATAGCCGAAGATAGTTGAATTCTCGCACTTCACGGCAAAGGTGTAGTTCCAGCGGCCGCGGGCCTTCTGGTCGTTGGCTCCGAAGGGAATATTGAAGAGGAACTCCTTTCCGGCCGTTAAATCCATCGCGTTGAAGCTGCGCCAGAGCGTTTCATAGTCTGGTACAAGCGAGCATGTATTGGAGGAAATTGCATCCTTCAGGTAGTTGAGCGCCTTGGGATAGAGCACGTCTTTCTGAAGGCTCTCGTCGCTACTCAGGCGTACTCTGCCGAGGTCTCCGGTGCCGACAGCATCGTCTTCCGGCCGGATGGCGTATCCGGCAGCCGTGAGAGCGATGCGGGCGTACAGACCTTCCGCGAAGACTTTGTTCACGCGGTCGGTACGGGCGGTCTGGGTGGACTGCCCGGGATACGGCAGATACGGGATAGCCTCGTCCAGATCGGAGAGAATCTGCTTGAAAATCACGTCGCGGCTGGACTTAGGGACGAAGAGCGTCTCGGAAGTAAGCGAGGAGAAACGGGCGGGAACATCGCCCCATGCCTTTACAAGGTCGTAATAAATCATGGCGCGAAGCGTGAGGACTTCACCCAGAAGGTAGGCCATTTCGGCATCCTTTTCCACATTGCCGTATTTGCGCAGACCCTCGATGGTGAGGTTGGCCCGCTCTACGGCGCTGTACATATCGGCAAAAGGATTTTTGCTGTCGTTGAGCTGGCTGTTGTTTGTCCGGACATCATAGGCGGCAATCTGCGTCTTGTCGTCGTTCTTTGGAGAATTGTACCATTCGATATCTGTGTTGAAGCCATACCATGGCAGGAAACGGCCACGGTAGCTGTTCTGCTCACCGAAAGCGATGTGAATGGAAAAAACGGTCTGCTCCGCCAGTGTATAGTTGGCATATACCACAGAATCGTCGAATGTAGAAGGGGAACTTTGGTCCAGGATCTTTTCACAGGAAGAGATGGCCATAGAGGCAAGAACCAGAGACGAAATCAGTATTATAATCTTTTTCATGACGCCATCTTTTAGAATGTGAGATTAATACCTGCAACGAAGCCGATGCTCTTTGGATAGGCTGAGCAATCGACGCCGGGAGTCAACGGAGTGGTGCGGCGAGAGTCGACCTCAGGGTCATAGCCGCTATACTTGGTGAGGCAGAGAAGGTTGGTGCCGGTTACATAGACACGAACCTTGCGCAGGCTGATCTTCTGGGTAAGATCCTCAGGCAGGGTGTACCCCAGGGTCGCACTCTGCAGCCGCAGGAAGGAGGCGTCCTCCACGGCGGCGTCACTGAATACGGCGTTCTGGATGCACGGCGACCACATAGTCTTACCGGCATTCATCTGACGTAGTTGCTCAGGGTCATTGACAATCTCGCCGGTGGTCCAGTCAATGTTGGTCCAGCGGTTGTTCACGTTCATTGTGTTCGTCAGATTCCTAAGGGTGTTGAACTTACGTGAAGAGTTGAACTCGATCTTGTTGGCGTTATAGATCTGCTGCCCCAGCATGTAACTGAAATTGGCGCTGAAGTCAAAGCCTTTGAGATAGGCATTAACGGAGAAGCCGCCTGTGAAATCAGGAATAGCGTTTCCGATAACACGCTTATCGGCGTCGGTAATCTCAAAGTCGCCGTCCATGTCCTTGAGTTTCATGGCGCCGGGGCGGAAGAAGGATTTGCCGATAATTGAAGAAGCATCGGGCTGACCTTCTTTCAGCACCCATTCGCCGCCCACGAAATCGAAGTCATCCACCGAGTAGTAGCCGTCAGAAAGATAACCATACATATTACCCACAGGCTTGTTAACTTCTATCAGGTAATCACCGCCTGTGATTTCCGTTCCGGCCCAGCCGGAGTTCTGGATCATAGAAGTCTGACCGCCAAGAGAGGTCACAACATTCTGGTTGTAGGAGATGTTGGCGGAAACGTTCAGGGACACGTCCTTCTTCTGGATAATCGGCATGTTCAGGGTGAGTTCGGCACCACGGTTGCGCGTGGAACCGATATTACGGTACTGGCTGTCGTAGCCGGTGCCCTTGATGTCATAAAGGATCAGCAGGTCTTTCGTATCGTTCTGATAGACCTCCACGCTACCGCTGAGTTTCCCTTGGAACAGGCTGAAGTCCAGGCCGATGTTGTGCGTATAGGTGGTCTCCCAGGTAAGGTCCGGATTGTTCATAATCTTTCCGGCCATCCAATAGGTGTCCGAGGTGCTGATCAGGTTGGTAATCTTCGGATCGGTGGTGGCATAGGCTGAATAGACCTTGCCGATATAGCCGGAAGGGATATTGTTGTTACCGGCCGAACCGAAGCTGTAGCGGAGTTTCAACTGTTCCAGCCAGCTGCGGGTATCTTTCATGAAAGGCTCGTTGGAGATAGTCCATGAGACCGCGGCTGAAGGGAAGAGACCCCAGCGGTTGCCGGGACCGAATTTTGACGAGCCGTCGGCGCGGAGCGTGGCTCCTACGCTGTAGCGGTGCTTGTAGTCATAGTTGACGCGACCGAAGAAAGACAGGAGGACATCGTCCGGATTATAATAATTCTGCACGCCGGCCGGATTGCCCGAGCTCAGGAAGTTCCAGGCCATTTCGGCGTCGAAGAATGTAGGGAGGTCCGTCACGCTCATTGTGGTGGTGCTGCTCTTCGTGTATGTAAGTTCTTCACCCACAAGAGCATCCAGCGTATGGTCTTCCGGAAGGATATTGGCGAAATTGTAAGAAAGGGTATTGGTATTGCGCAGCCGGCGGCGGTTAACATCGGTATAGATGGAGGCCGGGCCGTTGGCACCGGCGTTGTACACCGTGTAGGTGCTCATTCCGTAGAACCGGTCATCGGTCTGGCCGTACTCTTCCAGGCCACCGTCAATCTTGAGCCGGAGGTTTTCAACGATATTCCAGTTGAAAGCGGCGTTGGCGTTCCAGGTTGTACGGACACGGCGCTGGTCGTTATCCTTCACGGCCAGCAGAGGTTGCACGGCATCGCCGAAGTTCTCTTCATAGTCATCTCCGGCCAGGTTGCTTGCAACGGGAATAGGCGAATACAGGACGGCGTGCTTGAGACGGCCGCTGCTTGAAGTCTGTCCGGTATTATCGTTGATGGAATTAGCTCCGGAACCGCGGATGTTGGTCTTGGAATAGCGCAGGTTCAGATCCAGAGACGTAGTCTTGGAAGTCTTGAAATTGCTCTTGAAACTAAGGTTGTCACGGGTGTAGTTGGAGCCCATCATTATGGCTTTATCGCCCAGATGCGCATAACCGACAGACCAGTTGTAATTCTCCCCGCTCCCGGAAACGGTTAAATCAGCGTTCCAGGTATTTCCGATACCGCCGAAGACGGCGTCCACCCAGTCGTTGGTGGGCATGCCGAAGTACATGTCCATATCGGCGAACGTGCCGAAAAAGGGATTGTAAACGTCGGAGAGGTTATCGCGCAGGGCACCCAGTTCGTACTGGAACTTTACGAAGTTCTCGGCATCCATCACTTGGATGGCATTCCTGTTGGCCATCTTCTTGAGGCCGTAGTAGGTGTTGAACTTCACGGAAACCTTCTGACCCTTCTCCGCATTCTTGGTGGTGACGATCACAACGCCGTTGGCGCCGCGGCTACCGTAGATTGCAGTGGAGAAGGCGTCCTTCAGCACGTCGATAGATGCAATATCGGAAGACGGGATATCGTTGATCGATTCAACGGGGAAACCGTCCACGATGTAGAGAGGACTGTTGTCCTGGGTGATGGAGCCGCCGCCGCGGACGCGGATCTTGATGTCGGCGTCAGGGTCGCCTTCGGTGGTGACCACGGATACGCCGGCCATGCGGCCGGAGAGGGCTTGGCTCACGGTGGTGACGGGCTGCTCGGTAAGCTTGTCGGAATTGACCGATGAAACCGATCCGAGGAGGTCGCGGCGCTTGACCGTCGCGTAACCTACCACCACGACTTCATCGAGGATGGTGTTGTCTGTCTTGAGGACTACGTCGATGTTGGTACGGCCGTCGATGGGCACCACCTGATCTTCGAGTCCGATGAAGGAGAACACCAGATTCTCTGCGCCTGCAGGAACGGTGAGAACATAGTCACCGTCGAGTCCGGTAACGGTTCCGGTGGTGGTACCCTGGACCATTACGCCCGCTCCGATGAGGGGCTCTCCGCTCTCGTCGGTGACGATACCACTGATGGTGGTCTGAGCGGACAGGGTAACTGCCGTAGCCATTCCAAGCAGCGCAAGAATGAGTTTCTTAGCTGTTTTTTTCATGGATTTTTGGTTAATAGTTTGTATTAAGATATTAAAGTTTATTGTAATTTCCCCCTGCCGTCTGGGCCGCGGTAATCTCGCGTACAAGCCAGTGGAGGTACATTTCCAGGTTAGTATAGCGTTTGTGCTTGTCGAGTCCGAAGGCCGTGCCGTCGGCCGCTGAATCCTTGTTCAGGCCGGCTTTCTCTTCCCACCAGTCGGGCATTCCGTCGGAGTCGCTGTCGGCGGTCCGGGAAAGCTCGTCCTCCGAAGCGCTGTATTCGGGCCAGCCCTTCACATCGGCCTGGGTGTCGATGAAGCCCTTCGAGGAGCCTTTGGAGCCTTCGTAAGTGTAGTTGCCGTTCCTGGTTTCGCCGGTGATGCGTTCATCTACCGAATCGCGTTTCAGGCTCGCTCCGGCATATCCCAGCACGGCATTGAAAGCATCCTGGGCGCTCTGCAGGCTGATTTTCGACTCCTTGACAGAATATCCGAAGGCAGTGGACGCCTTGATGGCCGATATGGTTTCGTCCTTGGCGGTAGTGCCCTTCCAGTTGTCGGCGCACAGGTCGCTCTTGCCGTGCATGTAATTGCCGTTCATGTAGAAGTGTCCGGGGACGATGGTGGAGCAGCCGGTCTTCTTGGCGCAGTTGCTGCAGGCCCCCGTCCACGGATCCAGGAAACGGATTTTGCCGGATGCGGTCGCGGGCCCCGGCTTATAGTAGTTGTTGACTATATTATACTTGCGGTAGTCGTTGTCGTTGTTGGCGCTCTCTCCGCCGTAGGTGCTGTTGTCGCCCCAGTTGTAGATAACGTTGTTGGCAACGCTTACAGGGCCCTTCAGCAGACTCAGGTAATCGTGGTCCAGGCGTGGATTGCGGCTGTCGTGGTGGGCCAGCAGGTTGTGGTGGTAAGTGGCATCGGTTCCGCCCCAGAGGCCGCCGTAGCCGTGCTTCCCCTTGTCGTGGATGGAGTTGCGAAGGCTTTCGGACAGGATGCACCACTGCAGGGTGAATCCCGTCATCCCGTAGAAGCTGGCACATTCGTCTGTGCACCAGCTCAGGGAGCAGTGGTCCACGATTACGTTCGAGACGTCGTCGCCGCTGGCGTTGAGGTTCATGGCGTCGTCTTCGGTCTTCTTCTCATCGCCCATGCGGCAGCGTATGTAGCGTATGATTACGTTGCTGGTTTTGATCTGCAGGGTGTAGTTCTTCAGGCAGATGCCGTCGCCCGGGGCAGTCTGGCCGGCAATGGTCACGTCGCCGTTCTTTATCTGCAGCGGCGACTGCAGTTCGATGATGCCTGCCACCTTGAATACTATGGTACGGGCGCCCTTTTCGCCGATGGCGGCCCTGAGCGACCCGGCTCCGCTGTCGTTGAGGTTGGTGACGTAGATGACCTTGCCTCCGCGTCCGCCGGTGGTGAACATTCCGCCTCCCTCGGCTCCCGGGAAGGCGCGTGCGACTCCGTCTTCCTCATAAGCGGGGATGCTGAATTCCTCGTAACTCATGCTTCCCGCCGGAGGGTCAGGGGTGACGGGCTTCTCCTCTTCGAGCGTCTTTGCGTCAATCGAGGTATCGCCGGATTTCAGGCCTTCTTCGCCGAGGGCGCAGACGCTGAAGCGGTAGGTCGTGCCGCTTTCCAGCTCTTCTATCTTAACGTTGCGGCTGGTCTCGCTGCCTTCGCGGACCTGGTCGGAGCCCTTTTTCAGCGTCCAGCCGTAGCCGGTGGCGCCTTCGACCGCCTTCCACTGGAAGGTGAGGCTGGACTGTGTGGCGCTGTGGAGCACGAGTCCCGTGGGTTCAGCGGGTGCCGTGGGGCCGACGGGCTCAACCGGCTTGTCGCAAGTGCAACTGAGAGACAGCAGGCAGATTGTGGTTAATATGACGGACATATATTTCATAAGCTTTCATATTCCAGGGCAGCCCAGATGAGGGGGCCTATGCCCTTGGGGTCGTTGGAACGGACGGGTTCGTGGATATAGTAGTCGTAGTCGCCGCTGCGGTTGTCCTTGCCGCCCAGGCCGGCCACTTCGCAGCACTGGTTGAGGCTCACAAGCCCGTCTTCACCGGTGGTGACGAAGGTCTCCAGTAGCTTGCCGTAGCTCTCTTTCGCATATTCGCTCACGTCCAGCCATCCGAAGCGGGATCCTTTGAACATGGCATAGATGAACATGGCGCTGGCGGTCGCCTCCACGTAGTTGCCTTCTTCCTTCGGGCAGTCCAGGACCTGATACCACATGCCGGTGACGGGGTCGGTGTAGAGAGCGAGGGTTGCGCTTATGTGGCGCAGCGTCCTTATCATCATATCGCGTCCGGGTGTCTCTTCCGGCAGGAAGGGGAGTACGTCCACAAGGGCCATGCAGTACCATCCGAGGGCGCGGCCCCAGGCGTGAGCCGACTGGCCGGTGGACTTGTCGCACCAGAACATTTCGTGCGAGGAGTCCCAGGCGTGACGATAGAGGCCGGTGTCCGGGTCGTAGGTCTTTTCTGCGACCAGCGTGAACTGATGGGCTATGTCGGCATAATTGGCGGCCTTAAGCGAGTCGGGGACGTAGCGGGCGGTGTACTCGGCGTAGAAAGGCTCCAGCATGTAGAGGCCGTCCAGCCACATCTGGTCGGGATATATCTTCTTGTGCCAGAATCCTCCCTCCGGAGTGCGGGGCATCTCCTGTATCTGCTCGTAGAGCCTGTCCATAGCCTTGCGGTACTTTTCCTTGCCGGTCATGTCGTACAGGGAGAACAGCGTGCGTCCGGGGCAGATATGGTCGGAGGAGTAGTTGCTCTTCTTGTATTTCCCGCCTATGTTGCCGTCTTCGTCGATGACTGCGTCGTACCAGGCGTCCACGTACGGGAGGGCTTCCTCGCCGGCCGCGTCCAGCATGGCCTTCAACTCAAGGCCGGTGGTATAGTTCCACTTGAGGGTGCCTTCAAGGCCGTCGATATAGCTGGCCTCCGGGTTGCGGGCCATCTCGGAACGTACCACCCTCAGCGACAGCGGAGCCTCGGCCGTACATGCGGCCAAGGCTAACGCTGCAATTATTATTGTTAAACTGGTTCTCATTTATTGTCGTAGGGATTCCAAACAATTCCGTCCTCTTTCTGGTACATCACTTTTTCGAAAGTGTAGTCCTTGAGCTGTCCGGGCCTGAGCTTGTGCGCCCATTTAACCCTTGGCCCAGTGGCTCCAGGACCGGTACTGCCGTATTCGGCGTAGTAGGAGTTCTTCTTGGTGTCAGGCTTGCCGGGCTTCTCCCAGTCGTGCCAGCCTTCCGGCAGAATGTGCCCGCCGAGTTCGCAGTCTATGAACACCGTCTTGGCATAAGCGCCCCAGGGACGGCCGAGATAGCACTTATCTATTCCGGGAGCCGCCGTGAGGGTGCAGTTCCTGAAGACGTAACCGTACTTCTGCCCCTTAAGCGTGGAGGCGGCGGTCACGTAGCTGTTCTTCTTGCTGTGTATCAGGCAGTTTTCGAAATAGGCGATGCTGGTTCCGAAAATGAAGTCGGTGGTGCCCTCTATGTAGCAGTCGAGGAAATAGTTGCGCTTGATGCCTCCGAATTTTCCGAAGCGGCCGTAGGTGTAGAGGGTGTCCTGGTTGCCTAGGAAACGGCAGTTCCTGAAGAAGAGGAAATCTCCGTCAGTAAATACCGCCACCGCCTGGGCGATTTCCTTACCTTCGCCGGCGCTGTTCTCGAACGTGATGTTTTCGAAGGTGATATAGCTGGCGTGGATGTAGATGGTGGCGCTGCCAGATGTGCCTACGGGGAAATCGCGGCCGGGCCATATCCGCTTGGCGTAGTTGTCGTTGGTGATAACTGTGCTCTCAGCATCTTCTCCGATGAAGTGCACCCGGAATTTGGTGTGGGGGATGTTTACGCACTCCTTGTAAACCCCTTTGCGGATAAATACGGTGGAGATTTCGTTGTGGCTGTAGTTGGGGAGGGCGTTGACCGCCTCCTGCACCGTGGTATAGTCGCCGTGTCCGTCGGCGGAAACCACGATGTCGTAAGGCACGGTGAGGTGCACTGCGATTTCCGGCAGCTGCTCACGGACGAGCGAACAGACTATTTCCGTCACCTTGCGGGCGCCGCAGGCCACCGTGTGGGTGTTGTCGTCCTTTCCGGTAGAAATCATAAAATAGGGCTTGGAGGCCTCGTCACCCAGGCTCTCCAGCCAGTCCAGGGTGGCGGTGGTGGCGTCCAGCAGGGGAGTGCCGGTCTCCTCGGCCACCTGCTTCATCGCGGCGGGATAGTCGCCGTGGCAGTTGCGGTCGAGGACGCCTTCCTTGAACCAGCGGCGGGCTACAGGAGTCAGCAGCACGGGATTGCCGCCCTTTGCCCTGGTGTCGGCGATAAAGCGGCGAAGGTTGTCCTGATAGGCTCCGTAAGCGGCCGCATAGCGTGAGCTGTCGCTCTGCTTGGAGTCGTTATGCCCGAACTGGATGAATACATAGTCGCCGGGCTTGACCGCGCCGACCACCGCATCCCAGCGGCCTTCGTCGATGAAACTCTTGGTGCTGCGGCCGTTCTTCGCGTAATTGATTACGCTTACGCCGTCATCTACATAATTCTGGAGCATCATGCCCCAGCCGCGCTCGGGCGTGCCTTTGGAGAGGTCTTTCTCCGCCATCGTGCTGTCGCCGCAGAGGTGGATGGTAAAGGAACTGCAGATCAGCCAGGTGGCTGCCATAACTATCGGAAATAATTGCTTCATTCTACGTTGATGATTACGCCGCTGAAACTGACGTTCTCGGCATTATTGACCTCCTTCCCCTTGCGGGCGGTGAAGATGCAGTCGCTGAAGGCAATGTCGCGCAGGGGCAGTTCCGGCAGGCCGTTTATGTAGATGGCCTGTTCCGCTCCGGCGCACACTATGCCGCTGAAGTGGAAGCCGTGGAAGTCGGGTGTGGTTTCATCTACCGGAGGCAGGGACGCATCGGCGCTTCTGTCGAGCTCCGTGGCTGCCACTCCGGCATAATAGAGATTGAAGATGACGCCGTAGCTCACGATGTCCTTCATGTAGATGTCCCGGCACCATATGTTCTTGACCTCGCCGCCGCGCCCGCGGGTGCTCTTGAAGCGCAGGCCCACGTCGGTGCCGAGGAAACGGCAGCCGCTTACAAGTATGTTCTCGACACCGCCGGACATTTCGCTTCCTACCACGAATCCGCCGTGGCCGTGGTACACAGTGCAGTCAGTTATAACAAGGTTCCTGCACGCACGTGCGTGGCGGCGGCCGTCGGCGTCCTTGCCGGACTTGATGCAGATGGCGTCGTCTCCAACGTCGAAGGAGGATCCGGTCAGCACCACGTTCTCGCAGGCGTCTATGTCGATGCCGTCACCGTTGGCGGAGTAATGCGGGTTGCGTACCGTTATGTTCTTGACAGTAAGGTTCTTGCAGTAAAGCGGGTGGATGTTCCAGCAGGGGGAGTTCTGGAAGGTGCAGCCCTCCAGCAGCACCCTTTCGCATTCCCTCAGGCTAACCATGACGGGACGTAGGAAAGTCTTGATTTCCTGCTCGTCCAGCGAAGGGTCGGGGAAGTTGAGGCTGCCTGCGGTGAGACGGGCCTTATAGTATCCTTCGTTCGGATACCATCCTTTTCCGTCCTCGGGAATGTAACCTCCGCGTGCCTTTATGCGCTTCCACTGGTCGTCGGAAACCTTTCGGCGCTTGACTTCGCGCCAGGCATCACCGTTGCCGTCGATGATTCCCTCGCCGGTAATGGCGACGTCGTGGGCTCCCAAGGCGTTGATGGGGGAGAGGCAGCGGCGTACGTCGAGCCCCTCGAAATTGGTGTCGATTATGGGGTAAAGGTCCTGGTCGGCGCTGAAGACCAGCACCGCATTTTTCTCTAGATGAAGGTCGATGTTGCTCTCCAGGGTTATGGGACCTGTGAACCAGATTCCTGCGGGCACGGTCAGACGTCCGCCGCCCTTGCCGGAGAGCTGCTTTACAGCCTGTGCGAAGGCCTCGGTGTTCAGGGTGGTTCCATCGCCCTTTCCTCCGAAGTCGCTTACGCTCACGCTGCGTGCCGGAATGGACGGCAGGGCGACTCTGGGCATGTCGAAGGGAATGTCCCTTCCAGATGCGCCGGAGGTACTTTTCGAGCTCCCGGCACAGGCGCAGGACAGTATTGTCAAAAGGGCCAGAACGGCTGCGGATATGGGTTTCATCGGTTTTCGTCAATTAGTGTCGGCGTGCAAATATACAATAATATTTTAGATTCCGTGCACGGTAACGGAAAAATTTTCGTGCACGGGCACGGAAACTTCGGAAACTGTGATTATATTTGCAGAAAATAACTCCGCAATGTCCCAAGTCGAGAAGCCTACCATCATGGATATCGCCCGCAAAACCGGGCTGTCCAAGGGCACCGTGGACCGCGTGCTGCACAACCGCGGGGAGGTGTCCAAGAAGAGCTACGAGGCCGTGATGAATGCCATCCAGGAACTCGGTTACGAACCCAATGTCTATGCGTCCCTGCTTGCCAAGGGCGGCTCGCATCTTATTGCGGTTCTTATGCCTAACGACGCTCCGGGCAGCTTCTGGGACCTGGCGAAGCATGGTATAGACAAGTTCAATGATCCCATCCTGTCGTCGGGAGTCACTGTAGAGCACTTCGGTTACAATCCTACCGATATGGAGTCTTTCCGTGCCGCGGCCGCCCGGATGCTCGAGAGGAATCCCTCCGGAGTCGTGCTGGCACCCATGTTCCGTTCAGATACTGAGGCGCTTACCGCGGTTCTCAGGGAAAAGGGATTGCCCTATGTCTTCATCGACACCAAGATAGACGATTCCGGGTACCTTGCCTACTTCGGCATGCCCATGTACCGCAGCGGCTACCTCTGCGCCGACCAGCTTACCGGCGGCCAGCATACGGGGAGTGTCCTGGTGGTGCGTATTCAGCGTGACATCCAGCGCAAGTCGGACCCTACCGTCAACCGTCGCGCAGGCTTCATGGACTACATGCACGAGCACTGCCCGGACTGCGTAATCCACAACATAATGATTAATCCGGCCGACCCTGAGGCCACTATGGCCGCTATGGACGAATTCTTCGCGGCCAATCCGGACACGCACCAGATCGTGATGTTCAACTCCCGTATCCATCTGCTGGTGCCATGGCTGGACAAGAACCCCGCCCGCGGCCGCCGTGTCGTCGGATTCGACAACCTGGAGGCCAACATGCACGCCCTCGCCCGCGGAGCCGTCTCGGTGCTCATCTGCCAGCACCCCGACGAGCAGGTCGCAATGGCCCTTCAGGCCCTTTCCGAGCGCATTGTCCTCGGCAAGCAGCCCGCCCGCCGCGACAACTTCATGCACATGGACATCCTCACCCGCTACAACGTCGACTACTACTAGCGGCTGGAACTACTTGCTGCGGATGAGTCGGAGGCCGCCGATGGCCAGGAGGGACTGGGCGACGAGGTAGGTACTCATGACACCGAAGCCTCCAAGGAAGGCGTTCATGCCGTGCAGGTTGCGGTAGGCGACCAGGCAGTCGGAGAAGGTGAACAGGAGGGCGCCGCAGAAGATCAGCCACCAGGTGCAACGGCCCCCGACGGACACAGAGGAGCCGCGGAGTATTCCCGCCAGACCGCTGAAAATCAGCAGTATAAGTGTGAGGCCGTAAATCCCCATGGGAGCCAGCATGCTGCCGCTGACGTTGACAATCAGGATGAGTCCGACTGCGCAGGCGATCATGCCCACGGCCGCCAGCACCCAGTGCTTAAACTTGAGCCCCTTCCAGCTGATTCCTCCGAAAAGGGTGATATAGAAAATGTGCCCGATCAGGAACAGCCCTATTCCGGAGGCGAAGAAGATAAAGCCCTTTCCCATAAGCATGGTGTCGCCGGCAAATCCGAACAGCTGGGCCGCGCACAGCAGCACCGCCCTCCGCCGGTCAATTTGTCCTTGACCTGCAAACACATACTCCAGCAGGTAAGCAATCGAAGTCAGGCACAGCAGTGGCATGAGCGCAGGCTTAGTGCAGCGCTCGAGGTCGCCCTCGGTCAGGCAGCCGATGAGATTAAGAATGGAACAAACTGCGAAGAAGAGCGCAGGGATAATCCAGAACTTGATTTTTTTCATGTTGCAAAACTATGTAGTCTCGCAAAAATACGAAAAAATCACTACTTTTGTAAACTTATGGGACTGTTTAATTTTTTCGGCGAAAGCGAACACAGGGTGTTCAATTACAAGCCCATCTACTACGACCCCGAAGAGGAAGAGCGCAAACGTATGTTCGGCGCGGTGGACGGTACTCTGGACAAGGAAAAGGAGAAGGGAACCTACGTCCCCGGATCCTACATCCAGGGCTCCATGCGCGACGGTGCCTACCGCCGCACCCGCAGCCACATGGGCAAGACGCAGACCATAATAGGAATCATCACGATGCTGCTGATAGTAGCCGTGCTCTTCTTTATCCTCAAGTTCTACCAGATGCTGTAACACGTAATGGGACGCCTTAAAGTACTGCCTGCAAAGATATCCAACATGATTGCCGCCGGTGAGGTGGTCCAGAGGCCCGCATCCGTGGTGAAGGAGCTGATGGAGAACGCCGTCGATGCCGGCGCGACGCAGGTGGACGTGGTAATCATCGACTCCGGGCGTACCCTCATCCAGGTTATAGACAACGGTTCCGGAATGAGTCCTTCGGACGCGGTGCTCTGCTTCGAGCGGCACGCGACCTCCAAGATTACCAGCGCCGCCGACCTGGAGCGCATCCGTACCTATGGATTCAGGGGCGAGGCCCTGGCCAGCATCGCCGCCGTATCGCAGGTCACGCTCCGCACACGCAGGGACAGCGACGAGACCGGTACGGAGGTAAAAATCAGCCCCGACGAGCCCGTAAAGACATCTTCCGTCTCTGCGCCCAAGGGCTCCAACTTCGCGGTACGCAATCTCTTCTACAACACCCCGGCGAGGCGCAAGTTCCTCAAAACCGACCAGGTGGAATTCAAGCACATAGTGGAAGAGTTTACCCGCGTCGCGATACCCCGTCCCGAAATAGCCTTCACCCTCACCCACAACCGGAAGGAGGTGTTCGTCCTCAAGCAGGCCAAGTCGCTGAAATTCAGGCTGACGGACCTGGTGGGACGGAACGTGGCAGGGGATATGGTGGACATTTCGGCCGATACTTCCGTGGTGAAGATCAGCGGTTTCACCGGCCGCCCGCAAAGTGCCCGCAGAGCCCTGGGCAACCAGTATTTCTTTGTGGACGGAAGGTACTTCCGCAGTCCCTATCTGCACAAGGCGGTGATGAAGGCGTACGAAGAATTCGTCCCGGAAGGGCTTACCCCTCCGTACTTCATCTTCCTGGATGTGGACCCGCAGGCGGTAGATGTCAACATCCACCCCACCAAGACGGAGATAAAGTTCGAAGACGACAACGTCATCTTTCAGGTGCTTTTCGCCTGCGTGCGGGAGGCCCTCGGACGCAACAGTTTCGGCGCCAGCCTCGACTTCGACCGCGAAGGTGCGGTGGAACTGCCCCAGCTGGGCGGCAGTTTCGAGGAGTACAAGGCCGGAATCGGCAGCCCTTCGCCCCAGATCGACCACAGTTTCAATCCATTCGACACTTTCTCCGGCAGCGGTTTCGATACGGCGCCGGCAGATGAATCTGATTCCCCGTCCCGTGGCGGCACTCCCGCATCCGGCGTATCCGGTGGCGGCGCTACATATTCCCGCGGCGGCTATTCCGCCGGCCATCAGGACTACGGAAAACTCTTCCAGACGGCCCCAGACGCCCAGGACGTCCTTATCGTCCAGGGTAAATACATAGTCCGCAAATCCCCCTCCGGCCTGATGCTGGTAAACATCCGTCGTGCCTGGGAAAGGGTGCTCTACGAGCGTGCGCTAAAGGCCATGGCAACAGGGGAGCACGTTACCCAGACGGCCCTGTTCCCGGTCCGGGTAGCCGTCGGGGTGCAGGAGCGCCTGCTTTTCGAGGACAACGCCGCCCTGCTTGCCAGCCTCGGTTTCGATATCTCGGCCTCCGGCGAAGACGGCATCACGGTGGCGGGAGTCCCGGAAGGCTACAGTTGCGAAGCGGGCAAGGTGGAACAGATGGTCGGCGACCTGCTGCTCATCCTTTCCGACTTCCAACCCGCTCTGGAAGAGGTGATGCGCCAGAAGACCGCGGCCAAATTCGCCATGCTCGGAGCCGTCAACGCAGAGGCGCCCCAGACGCCTCTGGCCGCAATGCGGCTGCTGGATACCCTGTTCTCCAGCGACAACCCGGAGTTCACCTTCAACGGCCGCCGCATAGTGTCCATCCTCAGCGTGGACGAAATAGAAAAGAGATTTTAGACCATGTCATACTATTACCAGGAGAACCGGAGAGGCCTTTTCTCCAACATACCGAAGGTTACCAAGAACCTCATCATAATCAACGTGCTGATTTTCGTGGCCACCCTCTTCAACCAGGAGGTGATGACCCGTACTTTCGGCCTGTTCTACATCAGTTCGCCATACTTCCGCTGGTGGCAGCCCGTCACGCATATGTTCATGCACGGCGGCTTCTGGCACATTTTCTTCAACATGTACACCCTGTTCATTTTCGGAACGGTGGTGGAGCGGATGATCGGCAGCAAGAAGTTCCTGCTGTTCTATTTCGTCTGCGGACTCGGCGCGGCGGCCCTTCATATGGGAACCATGTATCTGGAGATGCAGTCTTTCCTGGCCTCCGATTCCCAAACGGCCCTCCAGAGCATCGTAGCTCTCAAATCCATCCCTACAGTGGGAGCGTCCGGCGCTATTTACGGAGTGCTGATCGGCTACGCCATGCTCTTCCCGGAGTCCCGCATGACGCTGCTGTTCCCGCCCGTTACCCTCAGCGCGAAATGGATGGTAGTGATATTCGCCGCCATAGAGCTCATCACGGGAGTGGCCGGCTGGGCTGACGGAATCGCCCATTTCGCACACCTGGGCGGCATGCTCATCGGCTGGCTGATGATAAAGTACTGGCGCGCCAGAGGTGTCCTGTTCGACCGTGACAATCTATGAAAGAGATAATTGACGAAGCCGTCCGCGTCCTCAAGGAGGGCGGCGTGATACTCTATCCCACCGATACGGTATGGGGACTGGGATGCGACGCCACCAACGAGGCCGCAGTGCAGAAGGTGTTCGCGATAAAGAAGCGCAGCGAGGCTAAATCGCTGGTGCTGCTGGCAGCCGACCTGGATATGGTGGCCCGCTACATAAAGCAGATACCGTCGATTGCCATAGATCTGGTTGAGGTGAACGACGCCCCAATGACTATAGTGTACCCCGGCGCCCAGGGGCTCGCTCCTTCCGTTGTGGCGGAAGACGGTTCCGTGGGAATTCGCATCCCGATGGCGGAGTTCTGCAGGGAACTGGCGCGACGCTTCCGCAGACCGCTGGTATCCACGTCAGCAAATATTTCCGGCGAACCCACGCCCTCCTGCTTTAACGAAATAGACCCTGCCATCACGTCGGCGGTCGACTGGTGCGCACCCCGGAAATTCGAGGCTGGAGCTACCGGAAAGGCCTCCCAGATCATCAAACTGGGCCTGCGCGGCGAGGTAGAGATAATCCGTCCCTGATTTTCGACATGTACGTTGGTCTGATATCGGATACACACGGGGTGTTCGACCCGGCGTTCAGGGAGTTCTTCGCTCCGGTGGACGTAATCTGGCATGCCGGAGACTGGGGCGGCGATATAGCTTTTGCCGAGGATATCGCGGCTTTCAAGCCTGTGGTCGGCGTTTACGGAAACTGCGACGGTTCCTCGATCCGCTACCAGTATCCCGAGGCGCAGGTGCTTAAGTTCCAAGGAATTACGGTACTAATGACTCATATCGGCGGCTCTCCCGGACACTATTACCCGTCGGCCCGTACCCTGATAGAGACGCATAAACCAGACGTGTTCATCTGCGGTCATTCCCATATCCTGAAAGTCATGCACGACGATAAATACGGATTGCTCTACATCAACCCGGGCGCCGCTGGCCTTCAGGGCTGGCAGCTGGTGCGTACGGCGCTGAGATTCAAGATAGAAGGCGGAAAGGTCAAAGATATGGAAGTGTTTGAATATCCGAAAAAACTTTCTACCTTTGCGGGCTAGTTGGTTTAACATTAAATTTTTACGACAATGAAGAAGGTTATTATTACTCTTGCTGTCGCCGCTTTCTGCCTGAGCTCCTGCTGCTGCAATAACTGTGGCAACAAGGCCGCCGAGGGTGAGGCTGAGGCCGCCGTCGAGGAAGTCGTAGATTCCACCAAGTGCTGCTGCGGCGAGTGCGCCGAGGGTCAGTCCTGTGAGAACTGCGAGAAGGCTGAGAATTGCGAGAAGGCTGAATAAGATTCAGTTGCAAGAAAAAAGGAAGAAGACGCAGATTAACATCCGCGCCTTTTTTTTATTGTCCGGAAATGCTATATTTGTAAGCCATGAGACTTTACACGCTTACATCGGACCTTCACGGAGAGCTTGCCCACAACGCTCATAACGAGCAGTTTATCAAGGATATAGAGGAGGCAATAGGAGAGACTTTCGATTACCGCGAAAGCGATTTTTCCGATTATGGCGCCGCCGGCGACATTATCTATGTGCGTACCGGAGGAACCGAGGGCCTTTTCCGTCAGGTTTTTCAGGGTCATGAGGGTGCGCGCGTGCGCCTGCTCACCAGCGGGCAGAGCAACTCTCTGGCCGCTTCCATGGAAATCCTCAGCTGGCTGAACCAGCAGGGACTCGACGGAGAAATCATTCATGGCTCCATCAAGGAAATCGCCGCCGAACTCATGAGGTATTATCCTGCGGGTTCCAACGGCAGTCCGTCCCTGGTCAAGCGTTTTTCTGGCCGTAAATTATTGGCAGGCAAGCGTTTCGGTGTCATCGGGCATCCGTCCGACTGGCTCATCAGCAGCACCGTCGATTATGCCCGGGCCAAAAAGCTTCTGGGGGCGGAACTCATCGACATTCCCATCGAAGAGCTGCTGGAGGCGGTAAAGCATTCGGAGCCGCTGGCCAAGTCTTCGCTGAAGCCCCTTAACGAGCCCAAATTCGGAAAGCCCATACCGGAAGCGGACTTGTCTGATTCCCTCAAGATATACAATGCGCTCAAGGGTATAGCGGCGAAATACCGTCTCGACGGACTTACCCTCCGCTGCTTCGACCTGCTCACGACCCTTCACAACACTGGCTGTCTGTCCCTGGCCATGCTCAACGCCGAGGGCATCACGGCCACCTGCGAGGGGGACATCCCCGCAATGCTCTCCATGGCCATCGTACGTGCGAAATACGGAAAATCGGGCTTCCAGGTCAATCTGTCCCGCATTTCCGGAGGCAACTTCCTCTTCGCCCACTGCACCGTTCCCCTGGACATGGTTACGGACTACTGCTACGACACCCACTTCGAATCCGGCATAGGAGTAGCCGTCCACGGAGTGCTGCCACTCGGGCCCGCCCGCCTTTTCAAGCTGGGAGCCGACCTCGAGCACTGCATCGACGAGAGAGTCAACATTATTGACAATCCCTACGGAGACAAGCTCTGCCGCACCCAGGTGGTCGTACGCAGCTGGGCCGACCGCGACAGGGAAGTCGGCAAGGAGGCCCTCCGCAACTATATGCTCCACGAACCCCTTGGCAACCATCACATTTTGATAACCCAATAATCAGCTTATGAAATACCGTTCCCTGATTGCCCTCGTGGCACTCGCAACCGCTCTGCTGCCGGCCCTTGTTTCCTGTGGCGAGAAAGAAGAGGTTTACAAGCCCACGCACAACATCAAGTCGGCCGACTGGTATACCGTTTCTGCTTCCGGCGGCACCATAGAGGTGAATGACATCAGCATCACGTTCCCGTCAGGCGCCTTTGACAAAACCGAAAAAGTGGCCGTGACACCAGTAAAGAAAGGCTCCGTAGCCAATGCTTCCGGCAGGGAACTGTCTGAGTTTTACCAGATTACCTTCCCTGAAGACGGCGTCAAGCAGCCGTTTACCGTCAGTTTTAATTACAGCGGCGATGTTAAGCGGGTTCTGGTACTCCAGGAATCGTACAAGAAAGAGCGCTATACCCAGAAGACAGGCCTTCATACAGCTGCCCTGGGGGGGCTAAACAAGAACGGGAAAGTGTCCATCACCATCCCGGGTATAGACCCGGCGGAGAACTCCCAGCCCTTCTGTACATTAGGCCTTGTTGACGGAACCCTGTCTGCCGCACCTTCCACCAAGGCTGCCGGCACTACCTTCCACTATACCGTTGACTGGTGTATTCCTACCGCTGCCGAGCTAAAGGCGTTTGAGCCTTACAGGGAGGCGATACTTACCGTTTTTCGTAAGGAGATGAGTACCGTAGCTTCTGTTTTCTACACCCTTGGCATCGAGATGTCGGAGTATCCTGTTCCTTATGTGCTCATTCCCGTTGATAAATGGGGTCAGCACGTTACAGACAATTGCTTCAAGGCCTCCGGCATCATTGAAATAGACACTAAAAAGTTTGTGGAACTGGTAAAGGGCGGTGAACCATATAATGAAGACCTTTATCGCCAGCTCCAGCAGACTCTTGTTCATGAGACGTACCACTGGATTCAGGATGTGGTTTACGACCAGAGGACCTGTCAGAGTATCAATCGTGCTGGTCAAAGCGAATGGTCTATGTTTTCCGAGGCCATCGCTACCTGGCTTGAGCAGTTTACCGGGAATAAGAGAATAAGCGAAAACTGTCCAAAGTTTGCCAGCAGTCTTATCAAGGATTTCTTTTGCAGTAATGGCAGCGACTTCGAAACTACAGGATACGGTATGGGTTTGTATATCAAATGGCTGGCCGGAAAAACGAGCAATAAGAAAATTGTCGAACTGCTGAATTACCTTAAGGACAACAGCGGCTGGTTCAGTGTGCCCTCTCTCCGCTCCGCTTTCGACTCTTTCCTTGCTAATAACAAGCTGGAGTTCTTTAGCCCGTCCACCAACTGGGAACAGTTTGTTTGGGATGTAATAGACAAAAAGATTGACGCCAGGGTGGACCGGGATGAGTTAGGAATGGATTACATTACAAAGATCAAGTCGAGTAAGACAAAGATAATGTCTGCGGATGTGTATAATTTTGGTTTTACAGTCCAGCGTTCTATTACTAGTGAAGCCTCATTTAGGGAGTTATTAGAGGAGAATCCTGGATTATGTCTGGTCTATACACAGAAGGCTGACAAGCTAAAAACCTGGTTATGCGATTCTGATTATAAGCCGTTGGGCGCCATAGAAAAAGATCAGCAATATGTCTTTAAATCAAATTTTTTTCTCAAACACAAGTATCATCATACAATCACGTACCGGATCAAGCAGGATACCGAACCCAAAGTAATAGTAAGCAATGGCCTGGAGGCGGAAATCAGGCCCTGGGTGAATTCCGTGTCGATCTCCTTCGAGAAAAACGGCAAGCATGAGTACTTCGGATGGGAGGGCTGGGAAAATGGTTACGACATAACAGTTACCCCGCAGTCCAATGGCTGGATGGTGAAAGCGGATTATCCTTCAGGCGCCCACCTTAGTTTCCTTATTGAGAAGAAGGGCAACAAGTTCGGAGATGCCACTAATATTAATCTCAAGGTGGACTATGACCCCAGCAAGAACATCAGTTTTTCGCGCCTCGCACTAGAAGGCGAGAATCTGAACTCCGAATTAAATAAAACGCTGGGTTACAAGGGTATGTACCAGAATAATGATGTCCGCATGAGCCTCTGGCTACTTTAGGCTCCCGACTACGAACAGGCAGCTGTCCGGCCGGTAAAGGTCCTGGCGAATGTAGTCGCAGTACCGGGCGCCGTTGAGCGTGAACCTGTAATACCTTCCGTTGTCTATGATGACGGGGCCCATGGGATGCTCGGCAAGCAAAGTGTTCAGCTTGTCGAGCATTATTTTGTCGAATCCGGGCAAATTGTTGATAAACACTGCGTTGCCAAGACTGTCGGCAAGGAATAACTTGCCGTACCTGGCTTCTTCTACCGTCGGTTCCTGCATCTCCTCGCCGTCAGTGCCGAACAGCCTGACTCCCGTGTCCGGAGGATAGTACGATACGATCGGCAGCTGCTCCCGGATGTTCTGCGGCTTCATGAACCAGGGATCCATCTCCCCCTTGTCCACCAGCTCCTTCATTTGCTGCCGCATCAGCCGCCGGTCTTTCATTATCCGTAAGGGGTTTCGCACATATATCCATCCGCGGCTTTTAGGGTTTCTGTCAAATTCTATATGGGAGATGTAGCCGTAATTCCGGTTGCGGACCGGAAGGACCGTGGTGCCGTCGTCAAAGATATCCAGCGACCCCGCCTTGATGCGTCCGTTTTCTACCCCGTAGAAACGGCTGAAATGCGACAGGGGCATCATTTTGTCTCCTAGAAGCGTGTCTGCGGTGTGCCGGAACCGTGCTGCAGGGCGTATGTGGTTGGAATTCCTCTCCTCCACAAAGTCGGAAAAATATATGCCCTGGACATCCTCCGTTTCCGGTCCGATTTGGGCAATTTCCCTCCCTGTCAGGTCCACCAGGGCAACCGGGCAACTTGTGAGTCCGAGGTGACGCATGACGGTCAGCCATGCCGCCGAGACATTCTGTCCGAGGTGCTCCAGTGCGGTGCATGAGGCGAGCAGGGTCACCGCCAGCGCAGCCGCGGCGAGTTTCATCCTCCTGTTTCCGTACCTCGTGCTCATAGGCTATTCCGACAGGCAGTCGTATACCAGGGTGGCGGACACAAGTGCGGCCGTTTCAGTGCGCAGACGGCTGGCCCCCAGGGTGACGGGAATCCATCCCCGCTGCAATGCCAGTTCCGCCTCTTCCGGAGAGAAATCCCCTTCGGGGCCGATCAGGATAAGTACTTCAGAATCAGCAGGAACGCCGTTCAGGACCTCGCGCACTCCCTTTTTCTCCCCTTCGAAGCAGTAACAGATCATCTTAACCGCATCCTCCGGAGCCGAGACTATAAACTCCTTAACGGAAACCGCCTCGCGCACCTCCGGAACGGCCCCTTTCAGCGACTGCTTCGCGGCCGATTTTACCAGGCGGCAGAGCCTTTCCGTCTTCAGCACACGCCGCTCGGAGCGTTCCCCGATAACGGGCGCAAGGACGTCCAGACCTATCTCGGTGGCCTTTTCGGCGAACCATTCGTAACGGTCTATGTTCTTGGTAGGGCAGACGGCCATCGTGAGCCTGTAGGGATGGGAGCCGAAACCCTCGATCCGCTCCAGCACCTGCGCTTCCGCGCCCCTGGGGTCGGCGTTCAGCAGGCGGCAGCGCAGCAGCGTACCGCGTCCGTCGATGACCGAAATCTCGTCACCTGCACGGTGTCTCAGCACCCTGACGCAATGCCCGGATTCCTCCGCATCCAGCCGCACCAGGCCGCCTTCGATATCAGAACTTAAGAAAATCTCCATACCGCCTGCAAATATAGCCAAAACCCTCAATTTTTGTGCTTGTCGAGCGCTTGAAATATCAGGATTATTGACTACATTTGTAGGTTAAAGAATATTAGTTAGTTTTTAGATATGCTCAGTTATTTTCTTCAGGCAGACATCGCGGACACAGTGCAGTCCGGCGTCCAGACGCAGGTAATGTCCGAATCCCTTATCGACATGGCCGTCAAAGGCGGCTGGCTGATGATAGTGCTGGCCGTTCTTTCGGTCATCGCAATCTACATCTTCGGCAAGAAATGGTGGATGATACGTCAGGCTTCCAAGATCGACAAGGACTTCATGATGGACATCCGCGACTACATTCACGACGGTAAGATCAAATCCGCCAAGACTCTGTGCGGCAAGTTCGACACTCCCGTCGCCCGTATGGTAGAAAGCGGAATAGACCGTATCGGCAAGCCTCTCAGCGACATTCAGACCGCAGTCGAGAACGTGGGCAACGTAGAGGTCGCCCGTCTCGAGAAAGGACTTCCGTACCTGGCCATGATAGCCGGCGGCGCCCCCATGATTGGATTCCTCGGAACCGTCATCGGTATGGTGCAGGCCTTCTTCAACATGTCCAAGGCGGGAGCCAACATCGACATCTCCCTGCTGTCCGGCGGTATCTACACCGCAATGATCACCACCGTCGGCGGTCTCATCGTGGGTATCATCGCCTACTTCGGCTACAACTACCTCACCTCCAAGGTGTCCAACGTAGTTTTCCAGATGGAGAGCAGCACCATTGAGTTCATGGACCTGCTTGACGAGCCCCAGATCCCTCAAGTTAAAGAAGAAGACTGATGGCACTTAAGCGTATCACAAAGGCGGATCCCAATGTGGCTATGTCCAGCATGACGGACATAGTGTTCCTGCTGCTCATCTTCTTCCTGGTCACCTCCACGCTGGTGAACCCCAACGCCCTCAAGCTCCTGCTTCCCAAGAGCACGGGACAGGTGGGCGCAAAGGCCACGGTAACCGTGTCCATCAAGGACTGGGGAGACGATCAGTACAGCTTCCATATCAACGGAAACCAGGCTCCGGTGCCCCTGGAGCAGGTCGAGGACGAGCTGGTGGAGCTGCTGCAGAGCGAGGATGAGCCCACTTTCTCCATCTACTCGGACGAAAGCGTCCCCATCAAGGAGATCGTACAGGTGATGAATATCGCCAAACGTAACCACTATAAGGTAATCCTGGCCACGCAACCCGAATGAAACAATACCTCCGAGAACGTAACGAAAGGGAGCGGAACTCCGTGGTGACCGGCATCGCGATGACGCTGGCGGTCCACGTGTGCGCCCTGCTCCTCGTATCGTTTACCGGAATCAAATACCTTTACCCGCCGCCCCCGGAGACCACTTTCCTGCTGGACTTCGAGGAAGAAGCCGTACTCCCGGAGCAGAAAACCGGGCTGGAGCCGAGAGGCGAAGACGTGGACCCGGAAAAGGTCATCGAGCTGGTTCAGAGGAGCGAGTCGCCGAAGACCTCGGACAAGCCGAATCTTACTCCCGCCACCAAGCCTGACCCGCACGGAGACGTGGAGGTATCTGAGCCTCCGCGTGAGGAGGAGCCCGAGATCGACCCCAGGGCCACTTTCCCCGGCATGGCAAAGAAAGACACGACTCTGACGGCGGAGCACTCTGCCAAGGACGGCTCCAACGAATACAAGGCCGGGCAGCCCTCCGGCAATACCGGCAAGGGCAATACCGACGGCGCGCCCAACGCCCACCTGGAAGGCCGCTATGTGGATAAGGCCGGCCTCAAGAAACCCGCCTATACCTCGCAGGAAAGCGGCAAGGTGGTGGTGAAGATCTGGGTGGACCAGTACGGAAAGGTGCAGAAGGCCGTTCCCGGAGCCGACGGCACCACCGTCACGGACAAAGCTCTCTGGACCGCGGCCCGCAACGCCGCCCTGGAGACGGGATTTAACATGAGCGCCAATGCCCCGGCGCTACAGGAAGGTACAATAACATACATTTTCAACCTGAAATGATGACGTGAGTCATCGCATTATTATCGAATACCATGGAAGGTTTTTCTAAAGACGGCCGCAAACTTAGACCACGGAAGACTGCAGGAAGCACTGTACGCTCCGAAAAAGTTGATTTCCAATCAGAACAGAATTCTTACGGCGAGCACCGCAGCTACGGCGAGCATCGCAGCTACGGTGAGCGCCGCCCCTACGGCGAACGTCGCTCCTACGGGGAAGGACGCCCCTCCTACGGGGAACACCGCCCTTACGGTGAGCACCGTTCCTATGGCGACAGTCGCCCTTCAGGAGAGCGCAAGCCGCGTGAATACGGTGACAGCCGCCCCCGCGGCGAGTATCGTCCCCGCACGGAGCATCGCTCCTATGGCGAAAGCCGCCCTTATGGCGAGCGCAGGCCTGCCGGCGAGCACCGCGCTTATGGGGAATCCCGTCCTTACGGCGAGAACCGCCCTTACGGTGACCGCCCCGCAAAGAGAGGCGCCCCCGCCAGGAAAGGCAACAAGCGTTTCCCCTCCAAATCCAACTTCTCCAAAGCTTCAGACGAGGGCATCAACCGTATGATCAACCGTCGTCCTCAGGTCAGCAACGACTACGACGGCCCTGCATACGAGCCTGAGACCATACAGAATGAGATCCGCCTTAACCGCTTCATCGCCAACTCCGGCGTGTGCTCGCGCCGCGAGGCCGACACCCTCATCCAGGCCGGCTGCGTAACCGTGAACGGCCTTGTGGTTACTGAACTCGGCACCAAGGTCAATATCTTCGACGATGATATCCGTTTCAACGGCGAACGCCTGAAGGGCGAAACCAAGGTGTATCTGGTGATGAATAAGCCCAAGGGCTACGTCACCTCTTCTTCCGACCCTCACGCAGACAAGACCGTGATGGAGCTGCTGAAGAACTGCCCCAACCGCGTTTATCCAGTCGGACGTCTGGACAAAGCCACCACAGGCGTACTCATGTTCACCAACGACGGCGAGATCGCAGAACGCCTCACCCATCCTTCTTACGACAAGAAGAAGATCTACCAGGTGGCCCTGGACCGCAACCTCAGCCAGGAAGACTACGACAAGATTATGGAGGGCATCAACCTTAACGACGGCTTCATCAAGGCCGACGAACTGGAATTCGTGGACGAGAACGACCACAGCAAGCTGGGTATCGAAATCCACTCCGGCAAGAACCGCATAGTGCGCCGCATCTTCGAGTCCCTCGGCTACACCGTAAAGGCCCTGGACCGCGTCTATTTCGCCGGTCTCACCAAGAAGGGGCTCAAGAAGGGCGAGTGGCGCTACCTCTCCGAGAGTGAAGTGAACATGCTGAAGATGGGGGCCTACGTATAATGGAGCACCGTTCCGGATTCGTAAACATCATCGGCAACCCCAACGTGGGCAAGTCCACGCTGATGAACGCACTGGTGGGCGAAAAGCTCTCCATAGTGACGGCAAAGGCGCAGACTACCCGCCACCGCATAATGGGAATCGTGAACGGAGAAGACTGGCAGATAGTCTATTCCGACACTCCCGGCATACTCAAGCCCTCCTACAGGCTCCAGCAGAACATGATGAATTTCGTGGACGGAGCCATAGGCGACGCGGACATAATCCTCTACGTCACCGACACCGTTGAGACGCCCGACAAGAACGAGGAATACGTGGCCAAGCTGCAGCGTATCCAGTGCCCCGTCATAGTGGTACTCAACAAGATCGATATCAGTGACCAGCAGAAGGTTATGGAACTCGTATCCTGGTGGAAGGAGCAGCTGCCGCAGGCTGAGGTGATTCCTGCCAGCGCGCAGGAACGCTTCAATCTGGAAAGCATACTGGATGCGGTAGTGAGCCGCCTGCCGGTATGCCCGCCCTGGTTCGACAAGGACGCCTTCACCGACAAGAACCTGCGTTTCTTTGCGTCGGAAATCATCCGGGAGAAGATACTGCTCAACTACAAGGAGGAGATCCCCTACAGTTGCGAGGTCGGCATAGAGGCGTTCCGCGAGGGGGCCGAGCGTTACGACATAGACGCGGTGATATACGTGATGCGCGAATCCCAGAAGGGCATCATAATAGGCAAGAAGGGCGCCGCCCTCAAGAAGGTGGGCACCCAGGCCCGCATTGATATGGAAGACTTCTTCCAGAAAAAGGTGTACCTGAGCATTTTCGTGAAGGTGGACCCGGACTGGAGGGAAAACAAACGAGAATTACGCCGTTTCGGCTACGAGGACTAAGATATGGAAGAAGAGAACATAGTTACCGAAGAGATAATCGAGGACGACGATATCGAATTGGCGGAAGACGCGGAATCGAGCGGCAGGTACACCAAGCTGCTGGAGGGCGACGCACACAAGTTCAAGCTCTCCGGAATGTTCAAGGACTGGTACCTGGACTACGCCTCCTACGTTATCCTGCACCGCGCCGTGCCGCATATCGCGGACGGCCTAAAGCCGGTGCAGAGGCGCGTGCTGCATGTTATGAGCAAGATGGACGACGGCTCCTACACCAAAGTGGCTAATATCGTCGGCCAGGCCATGCAGTACCACCCCCACGGCGACCAGTCCATACTCGGAGCCCTCGTAACCCTGGGCCAGAAGGGCCTCACGATAGACTGTCAGGGTAACTGGGGCAACATCCTTACCGGCGACTCCAACGCGGCACCCCGTTACATCGAGGCGCGCCTCAGCAAGTTCGCCAAGGAAGTACTCTTCGACCCCAAGGTAACGCATACGATGAAGTCGTACGACGGGCGCAACGACGAGCCCACCGAGCTGCCCGTGCGTTTCCCCCTTCTGCTCGCGCAGGGTACCGACGGAATCGGCGTAGGTCTTGCCTCCAAGATACTGCCGCACAACTTCAACGAGCTCCTGGACGCCTCCGTGGCCATTCTGGAGGGCAAACCGTACGAGCTGTATCCCGATTTCCCCACCGGAGGCTTCGCCGACTGCTCCAAATACATGCAGGGCAAGCGCGGCGGAAGGGTGAAGGTGCGCGCCCGTATCGAGAAGATAGACAAGAGCACCATTGCGATTACGGAGATTCCCTTCGGCAAATATACCAAGGACCTCATAGAGTCCATACTTAAGGCCAAGGACAAGGGTAAGATCAAGATCAAGAAGATCGAAGACATGACCACGGACAAGGTGGAAATTCTTATCCACCTGCCCGGCGACGTGTCTCCGGACAAGACCATAGACGCCCTGTACGCATTCACCGACTGCGAATGCAACCTGGCCCCCAACGCCTGCGTCATCAAGGACAACAAGCCCCAGTTCCTGACTGTGGACGACATCCTGGAATACAGTACCTACCATACCCGCGACATCCTGCTTCAGCAGCTGGGCATACGCATGGAGGAACTGGAGCGCGACTGGCACTACAGCTCCCTGGAGAAGATATATTTCGAGAACCGCATCTACAAGATCCTGGAACAGGACCAATCCAGCTGGGAGGAGCAGAAGGAGGATACCCTGGCCCGCATGAAGACCTACGAGAAGGCTCTGCGCAGGGAGATTACGATGGAAGATATCGACCGCCTGGTGGACAAGCCCGTGCGCAAGATCTCCAAGTTCGACACCAAGGCCGTGGATGAGCGTATTCACGCAATCGAGGAGGAGATGAAGGAGGTCCAGGACCATATCGACCATATCGACCGCTATACCATCGACTGGTTCAAGAGTCTCAAGAAGAAATACGGCAAGGATTTCCCGCGCCGTACCGAACTCACTGGTTTCGAGACGATTGCTGCCACGCGTGTGGTAAACAACAACGCCAAGCTCTACGCCAACCTGGCGGAAGGTTTCGTGGGCATAGGCCTCAAGAGGGACGACGGCGGCGAGTTCATCAGCGACTGCTCCGACCTGTCGGAAATCATAGTCATACGCAAGGACGGCAAGTACCTTGTGACCAAGGTAAGCGACAAGGCCTTCTTCGGCAAGGACCTCATCTACGTGGGAGTGTTCAACAGGGGAGACAGCCGTACCGTCTATAACGTAATCTACCGGGAGGGCAAGACTTCCATCTATTACGCCAAGCGCTTTGCGGTTACCTCCGTTACACGCGACAAGGAGTACGACATCACCACCGGTCTGGACGGCTCCCAGATAGTATGGTTCACCGCCAACCACAACGGCGAGGCCGAGACGGTCAAGGTGCAGCTGCGCCCCAAGCCGAAGCTCAAGAAGACCTCGTTCGAATACGACTTCTCCGCCCTGGCCATCAAGAGCAAGACGGCCCGCGGCAACCTGGTGACCAAGAACGTCATCCGCACCATTACGCTGAAGAGCAAGGGCGTAAGCACTATCGCCGGCAAGCAGATATGGTATGATACTGATATCCAGAAGCTTAACGACGAGGGTCACGGCCTGCTGCTCGGAGAATTCTGCGAGGGCGACAAGGTGCTTGCGGTGTTCAGGAACGGCACGTTCTACACCACCTCCTTCGACCTCGTGAACCGCTACCAGGGAGACGTGCTGCGTATAGAGAAGTTCGACCCGGACAAGACCTTCACCGCCCTTTACTGGGACGCCGGGGTCAAGTCATTCTACGTCAAGCGCTTCTCCTTCATAGTGAGCGACAACACTCCGGTCAGCTTCATCGCCGAGGGCAGCAAGTCCTATCTGGTGGAGCTGAGCGACGACAGGCACCCTCAGTACGAGGTCATCTGGAAGCTGGAAGACAAGCCTTCGGAGCTGGTGGATGCCGAAGAATGGATTGCCAAGAAGGGCGTCGGTGCCAAGGGCAAGAAGGTGGTTGACCGCGGAGAGGTAAAGAAAGTCCGTTTCGTGGAACCGCTGGTCAAGCCGGAGGACGAAGAACCGGAGGAACCGGAGTCCGACGCAGACCTGCCGGAAGAGCCGGAAACCGTTCCTGCAGAAGAGGCCCCCGAGGTGGCGGAGCCGAAGCAGCCGGCCATTAAGCCGGGTACCGAAATCCGTATTCCGGAGACTGCCGACGAGGAGCCTATAGAACTTATATTCGAAGAACCAACCTTATTTTAAATCAATATGTTAGCTACTATTATCTACATTGTCGGCATTGTGTTTGCCATTTGGTGCGTACTTGATATTTTCAAGCACAAAAAGCTCGGTCTTCTCTGGAAGATCGTGCTCGCAATAGCCGTCCTCGCCACGAGTTGGATCGGACTCCTGGTTTACTACTTTATTATCAGGAACAGAATCTAGCGGAACAGATCCTTAACTAATTCCGGGACATCTTTGATCTTTACGATCTTGATGCCCTGGAATTTTTGTTCTATGCTGGAATAGAAACTGACGTAGATTCGCTTGAAGCCGAGACGGGCCGCCTCGGAAATGCGGCGTTCGGTCTGGGCGACGGGGCGTATTTCCCCGCTCAGGCCGACCTCTCCCGCAAAACAGCAGTCGAGAGGCAGGGCGTAATCGAAGTTTGACGACAGCACAGCTGCAACCACTGCAAGGTCGCAGGCGGGGTCGTTTACCTTCAGCCCTCCGGCCATGTTGAGGAACACGTCCTTAGCGCTCAGACGGAATCCGGCTCGCTTCTCAAGCACTGCCAGCAGCATGTTGAGGCGCCTGCTGTCGAAGCCGGTGGCCGAACGCTGTGCGGTGCCGTAGGCTGCCGACGATACCAGGGCCTGTACTTCGAAGAGCAGCGGCCTCGTTCCGTCCAGCATCGCGGCTATTGCGGTGCCGCTCAGACCCTCCTCATGCATGGGTATGAGCATTTCGGAAGGATTCTCCACCTCGCGCAGGCCGGTGCCGGTCATCTCGAAGACCGCCAGTTCGGAAGTGCTGCCGAAGCGGTTCTTGATGCTGCGCAGAATGCGGTAGGAGCCGCGGTTCTCGCCCTCGAACTGCAGCACCACGTCCACGATATGCTCCAGAATCTTGGGGCCGGCGATGTAGCCGTCCTTGGTGATATGGCCTATCAGGATGACGGGAATGCCGCTCTCCTTGGCGAAGCGCAGGAGCGACGCGGCGACTTCCTTGATCTGGCTGACAGAGCCAGGGGTGGAGTCCACCGAATCGGTAAACATGGTCTGAACCGAGTCCACGATCATAAGGTCGGGATAGATGGCGCGGGCCTGCTCCAGTATGTCCTCCACACGGGTTTCGCAGAAGATCATGCACTCTCCTGCGCCGGAAGGGGAGGAGCTCAGCCTTTCGGCGCGCATCTTCACCTGCTTTTCGCTTTCTTCGCCGGTGACATAGAGGGTGCGAAGCTCAGGGCATCCGAGGGGAATCTGGAGGCTGAGGGTTGACTTTCCTATTCCCGGCTCGCCGCCTATAAGAATAAGGGAACCGGGTACCATGCCGCCTCCGAGCAGCCGGTCCAGTTCTTTCATCCCAAGGCTGATGCGAGCCTCGGCGGAGTAGTCTATATCCTTGATGTTGCGAGGCTTGCGCTCGTCGTTACGGGCCTTGGAAGGAGCGGAAGATTTCTTGGATTCGGCGGGCGCCTCCACCATGGTGTTCCACTCTCCGCACGCCGGACAGCGCCCCATCCATTTGGGACTTTCGTTTCCGCAGCTCGTGCAGAACCAGACTGTCTTGCTCTTACTTGCCATCCTGATTAAAATAATAGGGACTGTTCAGCAGTCTGGAGCCGCCGCATCCATTGTCCGATATAATCCGGGTGGCGGCCACGACCTCGCGCCCGTAATCCTTCAGGCTGTCTATACGTACGGCCTGGGAGCTCTGGACTATGCGTCCGTCCCCGATATAAATCGCAACATGCGTGACCTTCAGCGGCTTGCTTGAGCCGAAGAAAAGCAGGTCGCCGGGCATGTACTGGCCGCCCTTTACCGGGGTGCCGCACTTACATTGCTGGCTAGCGTTGCGCGGCAGCAGTATGCCGTTCAAGAAGAAGCAGAACTTTACCAGTCCGCTGCAGTCGAAGTACTTGGATGTATTGCCTCCCCACATGTACGGGGTGCCGACGAAACTGCAGGCAAGCTTGACGATATCGTCTGCCGTAGCGCTTTTTTCTGCCAGACTGCGGAAATCCTTCAGGGCGCATTTCCGCACCCAGCCGAGGCGGCCGTCGGGCAGCAGGACCTGTATCCGGCAGCCCTGGGCCGGCACATCGGTCTTACGCACCAGGTCTCCCATACAGAGTTCGCAGATGCGCCCGGCATCCTTTCCGGGGCCGTCGTAAACCGTGGCGAGTCCCGCCGTGCATATAAACTTAGGGGCCTTAAGGTATTCGGCTTTCTCGCTGTCAGTCAGGAGTTTGAGACCGTATTCCGTTACCCAGCCGGTATAGTCTTCGGCCTTTACCTTTACCCAGTAGCGTTCTGTCGCCTGAGTTTCTACCAGTGCACCCATAAGCAGCTGGTTGTCCAGTGCCGACTCGTAATCCGGAGCGGTACGCATAAAACTGCTGGACAGAGTCACTACGGCCCAGCTGAGCAGTGTGCAGAGAATCATGACGGACTAGAATACGCGCAGGAAGTTCTGTCCGCGGGAGTTGCGGCCTCCAAGGGTGAATCCGACGGATACGGAGTACAGTAAGCCGGGATTGTAGGGGACCGTGATGTAGTAATTGCTGCCGTTCACCTGCTTCTTGTCAGGCCTGCTGATGTTGGCCTGTCCCCAGAAGACCTGTACGCCGGCCTTTACGTTCATGTTGATGACCTGCAGGCGGGAGCTGACTTCGCCGCCGATGAACATGTCGTGTCCGGACATGTGGGTAAAGCCGGAGACAAGCTTTGTAAGGTCGGGATACCAGGCATAGGAGGCGCTTAACCCCGCATCCATAAACGAGGTCACTGCACCTCCGATGCGTAATTCACCGTTGATGAGTATTGCGGTAAAGGCGGGAATCAGGAGCACGTCGTTGTACAGGACATTTGTCGTACCGTCCTCACTCAAATATTCCAGTGCCTTCAGGTTGTTCTCGGAATCGTCAGGATAACGTATCCTCTCTGGGTTGCTCGGGTCATTAGGCCAGATGAGGGACGTGCCCCAGAATGCCGTAGCCTTGGCCAGGTTGGTGGTAAGGCCGGGGAATAGCCTTATAGGAGCCAGGCTTACATCGGCAACGCGTATGTAGTACTTCTCAATGTTAACGCCGGAAAAAGCATAATCCAGGCGGTTCGCCTTGAAAGGAACGTAAACGTTGGTAGCGATTATCGGGGTGCCATCAGCCCAGGTAAGGATCTTCAACTGATTGCGGGCCTGCTTGTTGAAGTTGAAGTTGCCCTTGTAAACGGTCTTGCTGTCGAAACGTTTGAGCTCTATCTGGTAGGGCTGTTTGCTGAGCGGAATCTGAACCTCGGCCGGCGTCTTGACATTCTGTGCATAGACTATCTGGTTACGTCCGTTGCCCTTGGTAATGAGTATTCCGAGACTGTCCTTGTCGGCCATTACCTTGAAGGGATATGCGTTCTCGAGGGTAATGTTGAAGCTGTTCTGGGCGTCCGTCGCGGTATTGATGATACGGGATTCGGGGAAATAGCCCGCCTTCTCGATGCGCAGCACGTGCTCGCCGTCGCGGACGATAAGGTCCATGGGCGTAGTGCCTGCGTAAACGCCGTCCATATATATCTTGCAATAGGCGGGATCGGAACTGAGTTTATACTCCCTGTAGCCCTGCATGGATACCTTGTGCTCGGTGTTCTTGCCCTCGAATATCTCGACTTCGTATTCTTCGTCGTCGGTAATGAAGTCCGGTTTGACGATACGGACCCTGTGCTTGCCGGTTTTGAGTGCGACTCCGGAGAACGGTATGGAACCGACTTCCTTGCCGTCCACGTAAACCAATGCACCGGAGGCGTTTTCTTCATCGCTCACGGATAGCGTGCCTGTTACGGGCGTGAGAACGAATTCCAGCTTCTGGTTCTTGCCGCGCTCGGCCTTGATGTTTTGTTTCTGAGCTATGAAACCCTCAGCACGGGCTTTGACTACGTACTGGCCGGGATGCAGCGGGATGACGTCACCGTCGTACATGGTGTAATAGCTGATATCCTGGTCCACGTTGAAACTCTTGATGATGCTGGGATGCAGGTCAACTTCGTTGCCGCTGATGTCCACCACGGGCTCGGCTTCGAAACTGTAGCCGTCTGCAGGCTTGACATCAATCGAGACGGTGGAGAACATGGGACTCAGGGGAATAACGAAAGAAACGCCGTCAGCGTCGTTGCGGTCAAGCACAATGGTGGTATCCTTGCGCTCGTAGCCGTTTTTCTCCAGGCGGATACGGTGCTTGCCCTCGGAAAGTATGAAATCCTCGGAAAGCATCGAGGGATCGTTGTCGATGGTGATCATCGCCCTTTCAGGCATCGATACGATGCGTACGGGGCAATCGGCGAATACACGTTTCTCCTGATTGACCGTGAGGTAGGCGGTGCGCTCCTTTCCCATGGAAACCTCTATGATACCCTTCCTGGTCACGGCTTCTTCGTTGGGAGACACTTCGATGAAGAGCACGTCGTCATTAACCCAGGTGTCGCACCAGAGCGGGCAGGCGGTAACTTCCCAGTCCTTTCCGGCGGTAACGTAGATGCTGTCTCTCTGGCCCTGTCCGGAGGCGAAAATGGTTTCTTTGGACAGATTGAGGTCGCTCATCTTCTGTTTGCTGGACTGGCACTGCTTGATAAGACGGGTGGCCTTGGCGACCTGGTCTTTGGTCACACCGGGGCTCTTCTTCGCGGCTTCCAGGACCTTTATAGCCTTGTCGTACTGCTTTGCAGTATAGTACTCGACAGCTTCGTTGTAGCGCATGTCGAAAGATTTCTGGGCGTAAGCCGGTGCTGTCAGAAGGAAAATAAGGAACAGCAGGGACAACAGTTTCTTCATATCGTTATTTAGTTAATTTACTTTTGATGGCTTCGAGTTCGGCGTCCGGTTTAATGGCCAGGGCGTATTCTATGCAGTCCAGGGTGCTCTGGGCATCCGACTTGCTGAGGGTTATCCTGTACAGGTTCCAGGAGTCCATGGCGTACTCTTTCCATACCGTCATCATGGAATCCAGCCGCACGTCTATCTGCTTCTGGGTAGCGGAACGGTCCATATTGAAATACACCAGATGCTCGCCTCCCGAGTGGATGGCGCGGAGACTGTCGGCATGGTCCAGCGCGGCCTCGGCGGCGTGCAGTGCCTCTATCTGCAGACCGGTAGTCTCCAGGGTATTGGCTTCCCGGCTCATGGCGTCGGCGGCCTTGATCAGCGAGTCCGCCTCATGGAAATACTGCTCGTAATGCTGACGGTCCAGGAGGGCCTTATCCTTTTTGGCCTCGGCGATGGCTTCGTTGTGCATCATATAGGCGACTCCGGCGGCAGCGGCCAGGACTACCGGAAGGATGAGCCAGAGGTACCACTTCTTGCGTACCTTGCGGCCGGCTATGGTACCGCTGTCCGGGTTGTCCAGAGCCTTGCGTATCTCCGCGGGCAGGCTGCTGACAGGGCATTTGCTGCTGTACAGCCAGTTTACGTTGCCGAGCAGGAACTCCAGGTCGGAAGGCATGGGAGTGTCGTCGATCAGGTAGGGCACTATGCATCCGCTGCGCTTGTGGTTGAAGGCGTAGAGAATCTCCGCCTTGGTGAACTTGGACTTGTATGCGTTCTCGCCTGCGAGCAGCAGGAACACTGTCGCGGAATCTATGGTGCTGGCCAGCACTTCCGGGAAATTGGCTCCGGCGCTGATACCTTCCTTGTCTATAAAAAAGCTAATCCCAGCCTCTTTGAGAGCGTCACAAATCGCATCTGCAATCTTGGTATCCCTGCGGGAATAGCTGATGAATACGTCGTAGTGCACGGTTGTTAGGTAACTCTGTCTAGTGTCACGTTGGTATAACGTACAAAGTTAGCATTTTTCTCTCAATAACAAATAATAAGTAACCCCGCCCGCGCGATCGGGGTAAGGCGCGGACGGGATCATTCAACGGATGCTTCGAGTTAAATATGTGTCAGCGAGCGGGTGGAGAGCCAGCCCTGGCGGCCGTCGGACAGTTCTATGTTCTCCCAGTCGCCTACGGTCTCCAGCACCTGCACCTTTGTGCCTTCGTGCAGCACGAATAGGCTTACGCCGCTGCCGGGGGAGCTTTTGACTTCAGTCACGGCCTCGGTAACTATGGCGCTGTCGTGCTTGAGCGCGTCGGTCTTCTGCCAGAAAGCGAAATCCATACACAGCAATGCCAGAAACAGAGCCGCCAGGCCTGCGAAGAAACCGGCTTTGCGCGCTCCGCCCCTGCCCAGCAGGAACAGCAGGCCAAGGGCCAGCGCAGCTGCGAAGAATACGATGCAGAGCCATGCCCAGACGTTGGAAGGCAGCAGCCAGCAGGCTTTGCGACCCCAGACCTCCAGGAAGAACTCGGGCACCTCTTCTATACGGTCCTGCACCTGTGTGCGGGCAAATTCCAGGTTGAACCTGGCATCCTTGTAAGACGGATCCACTTTCAGCGAACGCTCGTACCACAGAATTGCGTGCGCCACGTCTCCGGACTTGAAGCAGGCGTCTCCCATATTGCAGTACAGTTCGGCGCTCTCCAGTCCGGATTCGGCAATGGAATTCCAGGCCTGGAAGGCATCGTCCCAACGTCCGTCGGCGTATGCGGCGGTTCCGGCGTTCCAGAGGGAATCCGCAGGAGCCGCGGCAAAGCCCTGAAGCGGAAGCAGCATGATCAAAAGTGCCGCCAGAGCCGCTCCGCTGCCGTTCTTGCTCTTTCTTCTCATTGACGAATCGATATCGGAAATTATCTCCACCGCGCCCTCGTAATGGGCGTTCATGGCATCATGCCCCTCGGAAGGAGCGTAACGTGCGAACTCGCAGGCATCCAGCAGCGCGTTGAAGCGTTCAGCCTGCTCGGCGCTTGCGCCTCCTGCTACCAGCCTCTCGCTGATGTTGTCCTTGTTCAGCTCGGCCGCGGGCATGTTTAGCTTGTCGCCCACGAATCCCAGCAGCGCCTTGTGCAACTCCTCGTAGAAGGCTGTATAAAGGTCTTTCTGAAGGAATTCTCCTGCCTGGGAAAGTCGCTTGCGTGCCATCTTGGTGGCGGCCCTGTTCTTGCTGCCCACGACGTCGGCCCTGCGGGCTGCGAGTTTGCGGGTGGCGAAGTAGAACGCGGCTGCAAGCACGCTCAGCAAGGCTATGATGATCCAGAATGCAGGAGAACCGGCGAAGAAGGCTCCCGCCTTTCTGAATTTAGGCTCACGGGTGTTGATGAAACGTATGTCGGAACCCAGGTCGCGCACGTCCTTGCGGGCGGGGGCGGAGACCAGCTGCCCGCCATCCTGATGTGCAGCGCCCTCGTTGCCCCGGCTTACCGTAACAGGCAGCGGGGAATTGCGCAGAGTGACGTACCTGGAGTTGCTTACGTCGTAGTAGCTGTAGTCTATCGGGCCTATTTCGAACTTGCCCGGGCTGCGTGGAATAAATGGATACTCAAAGGTCTTGGAACCGGCTGATTCACTGACCTTTACGTCGTAAACTTCGAAGTCCGGCGGGAAGTCGATTTTAGGCGCTTCCAGCAGGGAGATGTTGCCCTTTCCGTTGATGGTTATCTTGAGCGACGAGGCATCGTGTGTCTTGAGCGAATCGCGGGTAAGAGAAGCGGTCATGCGGAAGGTGCCGACACCGCCGCCGAAAGATGCCGGCGCTCCTGCGGGCAGTTTGCTTACCTGCACCTTCAGGGCAGGGGTGGAAACCCTCTTCCGTATGGTAGTGTAGTCGTCCTGGAAGAAGCTGTCGAAGATGCTGCCGGAAGAGTTCCTGCGGGTGCGGACATTCACCAGACACACCAGTTCTGCCGGGTCGATGGTGATATCGCCGGCCTGCTGGGGAATGAGTGTCCAGCTGCGGAGCACCGCGGCGTCGTAAATCTTGTCCCCGACGTTTTCGCGATGGAACTCGATATTGCTGGGAGCCTGCACTTCCTGGCTCCAGAAGCCGTTGAAAGAGGGGAACTTGGCGTCCTCGAACCCGGCGATGTTGACCCTGTGGTAGAGTTTCAGGGTGGCGCTGATGGTCTCGCCGACCACCGCTTTGTTCTTGCTGAGCGTGAGGCGCATGAAGATGTCTTCTCCGGCTACGGTCCCTGCCTGCGCCTGCTGTCCGCCCTGCTGGGATCCCTGCTGAGCGCCCGAGGCCTGGCCTCCGCTCTGCTGACTGCCGCCCTGCTGGGCGCCGTTGTCCACAACCTGCACCGATACCCGGCGCGAGCTTATCTTTTCGCCCTTCAGCGTCGCCGTTGCGGCAGGCAGCTGGAATGTGCCGACTGCCCGGGGCATGAGCACATAGGTGTAGGTGGTCTGGGAAGACTGGGTCTTCTTGCCGTTGATTATGCTGATGGAGCTGGAAGTGCCCTTCTGCGGCCCCCAGACCAGCTGGAAGTCGTCCCCGGCCTCCCATTCGAAGTCCGACGGGCGCCCCTCTCCTTCAATGATGAATGTCACGCTGAACTGCTCGTCCACCGCTACAAGGTTCTGCACGTTCACCTTGATGGTGTTCTGTGCCAGTGCGCCTGCAGCGGCGAGCATAAAGGCGAATATGGTCGCGATTCTTTTCATGTCTCTACCAATTCTTGTCTTTCTGGCGGGATTTCAGGGCCTCCGCCTTTTCTTTCTGGACCTTGTCCTGGGTTTCCTTTTCCTTGGCCTGGATGGCTTTCAGCATCTGCTGGGCCTGCTGGGGGGATATTTTCTGCTCCTGCTGCTGTTGGTCCTGCTTGTCCTGCTGGTCGTCCTGATTATCCTGGTTTTGGTTCTGGTCCTGGTTGTCCTGATTCTGCTGCTGGTCCTGGTTCTGGTTCTGATCGTTCTGATCCTGATTCTGGTCTTGGTTCTGGTCGTTGCCGCCACCGCCGCCCTGCTGGTTTTCCAGCATCTTCTTGGCGTAGATGTAGTTCTCCTTGGCGTCCAGGTCGTCCGGATTCAGCAGCAGGGACTCCCGGAAAGCCTTGACGGCTGCCGCATAATCCTTCTTCTGCAGGGCCACGTCGCCGCTGTTATAGTGCCAGTCGGCGGCATGTTCGCCTGCCGGAGCGACGCTCTTAACCTGGTCCAGGGCCTTTCCGGCGCCGTCCCAGTCTTCCTGTCTGTAGAGGCTGGATGCCAGATCGTAGCAGGCGGCTACCGAGAGACTGTCCTTCAAGGCAGCCTTGCGGTAATCGATTTCCGCCGCCTTGTAATTATCCTTCTTGAATTTGCGGTTGCCGGCCCGGACCTCTCTGCGGTCCGTCTGGGCGAAAGCGCAGACGCCCGCCAGCACAAGTGCAGCCAATGTGTATATCAGTTTCCTCATTCGAACAGTCTCCTTTTGTGTCTCCTTTCGCCGATAAGCATTTCCAGTATGAAGAACAGCAGTGCAACTCCGAAGAAGTACATGTACTGCTCGTCGAAGTCTTCGAATACCACTGAACTGTATTTCTCGGCCTCCATGCGCTTGATGTCGTCGATAATGGGGTTGAGGCCGAATTCTTCGCCTCCGGCGTGAACGTATGCGCCGTTGCCCTCGGCGGCGATTTTACGCAGCGTACCTTCGTCCAGCCGGGTTACGACTATATTTCCCTGGCTGTCCTTCAGCAGCTCCCCGTTGACCGGGATGGGCTGACCCTGGCTGGAACCGACGCCTATGGTGTAAATCTTGATTCCGAGCTCTGCAGCCTGTCTGGCGGCGTCCACCGCGTCGTCCTCATGGTTCTCGCCGTCGGTGATTACTATGATGGCGCGGCTCTTTTCGCTCTGAGCGCTGAAGCTCTTGGCGGCGGTCAGGATGGCATCGCCTATGGCGGTACCCTGAATCGGCACCGACTCGGTGTTTATGTTGCCCAGGAACATCTTGGCCGATATGTAATCGGTGGTGATGGGCAGCTGTACGAAGGAGGAACCGGCGAAGATTATCAGGCCGATGCGGTCGCCCTGAAGCCTGTCAACCACCCTGGAAATCGCCAGCTTGGCCCTGTCCAGACGGCAGGGGGAGTAATCCTCCGCCAGCATGGAATTGGATACGTCCAGGCAGATCATGATTTCCGCGCCCTTGGTTTCGTGTTCCTTGAGCTTGGCGCCCATCTGGGGGCGGGCAATGCCCACGATGAAACAGAGGAAGCCGAGGCTGAACAGCACCGTGCGTACCCAGCCCTTGGAACGGGACCACGAGGGCATGAGCTGGCGCACCAGCTCTTCGTCGCCGAAGCTGCGTATGCGACGCTTGCGCAGCGAGCGCAGTATGCCGTAAGCCACTGGGATAAGCGGCACGAGCAGCAGCAGCCAAAGGTATTGAGGAGAAGCAAAGTACAGCATTACGGCATCCTCCTTATGGCTAAACGGACAAGCAGCTCAAGCAGCAGGCAGATAAGTGCCGCCACGGCATACTTGCCGAAGAGTTCTTTATACACAGGGAAACTGTCGATGGTGGTGCGGGCCTTCTCCATCTTGTTGATTTCCGAATAGATCTCCGACAGCTTGGTGTTGTCGGTGGCCCTGAAATACCGGCCTCCGGTCACGTCCGCAATCTCCTGCAGCAGCTTTTCGTCTATCTCGACCTTCATCTGCTGCACGTCGGTGCCCCAGGGTGTCATCACAGGGTAGGGAGCCATACCGTTGGCGCCCACGCCTATGGTATAGACGCGTATGCCGAAGGTCTTGGCAATCTCGGCCGCGGTCTGAGGCGACACTTCGCCGGAGTTGTTGACGCCGTCCGTAAGCAGGATGACCACCCGGCTCTTGGCGTCCGAATCCTTCATGCGGGCCACTGCGGTTGCAAGTCCGTTGCCAATGGCGGTGCCGTCTTCGATAAGTCCGGTCTGCACCTCCTTCATCAGGTTGATGAGGGTGGCGCGGTCGGTGGTCAGGGGGCACTGGGTGTAGCTCTCGCCTGCGAATACCACGATTCCAAGGCGGTCGGAAGGCCTTTCGGCGATGAATTCTATAGCTATGTCCTTGGCGGCGCTGATGCGGTCCGGCTTGAAGTCGCGGGCCAGCATACTGGTCGATACGTCCATAGCAAGGACGATGTCGATACCCTCGGTATCTATCTTTTCTATTTCAGTGCTGGAACGCGGCCGGGCGATGGCGATGATTATCATCACCAGGACTACGGTGCGCAGCAGGAAGGGCAGGTGCCTGAGCACCGCGAGGGGAGAGGTGCCTCCCTTCAGCCAGGGCGCCGCCGTGCTTACCCGCAGGTGCGGCCTGCGCTCCCGCAGCTCCATCCAAAGATAGTGGAGTATCAGCAGAGCGGGGATGACCAGCAGCCAGAGGAGTTTGGGATACTCGAAATACATCAGTCTTCCGCGGCCTCCTGCCCGCTGGTTTCTTTCTCTATATCAGCCTGATAGGTAGTGGTGACGAAGCGTACCGCCAGAGGCAGCGCGGCGGCGTTTTCGGCATCGCTCGCCACGTGTTTCGCAAACTTCACGAAGTCCGCCCGCTCGAAGAGTTCCTTCAGTTCGGAGTACATCTCCGGGGTGATGTCCTTGTCACTCTTGAGCGCGTCAAACAGTTCCGCTGTGGTCATTTCGGGAGCGTCCACCCCGAAGCGGTCGTCCATATAGAACTTGAGCGCATCGGTAATGCCGGAGTAGAAGGCCTTCTGCTTTTCCGGGGCCCAGTACTTGTCGGAACGGTACTTATCCAGTTCCCTCAGCGCCACGATATAGGCCGGATCCTTCGGCTTGAGGGCCTCGGCGCGGCGTTTGGCCGCCCTGTCCATCAGCCAGGCTATAAACAGGATGAGCGCTATGGCAGCCAGTCCTCCCAGCACCCACGGCAGCACCTCCCTGAAGGTCACCGGGTACTCTATCTGTCCCTTAATGTCATGTATGACAAAGGTCGCCGTGTCCACGGGCATGGTCTTTACCTCCATCTCCACCCCTTTGAAAACCAGAGTGTCGGAACGGTCCGCTGAAATCCTGACTACGGGAATGTCCGGCAGCTGGTAGATGCCTTCCTCGAAGGGGGCGATGGTGATGCTTGCCCTGAGGTCGAAAGTCTTGCCGAGCAGACGCTTGGCCGCCTTGGCGTTTCTGGGATGTATCGCCTTGCCCCGGACCAGGGTGTCCAGCTGCCAGCCTCCTATGACGGTCAGGGTGTCGTTGCTGACCGGCTGGAAATCCGGCAGGGCCAGAACAGTCCCCGCTTCGGCTCCGGTAACGGTAATCTGATATCTGAGCTGGTCCGCTATGAGGATGGAATCCCGTTTCTGAAGCTGCTCGAGCACAGCTTCTCCGCCGGGAATCACGTCCATCAGGGCAGCCAGTATAATTATAAGTGCTTTCATTTATGAGCAAAAAGTGCCATCAGACCCTTCACGTAATCCTGGTCCGTGGCAATGTCCACACTGTCTATCTGATATTTGTTGAAGAGCTTTTCTTCCTTCTGCGAGAGGCTGCGGAACCAGTCCGAATAAGTCTTCCGTACTTTTGCGGAGTCGGTGTTGATCCAGGCGGCGCGGCCGCTCTCGGCATCCTTGATATGCACCAGCCCCACAGGCACCAGCCCCTGTTCGCGAGGGTCGTGTACCTTGATGACGGAGAGGTCGTGCCTGCCGGCCGCTACCTTGAGGGCCTCCTCGTAGCGCGGCGTACCGTCCTTGTCGACATCTATCATGTCGCTGAGTATGAAGGCGGTACACTTTTTCTTGATGGCGTTGGTCAGGAACCTCAGGGCGCCTCCTATGTCGGTGCCGTCCGATTCGGGCTCCAGTTCCAGCATCTCGCGGATGATATGCAGCAGGTGGCTGCGGCCTTTCTTCGGAGGGATGAATTTCTCTATGCGGTCGCTGAAGAAGAGGGCGCCGACCTTGTCGTTGTTGAGGATGGCGCTGAAACTCAGCACCGCTGCGATTTCCGCTATCCTCTCGCGTTTGTTCTGGCCTGCCGTACCGAAGAGGCCCGAGCGGCTCACGTCCACCAGCAGCACCACGGTAAGCTCGCGTTCTTCTTCGAACACCTTTACGTAGGGGCTCCGGAGGCGGGCGGTCACGTTCCAGTCCATGCTGCGCACGTCGTCGCCCCACTGGTACTCCCGCACCTCGCTGAAAGCCATTCCGCGTCCCTTGAATGCGGAATGGTATTCGCCGGCGAAGACCTGGTGGCTGAGCGCCTTGGTCTTGATCTCTATCTTCCGGACCTTCTTGATTAATTCCTCGGGTTTCATTAAGGAACTATAACCGCATTGATGACCTTTTCGATAATCTGCTCCGTGGTAACGTTCTCTGCCTCAGCTTCATAGGTGAGACCGATACGGTGCCTCAGAACCTCGTAGCATACGGCGCGGACATCCTCCGGGATCACGTAGCCGCGCCTCTTGATGAAGGCGTATGCCTTGGCCGCCAGACTCAGCGAGATGCTGGCACGGGGCGATGCTCCGAATCCGATAAGGTTCTCCAGTTCGCCGAGTCCGTATTCCTTAGGGGTACGGGTGGCGTACACGATATCGACTATGTAGCGTTCGATCTTTTCGTCCATATAGACTTCCCGGACGAGTTTGCGGGCGCGGATGATGTCTTCGGGACTGACTACCGGGTTGGGCTGGGGGAACTCTCCGCTGTTGTTCATGCGGACTATGAGCTTTTCTTCTTCCTTCTTGGGGTAGTCCACTTTCACCTTGAGCATGAAACGGTCCACCTGGGCTTCGGGCAGGGGATAGGTGCCTTCCTGCTCCACGGGGTTCTGGGTAGCCATCACCAGGAACGGCTCGGGCAGCTTGTAGGTCTTGTCGCCAAGGGTGACCTGACGCTCCTGCATGGCTTCGAGCAGCGCCGACTGCACTTTTGCGGGGGCGCGGTTGATTTCGTCCGCGAGAACGAAATTGGCGAAGATGGGGCCTTTATGTACCTCGAATTCCTCCTTTTTCTGAGAGTAGATGAGTGTGCCGGTGACATCGGCGGGAAGGAGGTCAGGGGTGAACTGAATACGGCTGAATTTGGCGTTGATGGCCTTGGACAGGGTGCTGATAGCCAGGGTTTTGGCGAGGCCCGGCATACCTTCGAGGAGTATGTGTCCGTCTGCCAGGAGGGCTATCATCAGATTCTCTACGAGTCCTTTCTGTCCCACGATGACCTTGCCCATTTCAAGTGAAAGAATGTCTACGAATCCGCTTTCTTTCTGTATGCGGTCGTTGAGTTCCTTAATATTTACACTTTCCATATAAAGATTTTGGTTTTAATAGCAGTGTTACTCGCTGCACTTGTAATCGTGCGCGAGTTGGTCTGCAAAAAATGTGCCCGAAGTGCCGCGGATTTCAGTAGCGGATGCCGGAGAGGAAGAGGGCGTGGCCGGGGACGGATTCGCCGGCTGCGGAGCGGCGGGAAGGGCCGTCGGACGGAGTGTCCGGCGGAAGGATCAGGGAAGCGAAGTCGTCCTCGCTCCGGCGGCCACGTCCTAGCTCCAGCAGCGTGCCGACTATGGCCCGCACCATGTTGCGAAGGAAACGGTCGGCTTCAATTGTGAATTTCCAGTATGCGGCTGGACCCGCCGTTCCGGCGCAGATGCTGGGGCTGTAGGGCTCCCAGCGTGCTTTGAAGACGGTACAGACAGAGGTTTTGTTGTCGCCGCCGCTCTTTTCGAAGCAGGAAAAATCGTGGGTGCCGAGCAGTTTCTGCGCTGCCCGGTTCATGGCCTCGAAATCCACGTCCGGGTATGCATAAAAATAGGAACTGCTCTCCAGGAAAGGGTCCTTAACCCTGTGCAGGAAATAGCTGTACTGCCGCATCGTCGCATCGAAGCGGGCATGGAAATCCGGTGCCGCGGGGGCTATTGCCAGAATACTGACAGCCTTTGGAAGAATAGCATTGAGCTTATATCGCAACTGCTTGCAGTCCAGCGGGTTGTCGCCTTCTTTCGGGTTGAGCGCCAGGGCTTCTGGCACCGGCCCGTCAAAGTCGAAGTGGGCCACGTAGAAGGAAGCGCTGACTCCGGTATCGGTGCGGCCGGCTCCGGTCACTCCGATACGGGCTTTCAGCAGGGTCTGCAGGGCCTGCTCAAGCGATTCCTGTACCGACGGCTCCTGAGGCTGAATCTGCCATCCGCAGAACTCAGCGCCGTCGTATGCCATTTCGATCCTGTATCTCATCTTTTCTGCGAAATTAGCAATTATTTGGTATATTTGTGTTCGTATGAGATTTAATATTGTAGTAGCGGCGATGCTTGCCGCGGTATTCGGGACGGCTACTGTGACTGTGCAGGAGGTGACCCAGCGTAAGATATTCAAAAGTATAACTGTCGGCAGCAAGGAGGGCAAGGCTCTCACCTGCAACGATATAACCAGGCGAACGGTGCGTCCGAAGGGCAAGTACTACGGCTGGACGGAGGATTCCAGGCTGACGGAGAAGCCCCGTATGCGACGCCCCCGCAGGCCCAGACTCCCGGAGTCGCAGGATCCGGAGGTGACGTTCGGCAAGGTGCCGTCCCGCAACGAATTCGGCATCAGCCAGGGCTGGTTCTATTCGCCCGACAGCGCCTCTCTGGCGGTTTACCGTGTGGATGAATCGCAGGTCGGCAGTTTTCCCCTGCTGGACATCAAGTCCCGCACCGGCAGCCTCAAGAGCATCAAATATCCGATGAACGGGATGTCTTCGGAGCGCGTATCGCTCTGCGTATGCGACACCCTCGGCAACATACGCTGCACGCTGGCCGTAAGCGACTATACCGACGAACGCTATCTCGCCGGAGTAAGCTGGACCCCCGATTCCAGGTACCTTCTGGTGCAGGTGATAGACCGCAGTCAGCACGAACTCAAGATGAATCTCTACGACGCCCTCGACGGCAGTTTCGTTCGCACCCTTCTGGAGGAGCGCAACGATGCCTGGGTGGAACCCCGGAGCGGCGTCGATTTCATAAAGGGGACGAACCTGTTCCTCTACAATACCGACAACCGGGACGGCTACCGCCAGCTCTATCTGTGTGACCTCGACGGCGGTATCCGCCGCCTCACCCAATGCGACGCTAACGTCTCCTACGTGGCGGATGACGGAGACTGGGTGTACTATTATTCCGCGGAGGTGTCTCCGGTGGAGAACCATCTGTTCAGGGTGCGTCTCGGCAATCTCAAGTCTGCAGTCAAAGCGCAGGATCTCAGCAAGATAAAGATAGGGAAGCCGCAGCGGCTGACGAAGGAAAGCGGTTCGCACCGTTGCGTGCTGAGCCCGGACTGCAAGCACTTTATCGACAGCTGGTCGACCGTCTACATTCCAGGCCGAATAATGCTTAAGCGCGCTGACGGCAAACTTGAGGAGGACCTTTACACTGCTGTAGATCCCATGAAGGAATACTCTCCCACCGTCAAGGTGGAGATGGGTACGGTGCCGTCCGCAGACCCCGCGTACCTTAATTATTACCGTCTTGTCAGGCCCGCCAACTTCGACCCTTCCGGCAAGTATCCGCTGATAGTTTATGTTTACGGCGGGCCCCACAGCCAGATGGTTCGCGACACCTGGCTGGCTGGCATACGCTATTGGGAGCTGCTCATGGCTCAGAAGGGCTATGTGGTTTATATTCAGGACAATCGCGGCACCGACAACAGGGGCGCCGATTTCGAAAAGGCCATCAACCGGCAGTGCGGCGTGGCCGAAACGGCCGACCAGATGAACGGCATCAAGCAGCTGATCCTGGAAGGATGGGTAGATACGGAGCGTATAGGCGTGTGCGGATGGAGTTACGGCGGGTTCATGACCATCACCATGGCCACCAGGCATCCCGACGTCTTCAAGGTGGCGGCTGCAGGCGGGCCGGTTATCGACTGGAAGTGGTACGAGGTGATGTACGGCGAGCGCTATATGGACACGCCGGAGACTAATCCCGAGGGATTTGCGCTCACTTCCCTGGTGGATAAGGCCCCCTCCCTGAAGGCACGGCTCCTGGTCTGCCAGGGCATGGAGGACGGCACTGTGCTGCCCATCAACTCGTTGAGTTTCATGCAGTCCTGCGTGGAGAACAATGTGCTGGCCGACTATTTCCCTTATCCCCGCAGCGAGCATAACGTCACTGGAAAGTGGCGGGAGCAGCTTTACCTCAAGTGGACCGATTATTTCGAGACTTATCTGTAATGAATTACGAGGCGGTCGTTGAGGAGCTTTACCAGCGGCACCGCAGTGTGCGCGACGCCGGGTTCTCGGGCGAGGCTTACAAGCCGGGGCTTGAGGCGATGCGCTCCTACGCCGCTTTTATAGGAAATCCGGAACGGCGTTTCCGGAGTATCCACGTAGCGGGAACTAACGGAAAGGGTTCCGTCTGCTCCATGATCGCCGCCGCACTGGCCTCCCGCGGCCTTCGCGTCGGCCTTTATACCTCCCCGCATCTTGTCGATTTCCGGGAGCGAATAAAGATTGTCACGCCGTCGGCAGGCCTTCCGGAATTCGAGATGATTCCGGAGGAAGCGGTATGCCGGTTCCTGGAGCTGTATGACCGGGACGGACTGACTTTCTTTGAGGTGACTACCGCGATGGCTATGTGGTGGTTTGCTGAAAGCGGAGTGGATGTAGCCGTGATAGAAACCGGCCTGGGAGGGCGTCTGGACAGTACCAACATCATTGTTCCGGTGCTTTCCGTTATTACTTCAATAGGCCTGGACCACTGCGATCTGCTGGGCTCGACAAGGGCGGAAATCGCCGCAGAGAAGGCCGGTATCTTCAAGCCGGGCGTGCCGGCTCTCGTATGGGGCCGCGATCCCGAAACCCAGCCCGTCTTCGAGCGCGTCGCAGCCTCGGCGGGCTCGCCTCTCTTTTTCGCCGAAGACTGGCCGGAACCGCCTGCGGTCGAGTTGGACCTTGCCGGTCCGTGCCAGGACGGCAACCTTCGTACCGCTCTCGCCGCCCTCGACCTGTTAAAGATTCCCGTCGCCGATTGCCTCCCTGCGCTGGCGCATGCGGCTCGGATTACGGGTTTCCGAGGCCGCTGGGAGGTTCTTCTGGACAATCCTCTGATTATCTGCGACATAGGTCACAATCCTCCGGCCATCAAAGCCAATTGTGCCCGCCTGGCAGAGTTGAAACGGCCTCTGATTATCGTTTACGGAGCGATGGCAGACAAAGACGTTGACAGCATCTCACACTACCTCCCTCAGAACGCTGAATACTATCTTGTTCAGCCCGCCACTCCTCGTGCCATGTCCGTCGGCATGCTGGCACTGAAATTGAAAAAAGACCACACCGTGGAGGCCGGTACGGTTGCACAGGGCGTCGAGCAGGCTCTCGAACGCGCCCAGGCAATCCCCGGAGCCGTAGTATTTATAGGTGGAAGTACCTTCGTGGTATCCGAAGCCATCAAACACATAGAAGCACAATGAAACGATTAGCGTTGATTCTGGCATTGTTACTCCCTGCGATGATAACACTATCTCAAACCAAAGACAAAGACGGCCACACCCTGGTGAGCCTCTGGAAGACCTACTATAAGGCAGAGGACGCCGACCGGCCGCAGGACCAGCTCTCGGCCCTGGAGAACATTAAGAAAGAAGCCCTGTCCAAGCATCTCAGCTGGGATTACTATGATGCCGCAACGCGCTATGTGTCAGTCAATTCCAATATCAACTGGAAAAAGAACAGGGAATACAGCAAGGCCCTCGACGAAGAAATCGACAAATATGCCGACCCGGTCGTGGTATTCTACCACTACTACAACACCTGGACTTCGGATAGACTATGCAAGTACGTGGAGGACAATAAGGAAACCCTCCTCAATTCCAACAATCCCGAATTCTACTGGAAGGACCGCCGCGTCAGCAGCGGCCGCGTCTATTGTCCGGCACTCCTGAAGCTCCTGAAAAACGACTACGAATACACCCTCTGGAGCCTCTGTCTGGGAAACCGTAAAAGCGCTATAAACGATTACTACAAAGGGCGTTACCCGGAAGAAGCCATACTGGAATTCAATATCGCCGACGATGGCTGGAGCAGGGTCACCCGCGACAAACTCCAGGCATATGCCGACAAATACAAAGGCAAGGCCGTGGCCCTTCTGGCCCGCCAGCGTGTGCTGAACTGGGATTTCCAGGAGCTCAACAGAGACAAGAAGCACAAGTCAGAAGACTACAAGGCCCTGCGTGCCCAGTGCACCGAATTCGAACGCGAGCGCAAGACCTACACCGGCACGGAAAAATACATTGCCGACTGCTGCCACGGGGCCGCGGACCTCGCCGAAACCCTGGACGGCAAAGAAATCAACACCTCTGTCAAGGACAGCAAACTCACAGTAACCGTCCGCAATCTCCAGAATGTAAAGCTGCAGATTCTCAAGGACGACAAAACCGCCTGGGAAACCACTCTGAACAATAAAAAGTGCAGCTATTACATTCTGGATACGATCAAGGCGGACATACCGGCCCTGGACGATGCGACCTACGAAATCAAATGTAAATCCGGCAGTACGGAAGACATCAGGCTTTGGCGCAAATACAGCCTCTCCATAGCCCTCCGCCCCGATTCCAAGGGATACGGCGTATTCGTCGCCGACTACCAGAGTGGCAAGCCGGTGGAGAAATGCGAACTGCAGCTGCTGGATGCCGACGGAAAGCTGATAACCACCGCCCAAGACTTCCGCCCGGACGGCTTTTCTCCCCTCCCGGAAGAGATTTCGGGCAAAATGACAAAGGGCCGCTTCTTGATCCAGGCACAGTATCGCGATTCCAAAGGCCTCCTGCATGCATCCCAGAGCATCTCGACCTCCCCGTTCCGCAAGCCGTCCCACTACGAAGGCGCCAATGTTCAGAGGGCCGTGCTGCTTACCGACCGCAAAGCCTTCAATCCAGGCGAGATGCTCCAGTTCAAAGCTATCTGCTACACAGGTACTTACGATTACAAACCGGCCCCTGAGGGGAAGCAGGTAACCGTAAAGCTTTACGACCCGCAGGACAATGAACTGCACAGCATAGACCTCACTACCAACGACTTCGGTTCCGTATCCGGGAGTTTCCCGCTGGACGGCGGTTCCCGCGGCGGACTCTATACGCTTAAACTGTTGGACGACGGCAGAACCCTGACTTACACTAACATACGTGTCGATGAATTCGTCCTTCCCACCTTCGAACTTATATGGGACAAGGACACCCGTCTGTATCTCCCGGGCGACGAAATCGTCGTTTCAGGCCGTGTGAAGGCTTACTCCGGCCATTCCGCAGGCAAGGCGGTGGTGAATTACGACGTACAGATGGGGTACAGCACAAACAAGACCGGCGAGCTCAAGCTCGACCGGGACGGACGCTTCACCATACGCTTCAAGGCGGAGGAGAACGACTACCGCTGGTCGTATCCCGTCAATGTACAGGTAACGGACGGTACCGGAGAAACGCTGAGTTTCAGCACCTACAAGCGCGTCTATTCCACTGTCCCTCTGTCACTTGACGCTCAGAATACCGTTCCCGGCAAATACAGCCTGGCCGGCGAATCCTACGCCAGCTCCGGTTGGATTTTCAGCGACAGCACCGCAGACATACTTTTCAGCACCGGCGGCCTCGACCGTGAAAGCCTGGTAATCAGATACATCGTGGTTTCCGACAACGGCAAGAAGACTATTGCCGAGGGCGGCGTGAAGCAGGGAGAAATCGTCCGCATTCCCATTGCCTCCCTCAGCTCCGGTCTGTATCACATTGAAACTAAAGCTACTGCTGAGAGTGAGAGCGGCAAGCAGGTGGAGGCGGTCCACAAAATCAGTTTTGTCAAAGCCTCCGACAGCGATACCGCCCTGGACATGCAGGTCTCCAGCTTCTTCAAGGAAACCTCTTCGGACGGCATTTCTTTGCAGATCGGTAGCACCGACGGTCCGGTATGGGCCGTGGCGGAGCTCTTCGGCAGCGGCAATGTACTGCTTGAGCATCAAATAGTTACCCTCGACGGCCAGCGTGCCCGCAAGGGCTCCCTCAAGACCATAGCTTACGAGCGCCGTCCGGAGTGGCCCGAGTCACTCAGCCTCAGCGTGCTGTGGTTCCACAAGGGCGAGTGCTACCGCTACACCCGCAGCATACTTCTGCCGGTGCCGTCGATCAGCCTGCCTCTGGAGTTCACCCGCTTCACGGAGAAAATCCGCCCGGGAGAGGAGTGTAAGCTGATTATCAAGACCTTACCTGATGTCGAGTGCGCCGCCACGGTGTTCGACAAGGCTACCGAAACCATAAGATCGAATACATGGGAGGCCCTGACGCTGACACGCCGGCCTGAGCCGGGAGTCTATTATTCCACAGTATGCGGTATAGACGAGTCGCAGTACGGCTATTACGACGACGGAGTCGTTTATCGCACGGTAGCCAAGAGTATGTCTGTAAACGGCGCCATGGTGGAAGAGTCCATGCCGATGGCGGAAGCGGCGGTCGCAGAAACTGCCGATTCCGCATCTCCAGCAGAGCCGGAAATAATTGAAGTACGAGAGAATTTCGATGCTACAATGGCCTGGGAGCCGCTTTTACACTCCGACTCCGACGGCAATATCGAACTGAAGTTCAAGGGCGTCGACCGGCTCTCGACCTACTATGTGCAGCTCTTCGCCCACGGGAAGGACATGCATAATTCCACCCTTCGCCGCGAAATGCTGGTCACCATTCCTGTCAAGATATCCCTGGTGGAACCCCAGTTCCTTTACGAGGGCGACCTTTACACCGCCCGTGCCACCCTGGCCAGCAATATGGAGAAAGCGGTCCCCGGCCGCATGGCTATAAGGTTCTACGACAGCAAGGACTGGCGCGGCGGCCGCGTACTGGCCACCAAGACCGCCCACATCGACATGGAACCCATGGGCAGCGGCGAAATGGAGGCTCCATTCCGTGTGCCGGCAGGCATTAAGGAATTGGGCGTACTGGTTAACTTCGTGCCCGACGACGGAGGCGAAGGTTCGGATGCCCTCTTCGTCACGATTCCTGTAGAAAAACCCCTCCAGACGCTTACGGAGGCCCATTCCGGCCTGCTCCGCGACCCGTCAGCCAAAGAGGCGCTCATAGCCGAGCTCCGCTCCAGATTCGTCAATATAGACGCATCTTCCCTGGAGCCTAAGGAGCGCAGTATCATCGATATGGTCCGTGAGGCCATCCCCGATATGATAGAGCCCGTATGCAAGGACGCCATGAGCCTTACCGAGGCCTGGTATTCCAATCTGCTTGCCCGCAAGCTTGGGGCCGAAGGCCTTAGCGACGAGGCTCTGCAGGAGATTGCCGACAGGATAGCGGCCTGCCAGACTGCCAGCGGAGGTATTTCCTGGTTCGAGGGAATGGAATCTTCTGTAATGATTACCGCGGCGCTGCTCCAGCGAATTGCCGCGATGCCGGACGGACTGCAGCCGGCGATTGACATTGAGGCGGCGGTCAAGTTCCTGGACAGCAGCTACTTCGGACGTTCCGGCCTGCCCTGGTGGTGCGGCGGGATCTCGCTCGCGCAGTATCTTCAGACCAGGGCTCTCTATCCTTCCGTCCCCTTCAAGCTGGATAACGCCAAGGCGCTCAGAAGATTCAAGAAGGAGGTTAAGGCTTACCTGGTGCCCACCGGAAAACGCGGCCTGAACGCCCGCATACTGGATAAGGCAAGACGTCTGCGTACCCTGCAGCTGCTGGCCTCCAGTGAGGACGGTGTCAAGCTCGCAAAGTCCTGGGGCATAACGATAAAGAAGAGTATCCTGCGTTCTCTGGATGCCGATGTGGAGTCTCTGCTGCAGTACGCCGTGGAGCACCAGAGCGGCGCCACTTATTATCCCAATGCGGTTATGCCCTGGAGGGGCCTGATGGAGAGCGAGCTCTACGCCCACTCCCTGCTGTGCGACCTCATGACCGATGTTGCAAAGGGCACCACCGGCAAGGTGCCGTCCTACCAACAGCGCGCGCTTTCAGTAGCCGAGGGCATACGTCTCTGGCTCATGATCCAGAAGGAAACCCAGCAGTGGAACGACGACGCAGCCTGCCTGGAAGCCATAGCCTCGGTGCTTCGCGGAACCCCTGAAACCCTGAATACCAAGGTGATACTGCTCAGCGGCAGCTTTACCAAACCATTCGAGGAGGTCAAGGCCTCCGGTAACGGCTTTACCGTGTCCTGTGCCTGGAGCGTCAACGGAGTCCAGCTTACCGACGGCATGGAGCTCAAGGTAGGCGACAAGGTGCGTGCGTATTATGAGATATGGAACGAGGAGAACCGCAGTTTCGTCCGTATCTGCGCACCCCGTCCCGCCTCTTTCCGTCCTGTTGAACAGTTGTCCGGCCTGTACGGCTGGAGCCTGGCGGTACGTTCCTTCGGCGGCTGGAGTCTCAGGCCCCAGGGATACCGTAACGTATTGAAAGATAAGACGGAATACTGGTTCGACTGTTACCCCGAAGAGGATTCCCGCATGGTTGAGGAGTTCTACGTGACTCAGGCCGGGGAATTCCAGACGCCCGTGATTGAAATAGAATCGCTGTACGCCCCTCACTACCGTGCAAACGGCGAGGGTCGCGGTCCCGTTGTTTCTCGCTGACGCCGCTACAGCAGTTTCGCAGCCATGTCGGCAAGTTCGCTGCGCTCTCCCTTGCGCAGGAAGACGTGCTGGAACAGCTTCTGTCCGCAGAGTTTCTCGGACAGGTGCGACAGGCCGTTGGACCACTGGTCCAGATAGGGCTGGTCGATCTGGAAAATGTCTCCGGTAAACACCATCTTGGTACCTTCTCCTGCACGGGTGATAATGGTCTTGATCTCGTGCGGGGTGAGGTTCTGGGCCTCGTCGATGATAAAGAAGCACTTGCCGAGCGAACGGCCGCGTATGTAGGCCAGAGGCTCTATGATGAGCTTCTCCATGGTGAGCATGTTGTCTATGCGCTGCGCCTCCCTGGATCCCGGACGGAATACTGACTTGATTACATTGAGGTTGTCCATAAGAGGCTGCAGGAACGGCCCCATCTTGGATTTCTGGTCTCCGGGCAGGAAGCCTATATCCTGATTACCCAGTACCACTGCAGGTCGGGAGAGGATTATCTGCTCATATTCCCGCTCCTGCTCCAGCGCAGAGGCAAGGGCCAGCAGGGTCTTTCCCGTACCGGCGCCTCCGGTCAGCGCCACAAGCTCGATTTTCTTGTTCAGACATGCGTCCAGGGCCATTTTCTGCTCGTCGTTTCGGGGACGTATGCCATAGGCCTCGCGCGACTTTACGAGCACTATCGAGTCCCGGTCGGCATCGTATCTGGCGCAGACGGTCTGCTCTCCGCCGGCCGCCGTTCCGGCCGCCTTTTCCGACCAGCTGAATTTGTACAAGGCATTGGCGGCCGGCCGGGAATCCTGGACCTTCTTCCAGTGAATCGCCGTTTCCGGCCCGTAGCACAGGGCCTGCATCAGCTCCGAAGGCAGTTGCTTGACCACTACCTCTCTCTGGCTCTCCTCCAGCCTGTCGTCGTTCAGCTTGTCCTTAAGGTAGTCCTGGACCGCCATTCCGGCAGCCTTGGCTTTCAGCCTCAGGTTCACGTCCTTGGTCACAAGGGCCACGAAGGTGCCGGGATGACTGTCGCGCACCCACATAGCGGTGGCCAGTATCCTGTGGTCCTGGGTGTCGTCCTTGAAAAGGTCCGCATATTCCGGCGGGAAAGGATGATTAGGCTCCACCTTTATGCGTCCCAGGCCCTTGCCGATGGGGATACCGTCCTTGCCGAAGGAGCGGCCGTTGGAAATCTTGTCCAGCTCCCGCATGAAGCCCCTGGCGTGGTAAGACAGGGTATCGTTGCCCTTCTTGAATTTGTCGGCCTCCTCTATTACGGCCGCGGGAATTACGAGATCGTTCTCCTGGAACTGGCGTATAGCCTGATGGTCGTGCAGGATAACGTTCGTATCCAGCACAAATATTTTAGCTTTGCCCATATATGCTAGTCTTCCCCTTCTGCATTCTGCATCAGGGTCTCAAGTATCGTCTGAATGCCCGGCTTGTCGGTGGCCGCAAACTCCAGTCCTCCTCCGGGTACGGGATGTCCGAGAGGATAATATGCTACGTCCTGCAGTATAAATTCGGCGTCGATGTAATCGAAATCCATGTCCCGCACCTGAATTAGCGCTCCCGGAATTTCGGCGAAGAGCACGTGGGGAGCGTCGCTGCCGCTGTTTGCCCGAAGTACGTCGGAAAGGTTGACGGTGACGCCCGTCCCCTCCGAACACAGCTTCTTGAGGGCGGCTCCGAGGCCTCCTGCACCTACGGTTACCGCCGAAAGCAGTATGCCATCCACCGCAAGCTCGCGAACCAGTTCGAAGCAGTCGATAAAGTAGTCGGCGTCCGTGATCTGGGGGGCGGTGCCGCCGCGTATGCCGAGGGCCTGAGCGAGCAGGGAGCCTCCCAGGCGGTAGTCCGAGATATCGAAGGGTATATATATCAGCCAGCTCTGCGGGTCGGGCCGGAGTTCGGAATCGACCAGCAGGGGAGCGCCGGAGAAGGGGGTGGCGATCTTTACCCCGAAGCTGCCGCTCTCGCAGGCATAGCGGCGAAGGACGAGTCCGAGGGCGTCGATATAGTCGGATGCGGCTTCTACGGAGGCATAAAACGCGGCCATGTCTCCCACGTTTGCGGAGTTGAATGTCCATTTGACGGTCAGAGCCAGTTCGTCCATGCGGAAATTGCCCACGCGCCATGCACTGTCTATCAGCGCCTCCGCTATGCGCTCCCTGGTACAGGGCGCTGCAAATGGACCCGGCATCTGGCGTTCATGCCAGCCGAGAGCGTCCAGGTAGGTATTTGTGCGCGTGGGGTCGAGCATGATGGGGCCGGGGGCCGGATCCATGGTCTCGTCTATCACCGTACCCGACACGGGTTCCGCTTCCTGCGGCTTTTCCAGCACCGGGGCCAGCAGTCCCGCAGGTGTAAGCTCCTGCGGCACTCCGTCGATGATATATTTCGAATTCAACGCGTTAAACACTCTACAAATATAGGAATATTTTGAATACAGTGGCGGTTTGCTGCATTACGAATATTTTATTATATTTGCAGGATTTCAAGAATATTAGTTTTCAAAAATAAATTTTTACTACCACTTAGTTATGTTTGAGAAAAAGAAAAGGGTATATCGCTTTGGCGGAAAGACCGCGGAAGGCGATGGAACTATGCGTGAACTCCTCGGCGGCAAGGGTGCAAACCTCGCCGAGATGAGCAGGCTCGGGATGCCCGTCCCTGCCGGCTTTACCATCACAACCGAATGCTGTGCAGAGTATTACAACCTCGGCGGCGGCTACACCGACGATCTCAAGAAGGACGTCGCTGCAGCTCTCGAGGCTACCGAGAAACTCATGGGCAAGAAATTCGGCGACACGCAGGATCCCCTCCTCGTCAGCTGCCGTTCCGGCGCCCGCAGCTCCATGCCCGGTATGATGGACACCATCCTCAACATCGGCCTCTGCTCCGCAACCCTTCCCGGAATGATCAAGAAGACCGGCAATCCCAGGTTCGTCTATGACGCCTACCGCCGTCTTATCATGATGTATTCCGACGTCGTTATGGAAAAGGCCGAGGGTATCGAACCCGCCGACGGTCAGGGCATTCGCCAGCAGCTCGACCGCATGATGGAAGAACTCAAGGAAGCCCGCGGATACAAATCCGATACCGATATCACCGCAGACGAGCTCAAGGAACTCTGCGAGAAGTTCAAGGTAAAGGTCAAGGAGGTTCTCGGAGTGGAATTCCCCGACACCGCCCACGACCAGCTCTGGGGCTCCATCGGCGGAGTGTTCAAGTCCTGGAACGGCAAGCGCGCAATCGCTTACCGCCGCATCGAGAAGATACCCGATGACTGGGGCACCGCAGTGAACGTCCAGTCCATGGTGTTCGGCAACATGGGAGAGACTTCCGCCACCGGCGTCGCATTCTCCCGTAACCCCGCCACCGGCGACAACAAGTTCTACGGAGAGTGGCTCATCAACGCTCAGGGTGAAGACGTGGTTGCAGGTATCCGTACCCCCAACCCCCTGAACGAGGCCACCAAGACCGAGCAGAACAAGCACCTCCAGTCCCTGGAGACCGCCATGCCCGCCGTATATGCAGAGCTCGACGGCATCCGCAAGCGCCTGGAAGACCACTTCCACGATATGCAGGACATCGAGTTCACCATTCAGGAAGGCAAGCTCTGGATGCTGCAGTGCCGTATAGGTAAGCGCACCGGTATCGCAGCCCTCCAGATGGCGATGGATATGCTCTCCGAGGGCATGATCGACGAGAAAGAGGCTGTCATGCGTGTTTCTCCCGCCCAGCTGGACGAGATCCTTCACCCTATCCTCGACCCCGCCTCAGAGAAGAAGGCGCAGGTCATCGCCAAGGGTCTTCCCGCATCTCCGGGCGGAGCCGTCGGCACCATAGTATTCACCTCCGAGGCCGCAATGGAGGCCGCTGCAGCAGGCAGGAAGGTCATCCTCATCCGTGAGGAGACCTCTCCCGAGGACATCGAGGGCATGCGCGCTTCCGCCGGTATCCTCACCACCCGCGGTGGAATGACCTCCCACGCCGCCCTCGTGGCCCGTGGCTGGGGCAAGTGCTGCATCGTCGGCTGCGAAACCATGAAGATCAACCTGGCAGGCAAGTCCGTCAGCTTCGGCGGCAAGACCTACAAGGAGGGCGACTGGTTCTCGCTCAACGGTTCCAAGGGTTATGTCTATGACGAGAAGATCGACACCATGGACGCCAGCGAGAATCCTCTCTTCATCCGCTTCATGCAGATTGTCGATAAATACCGCCGTCTTGGCATTCGCACCAACGCCGACACCCCTGAGGATGCGGCACGTGCACTTGCCTTCGGCGCCGAGGGCATTGGCCTCTTCCGTATAGAGCACATGTTCTACGGCAAGAACTCCGAGGTGCCTCTGGCAAAGCTCCGCAAGATGATCCTGAGCGACACCGACGCCGAGCGCAAGGCCGCCCTGGCAGAGCTTGAGCCGTTCATGAAGGCTTCCGTGAAGAGCACCCTCAAGATTATGGACGGCAAGCCCGTGGTCTTCCGTCTGCTCGATCCGCCTCTGCATGAGTTCGTTCCCAAGGGCGCAGACAAGGAGAAGGAGCTGGCCGACGAACTCGGCATCTCCGTATCCGAGGTGGAGAAGCGCGGCGAGAACCTCCACGAGGTGAACCCTATGATGGGACACCGCGGAGTGCGTCTGCACGTGACCTATCCTCTCATCGCCGAGACTCAGTACCGCGCGATCTTCACCGCCGAGGCCGAGCTCCAGAAGGAAGGTCTGCATCCCGTTCCCGAGATCATGATCCCCGTGACCGTGTCCGAGCGTGAGCTCCGCTTCCAGAAGGCTATCTGCGAAAAGATACGCGAGCAGGTGGAAGCTGCCACCGGAGAGGCCCTGGTCTATAAGTTCGGTACGATGATCGAGATTCCGCGTGCCGCCCTTACCGCAGACCGCATGGCCCGCACTGCAGAGTTCTTCAGCTTCGGTACCAACGACCTCACCCAGATGACCTTCGGCTTTAGCCGCGACGACGTGGGAACCTTCATGGGCGACTACCTCGGCAACAAGATCATCGACGCCGATCCTTTCCAGACCATAGACGTGAAGGCTGTCGGCAAGCTGGTCGAGCTCGGTATCCAGGGTGGACGCAGCAAGCGCACCGACCTTAAGTGCGGCGTCTGCGGCGAGCATGGCGGCGATCCCGATTCGGTTCATTTCTTCAACCGTATCGGCGTCGACTACGTCAGCTGTTCACCGTTCCGCGTGCCTATCGCCCGCCTTGCAGCTGCGCAAGCCGCCATAAAACAGAATTCATAGCGAATTCTGCCTGGTAACTACTAGCTATTGATAAAAAGCGTCACCATGCCGGTGACGCTTTTTGTTATGGCGCGATAGTTGCTAAAAAGGGAAAATAGTGTTACTTTTGTGACCGCAATGAAAAGATACCTTATATTATATATAATACTGTCGCTGCTTATCCCCGCGAAGCCTGCGAGGCAGGAACCCATAATCGACTTCACCCACAGGTACTCCAACCTGCACCTTACGATGAAGCTGAGCAAGCTGAAAACTCTCAACAAGCTCATGCCCTCGGACCTGCGCAGGGAAATCGGCGACGAGTACTATCCGGAAATACGCCGGCAACTGGCGACCAAGGACTCCATGCACTTCAAAAAGGGCGATGCCAAAGTAGAGCGTTTTTCGGACGGAAAGATCAAGCTGAGTCTTAGTTTCCCTAACTTCGTGATGATCATCAAAGAGGTTACCTGGGAAGAGCTTGACGTCTTTTTTGCCGAGTATTTCGGCTATAAAGCAGCATAAATTTGCTGTTTTTATACGTTTTAGGCCCCTCAGAAGGCGAAAAAACGTAAAAAAATCGCAAAAATTGTTGCACACAAGTTTTTTTCTATATAAATTTGCGCGTTAATTGGATACATGTGGTAGTGGGTATTGTACCCATTCCACGATGAATCCAAGCATGGCAAGGTTACTAAACCCTAGAACATAAATATTTTTAATAATTTATTTTTAAAAAATTAACGTATGAAAAAAATCTTTAGATTGGCAATCGTGTTCGCCCTCGCAGGCGCAACGCTTTTGACAGGATGTACCAAAGATTACGGCCAGGACATCGCTGACCTGCAGAAGGACGTTAAGGGTCTCAACGACCTTATCACCGCCCTCCAGAGCAAGATCGCCGATGGCACCGCAATCAAGAACATCGAGCAAACCGCTGGTGGCATTGTCATCAATCTTGCCAACGGAGACAAGATCAATCTGACCAATGGCAAGGACGGTAAGGACGGTTCCGTTTGGACTGTCGGTGCCGATGGTTACTGGTATGAGAATGGCAACAAGACCGCTTACGAGGCCAGAGGTCCTAAGGGTGATCCCGGTAAGGACGGTGTCGACGGCAAGGACGGCAAGGACGGCAAGGACGGACTTGACGGCAAGGACGGCAAAGACGGTGTCGACGGCAAGGACGGTAAGGACGGCCAGGACGGCGCACAGGGTCCTCAGGGCGAGCAAGGTCCTCAGGGTCCTCAGGGCGAGCAGGGTCCTCAGGGTCCTCAGGGCGAGCAGGGTCCTCAGGGACCTCAGGGCGAGCAGGGACCTCAGGGTCCTCAGGGCGAGCAGGGTCCTCAGGGTCCTCAGGGCGAACAGGGTCCTCAGGGTCCTCAGGGCGAGCAGGGTCCCGCAGGTGTCTCCTGGTGGATTGAAGAGAATGCCAACGGAGAGCTTGTTCTCAAGAGCTCCGACGGTCAGGAGAAGCCCGTATTCGCTGACGGCAGCAAGCCTGTTACCGCAGTTTGGGAGAACGGCAAACTCACTCTCTACAACGTAAAGGATTCCAACGGTCCTATCGAGATTCTCACCAAGGCCCAGCTCAGGAGCCTCGCATTCGTTCCCGAGGTCGTTCTCGACGGTTGGGGACTCATCGAGGTCTACGAGCTCTACGCTGCTAAGTATGTTTCCAACCTCGTTGATGCAAATACCAACGTAACTTATCGCTTCAACAGGGTTGAGCAGCAGGGCGCAGCCGCAGCCGCTAACTTCCTCACCACCGCTGACACTGAGGTTACCTATCGTATGAACCCCAAGTCCGCAGTTGCTGAAGATTACAACTTCGATTTCATCAACCGCAAGGTTTACACCAAGGCTGCTGACGCTGACAAGACTGATCTCGTTAAGATGATCAAGGCTGAGCAGGACGGTTCCTTCCTCAATGTTACTCTCTCTCTCAACAAGGCTATCGCAAATGCTGATACCGCTCAGATTAACGACGCTATCGCTCTCCGTGCTATCGGCAAGGCCTCCGCTGAAGAGGTTATCGTTTCCGACTATCAGTATCTCTGCAAGGAGGACAACATTTCCTACTCTATCATTGACCTGAGGGAGTGGAAGAAGAGCCCTGCCGTTGTGGATCCTTACTACACTGAGTATATCCCCGTTGACCATATGGGCGACAGCATCAGCATCAAGTTCAGGTATGATACCGAAATCAACCTCCTCGACTATGTTGAGACTTATGCTAATGAACTCGGCGATCTCGCTTCCGCAAAGCTTGATCCTGAGAAGATCACCTATAAGTTCTACTTCGCCGGTGAGAACAACACTGGTTATATCATCAAGGATAAGGGCGTTGATGCTCCTTATGTTGAGACCGCTTCCAACACCCAGCAGAACAAGTTCTTCGAGATTGTTGATGCAAAGACCTTCAGAGTTGACCGCAACTATGTCAGCCTCGCTTCTCCTGCTATCAACCGTACTCCTCTGCTGTATGTAATCTCTCTCTACAACAACAAGCCTCTTGCTGACGCTTTCATCAAGCTCCAGGCTATCGACAAGGATCCCGAGCCCGACACTCCTGCTCCTCATCTTGGATGGGATGTATTCATCATCCACGAGGCAGAGTTCAACTATGACAATATCCCTGCAGCTGGTTCCAAGGTAGGTGATGACGGTAAGATGCAGGCCCCTCGCGCCGGCTACACCGACACTTCCGACCACAGCCTCATCGTTGACTGGGACGAAATGAACGTCTATGTCTTCAATGATGCAGAGGTTAACATGTCTTACGAGATGTTTGCAAAGGGTATCGCAGCTACTGCTACCACTCCTGCAATCGCTGCCAAGTACAAGGTTGACAGCCTTAAGATCCTCCTCAAGAAGAACGGCAATAACATTGTTCTTCCTGGTGCCGAGTGCCCTGCACAGGGTGATGCAAACCTCTTCAGAGCAAGACTCGAGAACATCGATACTTACTATCCCGGCGTCGATCAGGCTAACAAGAGCCCTGAGAACTGGTTCCAGAGTACCAGTATCGTTGACCTGACTGTCACCAACGCAGTCGATCTCGATGAGACCAAGTATGTCTATGTGCTCTATCCTGCAGCTGACTCCACCAAGAACAAGGGTGTCGTCGTCAAGTTCGTCTTCAAGGTGAACGAGCACGAGCACAACTTCGCTATCTTCAACTGGAAGCTCAACCCTGACTACATCCTCGGTACTATGGATAAGCTCAGCCCGAACGCTGCTTGCGAGACCAAGACCGATTCCGCTTCTCCTTACGATGTATGGGGTGCTGTGAGAGTCAAGGGTACCGACCAGGGTAACCGTTCCGCCTTCATCGAGCACTTCGAGGAGTACGGTAAGAATGGTGCCATCACCGTTTCCGCCGCCTCTGTCACCGACAGTGCAACCTATCGCTTCGAGATCTTCAACTACGATACCACTCAGGTTAAGATTATCGACGAGTCCGGTAACTTCACCGAGGCTAACGGCAAGATCGACGTTATCGAGAAGCCTGCTGCTTCCGGCAAGTTCTATCACTACATCGACATCACCGGTTCCGAGCTGAAGAAGATCATCGAGAACTCCGGTTCTTGGGCAAATCCTGAGATCGTTCTCGGCAAGAACGTCGTCGTAGGCGACAAGTTCGAGATCCTCGTCAAGGTCACCGAGACCTGCCCGAGCGCTGGTGTGGATCCTGCAAAGCAGTCCAAGAGCGGTTACTACTATGTTGTCTTCAAGTCTGTCCAGCTCTTCGTCAAGGCTAACCCGATTATCCTCGGTACCTTCAAGGAGTTCAACGACTACATGTACGCTCACGAGATTATCAAGGGTGTTTACGATGCCGCTGACAACCTCATCTTCGAATGGAGAGATGCTACCACCACTCCTGCAGCAGATCCTACCCTCGGTAACGGCTGGTATCCTACCGCAGAGGCTGTTGCTCTTGGCTACGCCGCCGACGAGCTCGCACCGTTCGAGATTGGTATTGCAGACGCTCCTACCTTCGACGTTGCCGGTCACTCCGAGGATTCCTTCGGTAACAACCTCTTCTGCTTCGCCGCTGGTGACAACGTGCTGCCTCTGATCGATGCAGGTGCTGCCGAAGCTGGTATCAACTGGTACAATATGGGTACCGACCTCCAGGTCGACAAGATGGCTCACCTCGACGTCTTCATCAAGAAGGGTACTACTGTGATCAACAGTGTTGCCGCCGACGTGACCGTACTGTCCACCGCAAATACCAACAGGCCTGTGGCCGAAGGTGGTAAGGTACACCGTTAATAGTCTGTTCAGTTAATCTGAATATATTCTCTAAAAAAGGGGGAGAGAGTTATCTTTCTCCCCCTTTTTTTTTATATTTGCATGGAAAACTTCATTTTAATTATGCGTAAAGTACTTATACCCACAATTTCCTTCCTGCTCCTTTTGCTGGCCGCGTCCTGCGCGAAGGACAGCCCCGTTATCTCCATCGAGCCTGTCCGGGCGGTTTATCTGCATGCCAAATACTGCGGCGGTTCAGCCACCAAGACTCAGATAGACAGCATGACTACGAGCCACAGCGCAGCAATGATTCTCTGGAGCAAAGAGGATTCACTTAGCCTATTCTGGGACAACAGCGGTACGGTAGAGAACAGCCGCTTCGTTACCGGAGCGGATTCCGCAAGTGAGGCTATTTTTTATCCTGCGCCACCCTCTGAACCTACCGGGACAGTTATTGGACTCTATCCCCGGGATCCCGGTGCTTCTGCCAATATCAGCTCAAGCACTGTCAGTGCTTTGCTGCCCTGTGAGCAGAACGGCATAGCCGGGACTTTCGATCCCAGGTGCCAGATAGCTGTCGGCATTACTTCTGCCATGCCGAATATGGCTTTCTATAATGTCTGCTCCGGCATTTGCTTTACATTGACTTCTGCTGCATCTACTTATTCCAAAATTGTCCTTCGCGGTTTGTCCGGCGAGGTACTCGCTGGCAATATAACGATTTCTCTTGCAAATCCGACGAGCCCGGCTGTCAGTTTTGTTGGTACTCCCACCGATGCGGACAAATCAATATCCCTGATTCCTGATGGAGGTGCTTTTGTTGCAGGAAAGGACTATTACATTTCCTCACTTCCTGTCAATTTCTCCAAAGGCTTCGAGATGGAGTTCCATGCTGCTTCCGGGGTGACTAAGAGGACTTGTACGGCAGAAGTTCCTTTCAACCGCGGGCGCTTCGTCTATATTACCGAGGTGGATTCTGCGACCAAACTGTCCAAGATCCGCAGCGGACTGGATCTGGCCTCGCCTAACCCGGCAAACTGCTATATTATTTCCAGTCCAGGCTGCTACAAATTCCCCCTGGTCAAGGGTAATAATATCAGCAACAAACTGGATAACGTTAGTTCCTTGCAGGTGCTTTGGGAAACCGACAATACGAGCGGCAGCCAGACTGCCGGCAGCATAATTGCCGAGGTGGCTATGAACAAGGGCTACGCCTATATTACTACACCTACGACGCTTAAGAACGGTAATGCATTGATTGCAGCTGTTTCCGGAGACGGAACGAAACTGTGGAGCTGGCACATCTGGGTGTGTTCCGGTTACGACCCCGTTGCTTCACAGCAAACGTTGAGCGGTAAATCCGTGGCTATGATGGACCGTAATCTCGGCGCCCTTTCGGAAGCGACCAAGGATCCACTGGCCAACGGTTTCTTCTACCAGTGGGGACGCAAGGATCCTTTCCCCGGAGCTGCCCAGGCTTCCGGCGGTACTACCTTCAAAATCTCCGGAAGTACTACTACTGCAGTTGCAGCCGATGTTAATGCAACTGTAGATTACGCTATAGCCAATCCTACGACATTCCTTACAGACCCTGACGAAACCCTCAACGGCAACTGGCTACTGGCTCCAGATAATAATCTGTGGGGGGCGACCAAGACCATTTATGACCCCTGTCCTCAGGGGTGGAAGGTCCCGGATGATGCATGGTCCGGCGTGCCTTACCATAGATATGCAAACGGCACCGAAGGATACGGTACCTCTTTCAGGCTTAGCAGTACTACAGAAACCTGGACCTGGTACCCCTGCTCGGGTTTCCTGAATATCTCCGGAATTTTGAGGCAGGTAGGAACTTATTCCTGTTACTGGTCCTACTCGGTAAGTGCCCTCAACAGTTACGCTATGGAGTGCAGTCAGGCCATTGATACGGGTAAATTAACTCTTACTACCCACAAAAAGAAGTATCGTGCTGAAGGCCATTTAGTACGTTGTATTGCCGAATAAAACAAGCGGAATTATGAAAATTAGATTATTTGCTATACTTGCTCTGCTTGTAAGCCTGAGCTCCTGCTACGAAGAGGTTCCGGTCACCGGCATTACACTCGATACTTCTTCGTTAACCCTGCCCATAGGCGGCACGGACAAGTTGACTGTTTCCATTTCGCCTGCCAATGCCGACAACAAATTGGTAGTTTGGAGGACCGACGACAAGTCTGTCGCCAGCGTATCTGCGGACGGTTTCGTGACGGCCATTGCTCCAGGAATTACACAGATTATTGCCAAATCAGACGACGGTGGCTTCGAGGCGGTATGTACCGTTGAAGTGCTTACTGATTATGTAGGCGTGGAGTCCGTTACACTCGAACCAAACAAACTGATCCTGCAGAAAGGGGATGTTAAATCCCTGGTGGCCACGGTCCTGCCGGAGAATGCCACCAACCTCGGCGTACATTGGTTAAGCACGGACGAGAAAGTTGCGACCGTCAGCAATACCGGAGAGGTGAAGGCAATAGCTCCCGGAAAGGCTTCCATAGTGGTTACCGTAGAGGACGGTGGCCTTAACGCTACCTGTGAGGTTACCGTGGAACAGCATGTTACCGCTATCTCGATCAGTCCTCAGAGTCTCAAGTTGGAAGAGCTTCAGCAGGCTATCATTACTCCCACTCTTTCTCCGGAGGATGCAGTTGACAAGAGCGTGCTCTGGGAGAGTTCGGACGAGAACGTCGTGACTGTAACCGACGGTGTGGTGCGCGCAATCAAGGCTGGTGAGGCAAAGATTACCGCTACGTCAGTGGATAATAATGACCTTAAGGCGGAGTGCCCCGTTACCGTTATCTGCAAGACCGCTGGAGTTAAGCTGGAGAATCATGAGTTGTCCATGGTCTTGCGGGAAAGCGTCAAGCTGGAGTATACCGTTTACCCTGAGAGGGCCAACAACAAGGAAGTCAAATGGAGTGTAGACAGGTCCGATATCGTCGGTGTGTCTTCCGACGGCACTGTTACTGCCAATAATCCGGGTGAGGCGGTGGTTACCGTAACCACCACAGACGGTAATTACGAGGATAAGTGCAAGGTTAAGGTCGACTACGAAGTTCAGAGCGTTTCCATCACTCCCAACGAACTGTGCCTCTGCAAAGGCAAGAGCCGTACTCTTGAGGCCACGATAGTTCCTTCGACCGCAGCCGTCAAGGACGTCAGATGGGAATCTTCCGACGATAACGTCGCCAGGGTTAATTCAACGACTGGCGAGGTGACCGGAAGAGGCATCGGAGAGGCGGTGATAACCGTCACCACCAAAGAGGGCGGCCGAACTGCGACCTGTAAGGTTATCGTGGATTACGAAGTTCAGAGCGTTTCCGTCACTCCTAACGAGCTGTTGATCAGCGTGAATAAGAAACGCAGCCTGGTTGCTGCGGTGAGCCCTTCCGATGCTGCGAACCAGAAAGTCAGCTGGACCTCCTCCAATCCTGACATTGCCTGGGTCAACTCTAGCGGCGAGGTGACGGGACGCGCTCCCGGCGAGGCGGTGATAACCGTCACTACCGATGAGGGCGGTCGTACCGCTACCTGCAAGGTAATAGTGGACTATGAGGTCCAGAGCATTTCTTTGACGCCGAATGAGCTGCAGCTCACCGTAAAGGAGAGCCGTACCCTGGAGGTGGAGATAAACCCTGCGGACGCTTCCAACAAGAAAGTTGTCTGGACTTCATCCAATGACGATGTGGCCAGAGTATCCAATACCGGCGAAGTTCTCGGACGTGCTCCCGGCGAGGCCGTGATAACCGCCACCTCTGACGATGGAGGCCGTACGGCGACTTGTAAGGTGGCAGTAATCAGTGAGGTCGCCGGGGTAACCCTGAATCAGGCGAATCTGAATCTCGTTGTGGACGAAACTGCCGACCTTGAGGCTACGGTTACGCCTGATAATGCCAGCAACAAACAGGTTAACTGGTCCAGCTCGGACGAAGCGGTGGCGACTGTGGACAACAACGGTCATGTGGTGGCCAAAGGCTCCGGCCAGGCCCTTATATGCGCTACTTCCGCTGCCGGAGGCAAGCATGCCTACTGTAAGGTATCTGTACGCAAGAAGGTTACTTCCGTTGCGCTTAATCCTTCGGCGGAAACCATTTTTGTCGGCAAGAAGGCACAGTTCACCACCACTATTCTTCCCGAAGAAGTCAGCGATGAGCCTGTAGAGTGGACGGTGGACGATCCTTCTGTCGCTACGGTCGATGCCAGCGGTCTCGTGACTGCAGTAGCCAAGGGAACGACAAAGGTCCGGGCTACCACCAAAAAGGGCCAGATATCCGGCAGCGCGGATATTACGGTGAAGAAGCCGGTCAGCTCCATTAGTGTCAGTCAGACCAATTGGGTTATCTATTTGGAAGACGAACCGTTGACCGTACCGGTCAGCGTCCTCCCTGAAGATGCAAGCGACGTCACATTCTATTCAGTAGTGGATAAGCCCGGGGTGGTTGTGAGTGCAGATGTTAATAAGATAACTCCCGTGTCGGTCGGAAATGCCAAGGTGGCATTCAAACCCAATCTTCCCGATCCCGACAAGACCCTGTCTGCCATGATTTCCGTGGAGGTACGGGCGCACGTCAAGACCGTTTCCGTATCCTCCCCGAATTCAACCATTTCCGTAGGCGGTCAGGTTCAGCTGGAAGCGGCTGTATTCCCCGAGAATGCCTATGACAAGACAGTAACATGGTCGAGTTCCAATAAGGCCGTGGCTACCGTTACCTCTACAGGCCTGGTTAAAGGCCTTTCGAACGGAGAAGTAACGATTACTGCAACCTCCAATGAGAGCCCTTCCGTGTCCGAAAGCTGCAAGATAAAGGTTACCAATATCGAAGTATCGAGCATTACCCTGAACAAAGAAAACCTTTCTCTTACAGTTGGAGACAGTGAGACGCTGATTGCCACCGTGCTCCCCGACAATGCCCCCGACAAGTCCCTGGAGTGGGAGTCGTATAAGCCGGAAGTCGCCACTGTAGACCAGAACGGTAAGGTTACGGCGGTTTCCAAGGGTCAGGCTACCATACGTGTACGGAGCAAGGCTAAAGCCGGAGTTTACAAGGATTGCATGGTGACTGTTGAGAACAAGGTTATTTTGCCTGAAAGTATAACTGTTTCTCCCTCCACGCTTGAAATACGTGCAGGCGAGCAGGAACAGCTTAAGGTTACCGTGACACCCAGTAATGTTACCGATCCTACGATTGTCTGGTCCAGCGACAAGACCGGTGTGGCTACGGTAGTGAACGGTATGGTTACAGGTGTATCTGAGGGGACCGCTGTCATCACCGCCACTATAGGCGGACTCAAGTCAAGCGCAACCGTAACGGTACTGCCTCCTATCATCAAGGTCAGCGGTATCTCCCTCTCCAGGACCACTGCCACCATGGCTACGAACAAAACGTTGACTCTTACTGCTACTGTCAGTCCTTCGGACGCCACCAACAAGAAAGTGATCTGGAGCAGCAGCAAGGAGAGCGTCGCCACAGTTTCCCAGAACGGCGTGGTTACCTCAAAGAATATTTCCAAGGACGATACGGTCATTATTACTGCATCTCCTGAGGATGAGCCATCTCTCGCTGCGACCTGTGAGATTAAGGTGGTGGCTAATGCCGTGGCGCTTACCGATATGACCGTTACCAAACTGGATGGTACCAAGTTTACTGGCCCCCTGTACATCGGCCAGGTAATAGAGCTGATGGCCAATTATACTCCCTCAAACGCTTCTATTGAGAGCGTCGAGTGGACTGTTTCCCAAGGAGCTCCTTTCATGGCGCAGCCCATAGGTGACGGCAAGAAGGGAAGGATAACCGGCGTGAAGACGGGTTTCGGAAATCTAACCGTGAGAGTTACCGACGTACTGGGCACTCCGAAAAGCAGGTCTATTCAGATTCAGGTGCTGACCAACAACGTGGCCTCGGTATCCCTCAATTATACAAATCTGACCCTGAAGGCCGGAGAGGTGTACAACGGCCTTGTGGCTACGGTGACTGGAACCGTCTCTTCTGTCCCCGCTTCCAACAGCAAGGTTAACTGGACAAGCAGCGATTCTTCTGTGGCCACCGTGGACGCCTCGGGCAAGATAACTACCAAGAAAGCCGGTACTGCGACCATTACCGTAAGGTCCGCGGCCGACTCCAGCAAGTTGGCTACTTGTACGTTGACCGTAATATCTACGAATCCGGGTAGCGGAGGCAATGAAGGAGTGGAATTTGACGACTGGAACTTCTAGTTAGACATTGATTTGCTTTTTTGCAGGAAAATTTGTAATATTGCACGATAATTCCAACTGGGAAAATTAAAAACAATACGTAAGACAATATGAAAAAATTAGTTCTTGTTATTTCTTCTGTGCTTGCAATCACTGCAAGTGCGTTTGCACAGGACGTTTTCTACCCTGGTTTCTACCTCGGCCTCAAGGGCGGTGTATCCTACACTTCCGGTGAGAACCCCGGCAACCAGTGGACAAAAATGATCTCCCCTGCAGCCGCCCTCGACCTTGGCTATCAGATCAGCCCCGTGTTCGGTGTCCGCGCCGACATTTCCGGCTGGCAGGGTAAGGGCTGGTGGCTCATGAACGGCGACGGTGGTCTGTACGACTACAACTACGCTCAGCTCGCTCTCGACGCTACCTTCGATCTCTGCAATATCGCCGGCTACAAGGAGCGCGTTGTTAATCCCTATCTCTTCGCTGGTATCGGCGGTGCCGCATATCTGAAGAATAACGTGAACCAGGCAAATCTTCCTGCAAACAACCTTTACTGGAACAATTTCACAGTGAGGCCCGTTTTCCGTGGCGGTGCAGGTGTTGATTTCCGTCTCACCGACCTCCTTTCCCTCGGCCTGGAGTACATCTACAACATCGAGGCTGACGCTTTCAACTCCAAGAAGGCTGGTGCTCTCGACGGACCCGCATGGGACACCCAGATGGGTCTCCTCGCCGGTTTAAAGCTCAACTTCGGCGCTGCCGCCGGCAAGAAGCAGGCTGCTGAGGCCGCCGCTGCCGCCGCTGCCGCCGCTGCCGCACAGGCCGCTGCTGCACAGGCTCGCGAAGACAAGGCTCTTGAGGATGCCATCGCTGCTGCGAAGAAGGCTATCGAGAATGCTAAGTCCGCTATCGCCGCCAACGACTTCATCCCCGAGGATGTAGCCGCCATCAACGACGCTATCAGGGCTCTTGAGAAGGCAATCGCCGCCAAGGATATCGATGCTATCAAGAAGGGCACCAAGGATCTGAACGACCTCGTGGACGCCGCCCGCAACAACCTCGCCGCAAAGGTGGCTGCCGACAAGAAAGCCGCTGAAGAGAAGGCCGCTGAAGAGAAAGCCGCTTACGACAATGCCCGTCAGCAGGCTCTCGAGGATGCCAAGCTCGCAGCCAAGAAGGGTCTCAACAATGTTTACTATGTCATCGGCAAGTACGAGATCCGCAACCAGGAGCACTACAAGATCAAGCAGCTTATCAAGAAACTCCAGAAGGATCCTGATGCAAAGGCAGTTCTCTGCGGCTTCGCCGACAAGTACACCGGTGAGCCCGACGGCAACTGGGTACTCTCCGAGAACCGTTGTAAGGGTGTTAAGGAGTGGATGGCCGAGGCTGGCATCGATCCTTCCCGCGTCGATGTGTTCTGGTTCGGTGACACTGAGGAAGTGTCCAAGGTTCCTGAGAAGAACCGTGTCACCGTGCTCCTCGCAAAGTAAGCTTTTAAAAGTCAAGTCTATAAAAAGGTTGGCCTTAAGGACCAACCTTTTTTTGAGAAAAATATGCAGGAAATAAGAAATATAGCTATAATCGCCCACGTCGATCACGGCAAGACTACGCTGGTGGACAGGATGATTTACCAGGCCAACCTGGTGCGTCAGCCCGAGAATCTGGGCCAGCTCATCCTGGACAGCAACGACCTTGAGCGCGAGCGCGGTATCACCATTCTCGCCAAGAACGTATCCGTAATCTACAAGGGAGTAAAGATCAATATCATCGACACTCCCGGGCATAGCGACTTCGGTGGAGAGGTAGAGAGGGTTCTGAATATGGCGGACGGCGTCCTGCTGCTCGTGGATGCTTTCGAGGGTTGCATGCCCCAGACGCGTTTCGTGCTGCAGAAGGCCATTTCTATGGGCAAAAAGCCCATCGTGGTGATCAATAAGGTGGACAAGCCCAACTGCCGCCCCGACGAGGTCCAGGAGGAGGTTTTCGACCTTATGTTCAACCTGGACGCCACCGAAGAGCAGCTGGACTTTACCACGGTGTACGGTTCGGCCAAGCAGGGCTGGATGTCGCTGGACTGGCGTAAACCTACCGACAATATCACCCCGCTGCTGGATACCATCCTGGAGGTTATTCCTGCTCCTCCCGTGGTGGAGGGTACTCCGCAGATGCTCATTTCCTCGCTGGAATATTCTCCCTACGTGGGACGTATAGCCGTCGGCCGTGTCACCCGCGGCACCCTGGTCAGCGGCTCCCAGATAAGCCTCTGCAAGCGTTACGACGTGGTGCAGAAGCAGAAGATCAAGCAGCTGATGGTCTTCGAGGGCCTGGGCAAGACCAACGTTGACAGCGTCGGTTGCGGAGATATCTGCGCCGTGGTGGGAATCGATGGCTTCGAGATAGGTGATACCATTGCCGATTTTGAGAATCCCGAGGCCCTGCCGCCCATCGCCGTCGATGAGCCTACCATGAGCATGCTCTTCTCCATCAACAATTCACCGTTCTTCGGAAAGGACGGCAAATACGTCACTTCCAGGCACATTAAGGAACGTTTGGACAGGGAACTGGAGAAGAACCTCGCCCTGCGCGTCAAGCCGGGCCTGAGTGCCGATACCTTCGTGGTATATGGGCGCGGCGTGCTGCATCTGTCGGTGCTCATCGAAACCATGCGCCGCGAGGGCTTCGAACTGCAGGTCGGCCAGCCTAAGGTGCTGGACAAGACTATCGGCGGCCAGCGCTGCGAGCCTATTGAGGACCTGAGCATCGAGGTGCCGGAGGAGTTCGTGGGTGCCGCCATAGAGATTTCCACCCGCCGCAAGGGCGCCCTGGTGCGTATGGAGCCGAGAGGGGACCGTACGCTGCTGGAGTTTGAGATTCCTACCCGCGGTCTTATGGGACTCCGCTCCAACCTGCTGACTGCCAGCCAGGGAGAGGCGGTAATCGCCCATCGCTTCAAGGAGTATCAGCCTTATAAGGGCGAGATCGAGCGCCGCAACAACGGCTCCCTCGTTTCGCTGGAAACCGGCGAGGCGGTGGCCTACTCCATCAACAAGCTGCTGGACCGCGGCCGCTTCTTCGTGGAGCCCGGAGAGGAGATTTATTGCGGCCAGGTGGTCGGCGAACATACCCGCGAAAGGGACCTGAACATCAATATCTGCAAGACAAAGAAGCTGTCCAACGTGCGCGCCGCCGGTTCCGACGAGAAGATCATCCTGCCTCCAGCCATCAAGTTCAGCCTTGAGGAGGCCCTGGAATATATTCAGGACGATGAGTTCGTGGAAGTGACTCCTCACTTCATGCGCATACGCAAGATTTTGCTGGATCCGCTTGCCCGCAAAAGAAATAGTGACAACGAAGATTGATAATACTTAAAATTTTTATTACCTTTGCAACCCTTTGTAGTTAAACTGAATGGTTTAGCCTCCGGAAAAACGGAGATCTGCCGCACCGCCGGCAGAGAGTTCTTTGAAGGCTTCGGAAATTCCGACATCCTCGACGCTTCCGTGGAAGTTGCGTTAACGCTTGTTAACCACGGAGTTACGATAGATGTGGTGTGCGACATGGAGGGCTGGGTGAGCGTGCCTTGCGACCGTTGCCTCGAGCCGCTGGAGCTACCCGTAGAGACGGGATTCGAAGAAGTCTATGCGCCGGAAGGTGACGAACTGGACCTCAGTCAGGACGTGTACGATTACGTCTGCACGGCATTGCCGCTGCAGCGTATCCACCCGGAAGGGGAGTGCAATCCTGAGACTACAAAGTTTTTGAGCAAATAGTAATATTTAAATTATAGAACAATGGCACATCCGAAACACAAACTCTCCAAGCAGAGAAGAGACAAGAGGCGTACCCATGACTTTGCTCCGGTACCTACCCTGGCAACCTGCCCCAACTGCGGCGCAACTGTGATGTATCATCGCGTTTGCCCTGAGTGCGGCTATTACAGGGGCCGTCAGATCATCGTCAAGAACGCTGAGTAGATCCTTCATCGCTGTCTCTCTTCAGGATGACATCCGGTCTGCCGACCGCAACCTGTCATTTTGAGCGCAGCGAAGAATCTTCTATCACGCGGCCTCATAGTTCAACGGATAGAACGGAAGTTTCCTAAACTTTAAATCGAGGTTCGATTCCTCGTGGGGCTACAAGAAAGGCTCGCCGGTAGGCGGGCCTTTCTTGTAGCCTGGTGCTCTGGGACTCTTTTTAATGGGAAAATCATTATATTTGTATCTCACGATACAGAAAACCACATAATTTCGATGAAAAGATTCTTCCTTTCCCTGTTTCTGGCTCTGGGCGCATGTTTGGCTTTCGCGCAGGGCAATTATGTCTCCAGCCCGATCGTAAAGGCGATGGAAAGCGGAAAGTATTACATGAAGCTCGGCTCCGTGCAGTCCGTTTCCGATCCTGACATTCAGACAGACAAGATAAAGATGTCCATAGAGATCGCCAGCCGCGGCGGCGTCTCCATGAGTCGCACTCACATGCAGTTGATGGACGCCGTCACCCTGACCACGGACAATGCCACCTACGTACTCGACGAAACCGCCAAGACCTGGACTGCTCAGCCCGGCGGCGGAACGTCCTACGGTGCCCTGAAGTTCGTGCGCCAGGGCCGCTGCCGCGTGAACGGCAAGGACGGCTGGTACTTCGACGAATATACCGCGGACGGCTCGACCATCACCTTCTACTACAATTCGGACAAGGTCTCCATAGTCGATCTGGGCACGGTCGCCGGAGAAGGCCTCGGCCCTATGAGCCTGCTGTCGTTCAGCACCTTCATCCCGTCAAACATGTACTTCTGCGTCGGCAATGACTGGAAGGAAGGCGCCTCCGGCAGCGGAATGGGCGCAGCGGCAGGCATAAGCGCGGATGATGCGCTGGCCATGGCCGGAATGGACCGGGCCGCGCTGGAAGCACAGATACGCGAGAGCCTGAAGGGAGAGAAGCTTCCGGAAGGGATGAGCATCGACGATATGGTCAATATGGCCCTTGGAGCTATG